>Ga0207733_100278_pt1 | contig 42576 bp, 45 predicted proteins | sample A23P3SouthBayCA_FD_187735 | JGI IMG/M metagenome (GOLD analysis project Ga0207733, IMG submission 187735) | Aerobic enrichment media microbial communities from Eden Landing Ponds, California, USA - A23 P3 (SPAdes) | ecosystem: Environmental > Aquatic > Marine > Unclassified | place: Emeryville...
CGCTTCCGTTGACCCCCCCGTTCATGCCGTGGGCGACGCGCTTGCCGCCGATCGCGACCAGTTCGACGGTGGCCTCCTCGCCCGGTTCGAACCGCACGGCCGTCCCCGCCGGGACGTTCAGGCGCATTCCGTAGGCCGTCTCCCGGTCGAACGCGAGCGCGGCGTTGGCCTCGAAGAAGTGAAAGTGCGAGCCGACCTGGACCGGCCGGTCGCCGGTGTTTCCGACGGTCACGTCGGCGGTTTCGCGCCCCTCGTTGAGCGTTACGGTGCCGTCGCCGGTGCGGACCTCGCCCGGCACGAACTCCCCCGTCATCGGGACCGCCACCGCCCGACGGCCCGTCCGGACTCCATTGTCACTGCGTATCCATCCATTTCGGGCGCACCTTGCGCCACGTTCTATATAAATAGACACCGATAACTCAATATTTGCCCGCACCAGGGTGCGAGATCCGATGGAACGTTCAGTTTTCATTTTTAACTGGGGGTGCGGAGCGACGATCTTCAGTTGGTGTGGCATATTATTTCACTAATGTCTTATTTGGTGGGTATACTCATTCATATTTCACTGGAACGTCCGGTTGGAGTTTATGATCTACCAGATGCGACCGCGAGCGTCTCGACCGGAACGACGCCCGATCCGGTGCCGTGCCTCCCGTCGCTCGCTCGCTGTCGTCCCACGTCGACCGGGGGGAAAGTTCCGGTCCCGACAGCGCCGTTCGTCCCTCTGGCGCTTTTATCGAACGAACATCTGGTATATGCCCAAATAATTTAGATTAATATCCTAAAATATCGGATGTTAATTTGTCCTTATACAGTTTTGTCTCTTGTGTAGCAAATTAATATCCGAGTAGCAATCCTTTTTAGTGTCCTTCCAATCGCCCAGAGTGTGCGACAAATCATGGACGAGCGTTCGGGTATTGGGGCAAAAGATGAGTCTTCAGTCAGTATTGCGGCAGAGAACGATATCGATGTGGCTCGTTCCGGGGTGATCGCGCAATGAGCGACCGGCGCCTCGGTCGCCGCGAGTTCCTCGCGTCCGGTGCGGCGGTCGCCGGGACGGCGATCGCGGGCTGTACCGGCGGGAGCGGTGGCAGCGACGACACGATCACTATCGGGGTGCTGGAGGACCGGTCGGGCAACTTCGCGCTCGTCGGCGATCCAAAGCACAAGGCGACGCTGCTGGCCATCGAGGAGATCAACGAGGCCGGCGGCATCGACGGTCGGGAGATCGAAGTGTTCGACCCGGACCCACAGTCGGACAACCAGCGCTACCAGGAACTCACCCGCCGCGCGATCAACGAGGAGGAGGTCGACGTCCTGTGGGCGGGCTACTCCTCGGCGACGCGGGAGGCCATCCGGCCGATCATCGACCGCGAGGATCAACTGTACTTCTACACCACCCAGTACGAGGGCGGGGTCTGTGACCAGAACGTCTTCGCGGTCGGGCCGACGGCCCGCCAGCAACTCGGCAGCGTCCTGCCCTACCTGGTCGAGGAGTACGGCACCGACATCTACACCATCGCCGCCGACTACAACTTCGGCCAGCTGTCGGCCGACTGGGTGAAGGTCCTGGCGAACGAGAACGGCGCCAACGTGGTCGGCGAGGAGTTCATCCCGCTGTCGAACTCCCAGTTTGGCTCGACGATCAACCGCATCCAGGAGGCCGACCCCGACTTCGTGATGTCGATGCTCGTCGGCGCGAACCACACCTCCTTCTACGAACAGAAGGCCTCGGCGGGCCTGGAGGTGCCGATCGGTACCTCGACGGCGATGGCACAGGGCTACGAGCACCGGCGGCTCGACCCGCCCGCCATGGAGAACATCTACGCCGGGGTCAACTACATGGAGGAGGTCCCGACGACGCGCAACACCGAGGACGGCGGCTTCGTCGACCGCTACTTCGAGATGTGGCCCGACGCCCCCTACCTCAACGAGGAGGCCGAGACCAACTACTTCTCGGTGTACATGTACAAGGAGGCCGTCGAGCAGGCCGGCACGACCGACCAGGAGGAGGTCAAGGCCGCCCTGGAGTCGGGCATCAGCTACCCGGCACCCGAGGCGCCGGAGGGCGAGGAGATATCCCTCGACCCCGAGACCCACCACGTCGACCACCACATGTGGGTGCTGCGGGCCGACGGCGAACACAACGTCGAGGCCGTCGACGACCGCGTGATTCCGGAGACGTTCCTCACCGAGACCGTCGGCTGTGACCTCACCGCGGAGGACGAGGAGACTCAGTACACCCCACAGGACTTCTTCGAGGAGGCAGGCTAGGATGGTCAACGGGCTGAATCTCCTCTTTCAGTTCCTCGACAGCTTCGCCTTCATCGTGCTAGCTGCCGCGGGGCTGGCGATCATCTTCGGCATCATGGGCGTGATCAACCTCGCCCACGGGGAGTTCATCATGGTCGGCGCCTACGCGACGACGCTGGCGAACGTCCGCGTCGGCCTCCCCCTGCCCGTTGCGATGCTCGCCGGCGTCGCCGTCTCGATGGTCTTCGGACTCGTCGTCGAGCGGCTGATCATCTCCGGGGCGATCCCGAACGCCCTCAGCCGGCGTGCGCTCGGTCGCGACGTGATCGACCCGCTGTACGACCGCCTCGCCGACTCGATGGTCGCGACGTGGGGATTGAGCCTCATCATGATCCAGGGGGTCCGCATCACCTTCGGCAACTCCCTCGACCAGATCGGCACGCCGCTGGGGGAGATCGCCTACGGCGGGTTCTCCTACTCGACGTACCGGGTCCTGCTCGCCGGGGTCGCGGTCGGCGTCCTGGTGCTTGCGTACTACGTGTTCACGCGCACCGACTACGGGATGCGCGCCCGGGCGACGATCCAGAACGAGTCGACGGCGAAGGCACTCGGCGTCGACACCGAGCGGACCTACATGACCACCTTCGCCTTCGGTTCGGGGCTGGCGGGGCTGACCGGCGCGCTGTACGCCCCGACGATCACGATGGTGCCCTCGCTGGGCGGGTCGTTCCTCGTCGAGGCGTTCGTCGCCGTCGTCGTCGGCGGTCCGAGCGTCGTCCTCGGGACGGCGCTGGCGGGGGGGCTGCTCGGCTCGATCAACGCGCTGTTCTCGAACCTCGTCGGGACGTTCTTCGGCCGCATCGCCCTGCTGGTGACCGCCATCGTCATGCTCCGGTTCCTGCCGGAGGGCATCACCGGCTACGTCGAACGGCTCCGCGAGCGGCGCCGGGAGGGGGCGTAGATGGCCGCCGAAACCGCCGGCTCCCCCGGCAGTTCGGGTTCCCCGGGCGCCACGGGGCTGACCCGCCTCCGTCGCCGGTTCGAGGGGCCGAACACCGTCGGCAACTCCCGCGGGTTCTGGATCGGCTTCGCCGTGGCCGTACTCGCGCTCGTGGCCTACCCCTTCGCGGTCGGCTCCTACCAGGCCTCGCGGTTCTCGCTGTTTCTGGTGTACGCCTTCCTCGGCCTCTCGCTGTCGGTCGTCTGGGGGTACGCCGGCGTGTTGAGCTTCGGCCAGGTGGTGTTCTTCGGCGTCGCCGGCTACACCTTCGGCGTCGTCTCGGTCAACTTCGCGACGCCGCTGGGCATCACGGCAGCCTTCCTCGTCGGCGTCGTCGGCGGCGCCGTCATGGCCGCTATCCTCGGCTACTTCATGTTCTACGGCGGCGTTCGCAATGTGTACGTCACCATCATCACGCTGGTGTCGACGCTCGTGCTCCACACGTTCATGGCCCAGACCGCCGGCGACGAGTGGACGATCGGCACGGCCGCACTCGGGGGGTTCAACGGGATGCCGACCATTCCGAACCTCGCTTTCGGCGTCGGGGGTGTGGCGCTCACGTTCGACTCCATCGGCTTCTACTACCTGGTGCTGGCGCTTTTGGTGGCGACGTATCTCGGCCTCCGCGCGCTCGTCAACTCCGACTACGGCCGGGTGATGGTCGCCGTCCGCGAGGACGAGGACCGAACCCGGATGTTCGGCTACCACGTCGAGCGGGTGAAGCTCGCGGTGTTCACGCTCGGCGGCGCGCTGGCCGGCCTCTCGGGCGTGCTGTACGCCTCGTGGGGTAACTACGTGAGCCCGCAGGTGTTCGAACTCGCCTTCGCGTCGCTGCCGGTTATCTGGGTCAGCGTCGGCGGGCGCAAGACGCTGCTCGGCGCCGTCGTCGCGACCGTCGGCATCGAGTTCTTCCGCAACTCGCTGGGCGGCGAACTGGCGTTCATCTTCGTCGGCGCCCTGTTGCTGGTCTTTATCCTCGGCCTGCCGGGCGGCATCGTCCCGTGGGTCCACCGGACCTACCTCGACCTGCGCGGCGAGGGCGACGTCTCGAGGCCCGATCCAGCCGAGGGCGCGGAGGTGACCGACTCGTGAGCGCCGACGCCTCCGGCGGCGTGAACGTCCGCCAGACGGCCGCCCACCAGGCGACCGGGTCGGGGACGGATACGCTGTTGCAGACCGACCGGCTCCGGAAGGACTTCGGCGGCTTCACCGCCACCGACGAGGTCGACTTCGGCGTCGACGAGGGCGAACTCCGGTGTCTCATCGGCCCGAACGGCGCCGGCAAGTCGACGCTGTTGAAACTCATCACCGGCACCTACGCCCCCACCGGCGGGGAGATCTACTACGACGGGCACGAGATCACCGCCCTCGACCCCCACGAGCGGGTGCGCCGCGGCATCAGCATGAAGTTCCAGGTGCCGTCGGTGTACGGCGACCTGACGGTCCGGGAGAACGCCCGCCTCCCGATCCAGCGGTTCGCGGACGGCGACGAGCGCCGGCGCCGGGTGGAGGCCGCCATCGAGGCTGCCGGCCTGACGGGCTACGAGTCCGCCCCCGCGACCGCGCTCTCCCACGGGCAACAACAGCAACTGGAGATCGGGATGGCCGCGTCGCTGGAACCCGACCTGCTCCTGCTCGACGAACCGGTCGCCGGCCTCGACGTCGCCGAGCGGGAGGCGATCGCCGACCGCATCACCCGCCTCAACGAACGGGAGGGCATCGCCTTCGTCGTCATCGAGCACGACACCGACTTCGTCGGCGAGATCGCCGACGAGGTGACCGTCCTGCACAACGGCGACGTGTTCCGCGAGGGGCCGATCGAGGAGATCGAAGCCGATCCCGACGTCCAGCGCATCTACCTGGGGGAAGAACAGTGATTCTGGAACTCGATTCGGTCACGGCCGCCTACGACTCGACGCCCATCCTCCGGGAGGTCTCGCTGTCGGTCGAGGCGGGCGAGATCGTCGGCGTGATGGGGAAAAACGGCGTCGGCAAGACGACGCTGATGAAGACGGTCATCGGCCTCCTGGAGCCGACCGCCGGCACCATCGCCTACGACGGCGCCGACGTGACTCACTCGGGGGCCGACGAGCGCGCCCGCGCCGGGATGGGGTACATCCCGCAGGGTCGGGAGGTGTTCCCGAAGCTCACAGTCGAGCAGAACATCCGCATGGGCGAGACCGTCAACGAGGCCGGCAGCGAGACGCTATACGACGAGATCTACGACTACTTCCCGATCCTGGAGGAGCGCGCGAGCCAGGAGGCCGGCACCCTGTCGGGCGGCCAGCAGCAGATGCTCGCCATCGCGCGGGCGCTGGTGTCGAACCCCGACCTTCTCCTGCTGGACGAGCCCAGCGAGGGGATCCAGCCCAACATCGTCGACCAGATCAGCCACGACATGCGGACGATCAACGAGGAACTCGGCACGACGATCCTGTTCGTCGAGCAGAACCTCGGGGTCATCCGCGACATGGCCGACCGCTGTTACGCCATGGAACGGGGCGAGTTCGTCGACGAGGTCGGCCCCGACGAACTGGCCGACGAGGACGCTATCGCGGAGTATCTGGCGGTCTGACCCGCTCTCCCGGAACCTTCCCGGTCGCCCGCTGCGGCTCGGCGTAGGTCCTTTCGGGCTTCCGGCCGAACCGGCGTCCATGTCGACCGTCGCCCGTCTGATCCGGTACCCGCGGCTCGTCATCGTCGCCTGCTACGTCGCGATCGTCCTCGGCTCCCTGGCCCTCGGACTGCGGCTCGCGGAGCGCCCACGGCTTGGCGCCGTCGACTGGCTTCCCCTGGTCGTCACCGTCCTCGTCGGGATCGGCGTCCTCCACTACGCCTACACCCGGGCGTGAGCGCCCCGGGGTGGATCGCGGATCGCCTCGGTGACCCCCGCACGCCGACGGTGAGAGAGCGGTTCGCCTTTAGGGCTGGGTCCCCCCGTTCGGCCCATGACAGCGGACGACTCCGGCGGCGCGTGGCCCGCGCCGCTCCCCGCCGACGGCCGGCGCCATGAACCGCTCGCCGACCCCGACTGGACCGTCCTCGACTCGGAAGTGGAGTACGAGACCGGCTGGTTCACCGGCGGCTACGACCTGATCGAGCAGCCCGACGGCTCGACGAAGCGCTACTACTGGGCCGAACTGGCGAGTGCGGTCGTCGTCGTCGCCCGCACTGACGACCGGGTCGTCTTCGTCGAGCAGTACCGGCCGACGATCCGCGAGACCCAGCTCGAACTGCCCGCCGGCATCGTCGAGGCCGGCGAGTCGTACACCACGGCCGCCGCGCGCGAACTCCGCGAGGAGACCGGCTTCGATCCCTCCGGTACGTCGCTGCTCCAGGAGGTCTGGTGTACCACCGGCGCCCTCCGGCACAAGCGCGCGTTCGTCTTCGCCGAGGGGCTCGAACCGGTCGAGCGCGACCTCGACGACAACGAGTTCCTCTCGGTCCGGACCCGCCCCGTCGAGGGGGTCGTCGACGCCGTCCGCGAGGGCGTCCCCAACGACGCGACCGTCGAGGGGCTGCTCCTGGCTCACGAGGAGGGGCTGCTGTAATCAGAACCGGTCGAGCCCCGCCTGTCGCCGCCGGACCCCCGGCGGGTCGGCGACCCAGGGCGTGCGCTCGTCCCGGAGGCCGTCGTCGTCGACCGCGGGCGGATCGCACGGCTCGAACCCCCGACAGTCCTCGCCGCAGGCGACCGCGGGGTCGACGACCCGGTCGAAGTGGGCACAGTGCGGCCGGCCGTCCGCGGTCGGATCGACCTGGGCGCAGGGTGGCAGGTCGTACGTGCGCCACCCCTTGCCGTAGGCGCGCTCGGCCAGACGGCGCCGCGCCCGGGCCTTCGCCGCGGCGTCGACGACGGCGACGTCGGTCCGGAGCGGGCGTTCCTCGCGCGGCTCGACACCCGGGGCCTCGACCGCGAGGGGTTCGGGTTCCCGGAGCACCGCCCGCTCGCCCGTCTCGGGATCGAACCGCCAGATGCCGACCGCGTCCGGGATGCGGTTGCGGTGGGCGCCGGTGACGTAGCTTTCGGTCGCGAGGACGACCTCGTCGAACACGGAAAGGGAGACGTCGAGCCGGAGCTGTCGCCGGAGGTCGCCCGGCGACCCGAGGTCGGGCTTGTTCTCGATGCCGACGAGGCGGTCGAACCACCCGTCGGGGTAGCGCGCGGCCTGCCGGACGTACCGCCGGCCGCCGCGGCGCTCGGCCTCGAAGAAGCCGGCCTCGATCGCCCGATCGACCAGCCGCCGGGTCGCGTCGGCGCCGCCCGGGACGGCCTCGCGGGGGTCCCGCGCCCGGCCGACGCCCACGTCGCTCTCGACGGAGCGGCCGGGGATGGCCCGGTCGGTGATCCGCGCGCGCTCCGCGAAGTCGGGGCCGGGGACGACGCCGCAGACGTCGATCACCCGGCGGCCGGGGTCCTGCACCGCCGCGCCCAGCTGGCGTCCGAGCACCCAGTCGGTCGCCTCTTCGAGGTGGGCACACAGCGCGAGTTCGAAGCCGAACTCCTCCACGGAGGCGGGTCGGATCCGGTCGACAATGAGCGTTGCGTCGAGGACGCCGCGCGGTCGGGCCGACGGCCCCACCGTCAGCGCGACGTGACAGTCGGGCAATCCGACGGGCGGGCCGGGGATCACGGGGCGAGAACAGCACCTTTATCAGTCGCTCGGGGCGAAGTTCACCCACGATTGCTCTCAGGAGGTCAATGGTGACGAAAACTCCACAACAACCGGAGGTGAACATCGGACTCGTCGGGCACGTCGACCACGGGAAGACGACGCTCGTCCAGGCACTGTCGGGTTCCTGGACGGACCAGCACTCGGAGGAGATGAAACGCGGTATCTCCATCCGACTCGGCTACGCGGACGCGACGTTCCGCGTCTGCGAGGGGCTGGACGAACCCGAGTGTTACACGGTCGACGAAGAGTGCCCGGACGGGTCGACGAGCGAGGCGCTACGGACGGTGTCGTTCGTCGACGCACCGGGCCACGAAACGCTGATGGCGACGATGCTCTCCGGTGCGGCCATCATGGACGGTGCGGTGCTGGTCGTCTCGGCCACGGAGGACGTCCCCCAGGCCCAGACCGAAGAGCACCTGATGGCACTGGACATCATCGGCGTCGACAACATCGTCGTCGCCCAGAACAAGATCGACCTCGTCGACCGCGAGCGCGCCCGCGAGAACTACGAGCAGATCGCCGACTTCGTCGAGGGGACCGTCGCGGAGGACGCGCCGGTCATCCCGATCAGCGCACAGCAGGACGTCAACATGGATCTGCTCATCCAGGCCGTCGAGGAGGAGATCCCGACGCCCGAACGCGACGAGACCGAGACGTCCCGGATGTTCGTGGCACGATCCTTCGACATCAACCGACCCGGGACGACCTGGGAGGACCTCTCCGGCGGCGTCGTCGGCGGGAGCCTCGTCGAGGGAACCCTCGACGTCGGCGACGAGATCGAACTCCGCCCCGGCCGCGAGGTCGAGGAGGGCGGCCAGACCGAGTGGCGACCCATCCAGACGACGGTCAGGTCGCTCCAGGCCGGCGGCCAGCAGGTCGAGACGGTCACGCCGGGCGGCCTGCTCGGCGTCGGCACCGGGCTGGACCCGTCGCTGACGAAGGGCGACGCGCTGGCGGGCCAGGTCGCCGGGGACCCGGGGACGCTCCCGCCGGTCCACGAGGCCTTCGAGATGGACGTCGAACTGCTCGACCGGGTCGTCGGCGCCGACGACGAGGAGATCGAGGAGATATCGACGGGCGAACCGCTGATGTTGACGGTCGGGACGGCGACGACGGTCGGCGCCGTGACGAGCGCGCGCGGCGGCGAATGTGAGGTGAACCTGAAGCGGCCCGTCTGTGCTGCCCCCGGGTCGAAGATCGCCATCAACCGGCGGGTCGGCGCCCGGTGGCGGCTCATCGGCATCGGAACGCTCCAGTGACGGTGGTGCTGGACACGAACGCATTGATGATGCCGGTCGAATGTGACGTCCGGGTGTTCGACGAACTCGACCGCCTGCTGGGTCCGGTCGACGCGCTCGACCTGGCCGTCCCGCGGGCGGTAGTGGCCGAACTCGACGCGCTCGCGGACGGCAGCAGCGAGGAGGCCGTCGCCGCGCGGGTGGGGAGCGACCTCGCGGAGCGGTGTCGCGTGATCGACACCGGAGCAACGTACGCCGACGATGCCGTCGTCGAAGCCGCCGACCCCGACGGCTACGTCGTCACGAACGATCGTCCCCTGCGGGACCGGCTGCTCGAACGCGGCGTTCGGGTAATCGGTTTAAGGGGGAAGGACAAACTGGACATCCAAGAACCATAATATGTACAAACGGGTACGACTCAAGGACACGGTCGAAGTGCCACCAGAGCACCTGGCCGACGTCACACCGACGCGGGTCAAGCACCTGCTACAGGACAAACTCGAAGGGCGCATGGACGAGGACGCGGGCTCGGTCGTGAGCATCGCGGAGGTACACGACGTGGGCGACGGGACGGTGTTGCCGAACCGCCCCGGCGTCTACTACGAGGCCGAGTTCGACGCGATCACGTTCGATCCGAAGATGCAGGAGGTCGTCGACGGCAACGTGGTCGAGGTCGTCGAGTTCGGCGCCTTCGTCGGCATCGGGCCGGTCGACGGCCTGCTGCACGTCTCGCAGATCTCCGACGAGTATCTCGCCTACGACGCAGAGAACCAGCAACTCGCCTCCACGGAGTCCGACAGGACCCTCGGGGTGGGCGACGCGGTCCGGGTCCGGGTCGTCACGAAGAGCATCGACGAGCGCAATCCCCGGGACTCCAAGATCGGCCTCACGGCCAAACAGCAGGGCCTGGGCAAGCACGGCTGGCTCGAGGAGGAGCGCCAGAAACGCGAAGCGGAGGCCGGTGACTGATGGCCGAGGACCGACTGGCCTGCCGGGAGTGCCACCGGATCAACGACCCCGACGCCCAGTCGTGTGACTCCTGTGGCTCGTCGTCGCTCACCGAGGACTGGGCCGGTTACGTCGTCATCGCCCACCCCGAACGCTCGGAGATCGCAGAGGAGATGAACGTCAGCGACCCCGGCGGCTACGCGCTGAAAGTCCGCTGATGCTCTCGCTCCCGGCCGCGGCCCGCGACGCGTTCAAGGAGCCGATGGGCCCGGTGTTCACGGCAGCGGATGCGCTGCTGGCTGCCGTCGGGCGTGCCCACGAGCGCCACGGCGACACCGCTGGAACTCCCTTCCTGATCGCCGTCGGCGACGTCGTCACGTACCACCTCCTGGAGGCCGGGCGCGTTCCGGACGTGGCGCTGGTCGACGGCCGCACGAAGCGGGAGGCAGTCGACGAGGCGATCCGCGACCGGGTGCTCGACCAGGGGACGGACGCCGACGTCCGGACGGTGTCGAACCCGCCCGGGGAGCTCTCCCGGGAGCTGCTGGCGGCGCTCGCGGACGCCGTCGACGCGGACGGCCCCGTCTCGCTGCACGTCGACGGCGAGGAGGACCTCGCGGTCGTTCCGGCGCTTCTGGTCGCGCCCGCCGGTGGCTCGGTCGTCTACGGGCAACCGGACGAGGGGATGGTTCACGTCCCGGTCTCTCCCCAGACGCGCGTCGAGGCGCGGACGCTGCTCTCCCGGTTCGACGGTGACGTCGACGCCGCGCTCTCGGTTCTTGGGGTCGATGTCGGCGACCTGGGCTGACCGTCGCCTTCGGCCACGCACGTTTCGGCGACGCGAGCCCTGGGACGGTCCCCGAATCGACCGGGACGTCCTTCGAAATCCTTTTCATCGCCACGACAGGAGTTAGTTCCAACTGAACCATGGACATCGACATCATCGAAGAGGAAGGCAATCCAATGTTGCACCGGACTGACGTGCGGTTCTCGATCGTTCACGACGACGCGACGCCGTCGCGCCTCCAGGTCCGGGACAGTCTCGCCGCCAAACTGGCCAAGGACTCGGACGAGGTCGTCGTCCACCGCCTGGACACCAAGTTCGGGATGCGGAAGACCATCGGCTACGCCAAGGTGTACGAGACCCCCGAACACGCCCGCGACGTCGAGCAGGATCACATGCTCGAACGGAACAAGATCGAGGCCGACGCGGACGCCGAAGCCGACGCAGAGGCCGAAGAGGCCTGAACCGGTGCGCGTCCTGGGTATCGAGGGCACGGCCTGGGCGGCCAGTGCCGCCGTGTTCGATACCGCTACCGACGACATCCTCGTCGAATCAGACCCCTACCAGCCCGACAGCGGCGGCATTCACCCGCGCGAGGCCGCCGAACACATGGGCGAGGCGATCCCGACGGTAATCGAGCGCGCGCTCGAGCACGCCGCCTCCCTGACCGACGAGCGACCGCCGGTCGACGCCGTCGCCTTCTCCCGGGGACCGGGGCTCGGTCCCTGTCTGCGCATCGTCGCTACCGCGGCGCGCTCGCTGGCAGCCACGCTCGACGTGCCGCTCGTCGGCGTCAACCACATGGTTGCCCACCTCGAAATCGGGCGCCACGAGTCCGACTTCGACTCGCCGGTCTGTCTGAACGCCTCCGGTGCGAACGCCCACCTGCTGGGCTATCACGACGGTCGCTACCGGATCCTGGGGGAGACGATGGACACCGGCGTCGGCAACGCTATCGACAAGTTCACCCGGCACGTCGGCTGGTCTCACCCTGGCGGGCCGAAGGTCGAGCGGGCCGCCCGCGACGGCGAGTACCACGAACTCCCGTACGTGGTCAAGGGGATGGACTTCTCGTTTTCGGGGATCATGAGCGCCGCCAAGGACGCCTACGACGACGGCGTCCCCGTCGAGGACGTCTGCCGCGGTCTAGAGGAGACGATCTTCGCGATGCTCACGGAGGTCACAGAGCGGGCGCTCTCGCTGACCGGGAGCGACGAACTCGTCCTCGGCGGCGGCGTCGGACAGAACGAACGGCTCCAGGGGATGCTCGCCGAGATGTGCGAGGCCCGCGGGGCGTCGTTTCACGCACCGGAACCGCGCTTCCTCCGGGACAACGCGGGCATGATCGCCGTGCTCGGCGCACGGATGGCCGAGGCCGGCGACACCGTCCCCGTCGAGGATTCGGCCGTCGATCCCGACTTCCGCCCCGACGAGGTGCCGGTGACGTGGCGCGAGGACGCGACTTCGGTCGCCCGCTCCCACGCCGACGACGGTGCGGTCCGTGGCGCCGAGGCGACGGTCGACTTCACGGGGGCGACGGTGGTAAAGCGGCGCCTCGCGAAGGGGTACCGTCATCCAGACCTGGACGAACGGCTCCGGACGACCCGAACCCGCGCGGAGGCTCGACTCACCAGCGAAGCCCGGCGCCACGGGGTTCCCACGCCGCTGGTCGTGGACGTCGACCCGGTCGAGGGGGTCATCACCTTCCAGCGGGTCGGCGAGGCCGACCTGGCCGACGACCTCACCCCGGACCGCGTCGAACGCGTCGGTCGATACCTGGCGCGCCTGCACGCCGCGGGAATCGTCCACGGCGACCCGACGACGCGGAACGTCCGCGTGGCGCCGGACGGGGAGTTCCTGATCGACTTCGGCCTCGGCTTTCACTCCGGCCACGTGGAGGATCACGCGATGGACCTGCACGTGTTCCGACAGAGCGTGGTCGGTACGGCGACCGATCCCGGCGTCCTGTTGACCGCGCTCGTCGACGGGTACCGGGACGAACGAACCGACGGCGGGACGGTCGAGGGGAGTGAACCCCCGGCCGACGGGGAAGGGTCGGGAGCAGACGGCGACGTGGCGCCCGCGGAGGCCGTTCTCGCACGTCTCCGCGACGTCGAGGGGCGCGGTCGCTACCAGTAACGGGCGGCCGTCAGGTGGCGAACAGGCAGCGCCGTCGTCCGATCCGCGGGGCGTGGCGCTGCACGCCCGCAGGCTCCCCGCGGCGTCGCTCAGATCACGCTCCCGGGTGTGTGCGCTACCGGGTTTCAATCCTCGCCCTCACTCGGGTCCGGGGACCGAAACCGACTTCTCCGGGAGGGGAGAACGGCCGTTCGCGCGAGGGTGGCCGAGCCAGGCCAAAGGCGGCGGACTTAAGATCCGCTCCCGTAGGGGTTCGAGGGTTCAAATCCCTTCCCTCGCACTCGCCGATTCCGGTCGCCATCCTTGCCGACGAGCGTCGCGTCTCGGCGGCGTCGTCCCGTCGCCCCCGTTTTCCATCACACACGAGTCCGTCGTCTGTGTGAGTCACAAGATACTCGTACCTCGGGTAATGAGATGTAATTACAGATGGTCGACCTCCCGCGGAACGGCCCGACGTGGACTGACGTCGTCCTGTTCGCCATGGGCGTGTTTCTGGTCGCGGGCTTTCTCGTCGGGTTCGCCTCCGGCGTCCCGGTTCGGATCACCGGCGGCGTCGGTTCGCTTGGCGCCGCGGCGACGCTCGTCGGCGGGATGGCGTGGAACCCCTCGACGGCAGCGGTCGCCGACCGACCGTCACTCGACCGGGACTGACTCTCTGGACTGACGCTTCGGCGTGCGGTTTCGTCGTCTCGTCGTGGCTCGCACGCCTTCGGATCGACGTCGATGGGGAGTCCCGCGGCTGGCGGTCGGATCAGGAGCCGTCGATCGCGATCCGGTGGCGTCGCTCGCCGTTTCGTCGGTCGAAAGGGAAAAGCGATACGACCGCGCGGGAAAAGTGCGCGGTCGTACAGCCGCCCTGAATTGGTCCCCGCTGACGCTTCGGCCCTCCAAGCGAAGCGTCACTTACGGGAAGCAGTGGCAACCACTTAAACATGGCGCACTCGGCAGGACTGTGGCCCGCCTGCAGCCGTCGGTTTGGGCCGGTCGTAGCGGTGCGTTCGGCACCGGTCGTCGTGGTGGCGCGAAACCGACCGCGCCCGTCCCGCCCAACGCGAGGGGCTTTTCTCCCGGCGGACCCACCGACCACCTATGTCCGAGGTTCCCGACCGCGTCCGCCGGGCGTTTTCCGACCACGGCGACTTCGAGCAGGTCGCCCCCGACCGCTTCGTCACCACGTCGACGCCGTTCGACGCCACGGTCGATGTCGCCGACGAGGGGGGACCCGTTGCCTTCGAGGTGACGGTCAGGGTTCCCATGCTGAGTGCCGTCGCCGACGGCGTCGCCCCGGTCGTCGAGGACGGGTGGTTCGAGACGCTCGAACTGCGCCTGGAGGACGTCGACGGCGCGCTTCGCGGCGACCGCGACGCCGTCCCCACCGTCCGTCGGGCGGGCGACGAAGCGATTGTGGAGTACAGCTTTACCGACATCAACGAGCGGCGGGGCGTCCAGGACGCCCGCGCGGTCGTCGACTACGTTCAGGGCACGTTCGTCCAGGGGATCATCCCCGGGTACGAGTACGAGGAGCCGGCGGCGAGCCTCCTCTCGGAGGCGCGAACGACGGGCGATACGGGGGGCGACTCGCTCGGCGGCTGACCGTCGAGCCCTAGCTCGGCGCGACGTCAGCGACCGGCTTGAGGAACGGTCGTGGATGCAGAGACGACGGACGGACAGACCCGGCGGACGGACCGGGTTACCCCATCGCGATGTAGGTCTGGGTGCCTTCGATGCCGTCGATGGCCTGGATGGCCGAGGCGATCTCCTTTACGTTCGGCGGAGCGTCGACCTCGACCCTGACGATGAAGTCGACGTCGCCGGCGACGATGTGGGCGGCGTTGACGCCCTCGATGTCGACGATGCCGGCCTTGAGCCGGTCGGCTTCGCCGGTGTTCGCCTTGACCATGATGTAGGCGATCACCACGCTCAGTCACCCCCCGCGGCCGCGGCGACTTCCGCGCCGACGAGCAGTTGACGCACCTCACCGAGCGCCGAGAAGTCCGCGAGCACGGCGACGCGGTCCCCCACGTCCAGTGACTCGTCGGGAAGCGGAATCGCCAACGGCCCGTCTTTCTTCCCGTAGGCGAGAATCCGCGCCTGTCCCGGAAGTTCCACCTCCGACAGCGAATACCCCTTCATCGGCGACTCCGGGGCGACCGTCAGCAGCACCACCTGGAGGTGGGGGGCGATGTCGGCGATTGCCCGGATCGAACCGCCCAGCAGGGCGTTTTTCGCTCCGATGGCCCCCAGCCGTTCGGGGTAGACCACCTCGTCGACCTCCTCGGCGTACTGCCGGTAGATCTCCTCGCGGTAATCCTCGTCGATCCGCATCACCGTCCGGCAGTCGTGGTGTTTGCCGACCAGACAGGCCGCGAAGTTGGTGTTGAGGTCCCCCGTGAGCGCCCCCAGCGCGTCCGCCTCCGCCAGGCCCGCCCGGGCGAGCACGTCCTCGTGTGACCCGTCGCCCTCGACGACGTCGAATCCCTGCTCGACCGCCCCGGCCGCCCGATTCTCGTCGCGCTCCACGACCGTCACCTCGTGGCCTTCCTCCCTGAGAACTCGGGCGGTCCGCAACCCGACCCGTCCTGAACCAATGATAACGAAGCGCATGGAATTCGCTACGTCGCAGGGAGTGAAAGACCTTGTCCTGCCGGCGACCGGTCGCGGGGACGCGGTTTTTCCGACGATCAGTTCCCGGTGTGGCGTGTGCGAGGGGTCGTAGTCGCGCCCTGCAGTCCCGGTGTGGTCGGGTCGCGACGGATCGCCGGACCCGCCCCGTCGGGCGGAACCCTTTTGAATTGTCACGCGGTACCACGTGACATGGTTCGTGCGTTCATTTTCGTCCAGACTGGTGCGGGGGAGTCCGAGGAGCTCCTCCGGCCAATCGGGGAGTTCGAGGACGTGGTGGAGGCCCACATCGTCGCCGGGGAGTGGGACGTCATCGCCGAAGTCGAGACCGGTGAGGTCTACGAGGTGATGAAGGCCTCGTCGAGCGGCATCCAGGCGCTCGACGGCGTCACGGACACGAAGACGTACATCGTCATCGACGAGTGAGCGACCGCCCCGGCGACGCCCCCCGACTGGTCGGGCCAGGTAACCATAATTCGTTACATCTTCTCCATACCGTGGCCGCTGACGGTTTCTGAAAAGAGTATTGCCCGTGGCGGAGAGAGTCGGCCTGTGGCCGTCAACATCGGGTATCGGGACGATCGACCGCTCAAGCTGTCGGTCGGGGAGCTGACCGGTGCGCTCGGAGATTCGGTTACGGTCATTCCACTCGTGGTCGCACTCGGCGCGCTGACGCCACTGTCGGTGCCGCGGATCCTGCTGTGGTTCGGCGTGTTCCAGATCGTCTGGGGGGTCGCCTACGGGCTCCCGCTGTCGGTCGAGCCGATGAAAGCCCTCGCCGGGCTCGCCATCGCGGGGAGTCTCGGCGTTCCGGAACTGCTCGCGGCGGGGCTCCTGACCGGCGGCGTGTTGCTCGTGAGCGGTCGGCTTGGGCTGCTCACACGCCTCCAGGGGCTCATCTCGACGCCGCTCGTCCGGGGGATACAGCTCGCGGTCGCCCTGGTACTTGCCGTCGCGGCGGTCGACCTCGTCGCGGCGAACCCCGTCCTCGCGGTCGCCGGTGCCCTCGCCGTCGTCCTCGTCGCCCTCGCGGGTCGACCCCAGGCCGGAGCGCTCGTCGTCCTCGGGCTCGGCGTCGGGATGGCCGTCTCGACCGCGGGCGTCCCGACCCCGACGCTCCCGGCGCTCGCGATCTTCCCAGAGGGTCTCCCGGCGCTGTCGCCCGCCGTCGCGGAGGGCACGCTCGCCCAGCTAGCCACCTCGGTCGGCAACGCCGCCGTCGCCACCTCGCTGCTCTGTGCCGACCTGTTCGACGCCGACGTGCCCGCCGACGATCTCGCGGGAAGCATGGGGGCGATGACGCTCGTCGCGGTGCCCTTCGGCGGCTTCCCGATGTGTCACGGCAGCGGCGGGCTCGCGGGCAAACACGCCTTCGGCGCCCGGACGGGCGGCGCGAACCTGTTGCTCGGCGTCCTCTATCTCGTCGGCGCGCTCGTCGCCGGCGTCGTGACCGCGATCCCGTCGGCGCTGCTCGGCGTCGTCCTCGTCGTCGTGGCGTACCACCTCGGGCGCACCGCCGTGGACTCCGAGAACCGTGCTCTCACCGTCGCCGTCGGCCTTCTCGGGCCCCTCGCCTCGATCGGCGTCGCGTTCGTCGTGGGCGCGGTCGCCGACCGCCTGCTCGCCCGGCTCCCGGCTGAACGCCGGCCGTTCCGGTAAACGAGGCTCCGTGGCGGACAGGCGGCCCGAACCACCCGTCGGGCGCCGTGCCGCACACCCGCCCTGCGCCCGGCGGTCGCTGGCTACGTCACGGCGCGGGCTGGCCGCGTCATTCTACTTCAACCCCCGGACCGATCGACCGCCAGGTGGGCGACTCGCGGCGACGCCGAGAGACTGATACGTCGCCCCGGGCAACGGGAACCGTGACCTGGGAGGAACTGTTCGACTGTGGCGAGGCGTACGACGTGAGCGAGGCCGAGATCCGGGAGGCGGTCGACGCCGTCCGGAGGGACGAGGTGTGAGCGCCGACGATCCCGAGCCGAGTCCGGCCCGCGTCGTCGCGGACGCCGACGTGCTGGCCGCGGACCTGCTCGTCGGTGGCCCGTCCCGCGAGGCGCTCGACCACCTCCGCGCTCACTCCTGGACGACGCTCGTCGCCAGCCCGACCCTCCTCGATCAGGCCGAGGCGGTGATCGCCGGCCTCGCCGATCCGTCGCTGGCACAGGACTGGCGCGACCGGGTCGCGGCCTGGTGCGAGCGTGTCGAGCATCCGCCCGACGACCATCCGGCGCTCGCCTCGGCCTACCAGGGGGGCGCGATGCACCTGCTCACGTTCGACGACCGGCTCACGAGCGCCCGCGCCGGCGCCGCCCTCCAGGGGCGCGTGCCGGTCAGCGTGCGCGAACCCGCAGCCTTCGCGGGCCTGTTCGACCCGGAGAGTCTCCACGCCGAAGTGGTCGGCGGCGACTACCCGGGCCCCGACTGCGACCCCCGCGAGTGACAGGCTACCGAAGTTCCCCGCGAGTGACGGGTCGCCGCCGTTCGCCGCGGGTGGCTCTCAGGGCTCGCGGTCCGCGAACCACTCCGCGAACTTCGCGAGCGCCCGCCCCCGGTGGGAGACGGCGTTCTTCTCGGCGGCGGTCATCTCGGCGAACGTCTGCCCGTCGTGCTCGAAGATCGGATCGTAGCCGAACCCGCCGTCGCCCCGGGGCGCGACGATCCGTCCCCTGACGACGCCCTCGAACAGCTTGACCGGGACCTCGATCCCGGGCTCGTCTCCGTCGCCGTCGGGACCCGCGGCCGCCGCGGCCGTCCTGTCCGTGCGGTCGACGGGATCCGGGCTGGCGGCGAACGGCTCGCCGTCGCAGTACGCGAGTACGCACCGGAACGAGGCGCGGTAGGGCGGCCCGGCCGCGCCGTCGTCGCCGCCGTCCCTAGCTTCGTGGGTCACTAGCCGGTACACGGTCTCCACGCCGAGGGTCTCCTCGACGTAGGCCGAATACGGCCCGGGGAAGCCGTCGAACCGCTCGACGAACAGCCCGGCGTCGTCGACGAGCACCGGCTCCCCGGCGTGTCGGTACGCCTCGCGGGCGCCGCGGGCCGCGATGGGGCCGAGGTCGCCGGCCTGGATCTCGGTGTAGTCGAAGTCAAGCTGTGAGACCGCGCCGTCGAGGTACTCCTCGGCCTCCCGGACCTTCCCCTGGTTGGTCGTCACGTAGCGCAGCATACGGTCCCTGGGTCCGACCGGGCAAAATGGGCGTCGGTTCCGTCGCTTTCGGGACCGTGGCCGAGGTTCCGTGGCTGGCGGTTCCGCGGTCGTGGGTCCGCACCGACTGGCGCGACCCGCTCAGTCGACGATGACCTCGACCGGCTCGTCCTCGTCGCCGGTCTCGACGGCTTCGTCGCCGCCCCGCTCGTGGTACAGCAGCGCGCCGGCGACGAGCAGCACGATCCACGACCGCCAGGACGCGAGGTTGAGAGTGTAGCCGATACCGAACGGCTTCTCGACGAGCATCCCTTTGCCGGGCTGCCAGTACGACGCGAGCAGGCGGCCGACGCTGGGGCGCTCGAAGTTGTACGGGACGCCGAAGATGGTTCCTGACTGCGGTTTGTCTGCCATGTTCCAGGGTACGTCGCCCGCTGTGGTTAATGTTTGCCCGACGGCACCGCGGTCGACGGCCGTGGCGGTGGGCGTTTCGGCGGTCGATTGTCGAGGATTCTCCACTCGGCTTTTTGAGGGACGACGAACCGAACATCCGTGCCCGAGGCGAAAAACCGCGTGACTGCAGTCCGGTCGTTCGTCCGTCGCACGACCGTCTGACAGGGATTTAAGTTACGACGGTTGAACGATCCATCCGGGCGCGCAACAACGGCCTCAGTTCCCATCCTCCCACCTGCGCGCCCGGCACACCCACACCGCACGGCCGCTCCGGCGGTCGGCGCCGCTTCCCCCCTGGCGCCACCGACGCCGCCGGCGCAGCACGGGGGACGCCCCCCGGCCGTGCGCAGTTCTCCCCCGGAGCGGCCGGGCCGTTCCGGCGCGGCCGCTTTCGCCAAGAGCCGGTTGTTTCCGAGGACGAGCAGTGGCGTCGTCAGTTGCGACCGTCACAGCTCCGAGCGGGAATCGCCTGTGGAGTCGGACGCCGTCTCCGATCGAGGGCACTCCGGGACCGCGGTCACGCGGGCTGGTCGTCGAGGAGGGCCTTGCGGACCTGCTGGAGTTCCTCGCGTTCCGAGATGAGCGCGAGTTGATCCCCGACCTCGATCTCGGTCCCCGGCAGCGGGATCGACATCGGTTCCCGGTTGCGGCCGTGGGCGTAGATGCGTGCGTTCGCGCCGAGGTCGACGTCGCTGACGTACTTCCCGATCACGGGCGAGCCCTCGGTGATGGTGAGCGTCGTCAACTGGAGGCGTTCGGTGAGGTCGCCGATGGCGTTGAAGTTCCCGCCGAGCAGCGCCGTCTTGGCGCCGGCGGCCCCCAGCCGTTCGGGGTAGACGATCTCGTCGACCTCGTCGGCGTAGGTGTCGTAGATCTCCTCGCGGTAGTCCTCGCTGATCCGCATCACCGTTCGGCAGCCAAACTCGGCGCCGACCGTACAGGCGGCGAAGTTGACGTTCGGATCACCGGTCAGCCCGCCGATCGAGTCGGCCGACTCGATGCCGGCCTCGCGCAGGACGCTCTCGTCCTCGCCGTCGCCCTCGACGACTTCGAACCCGGCCTGGCGTGCCCGCTCGGCCTTCTCGCGGTCGATATCGACGACGACGAGTTCGTGTTCCTCCTCCTGGAGCACCCGCGCGGTCCGGGCGCCGACGCGGCCGTATCCCACGATAACGAATCTCATGGACGGTGGTACGGCGAGCCGGCATTAAAACCTGCGGGCCGGCCCCCCGCCGTGCCGCGGGGGTTCCGAGCGGTTCCGACGACGGCCCTCACCGCTCCGTCAGTTCGTAGCTGAACAGGGCGAGTTTCGCGCGGGCGTCCCGGAGGTTGCCGTCGACGGCGTCCGCGAGCAGGTCGTCGTAGTCGGCGAGTTCGACCCGGATCGACTCGTTGAAGTCGAGGCGTTGCTCGCCCGTCGCGCGACACCCCCGGGCGACGAAGTAGTGGTGGACGCTGTTGGTGATGCCGTTCGCCGGTTCGGCCGCGTCGAGGCGCTCTATTGTCTCGGCTTCGAAGCCCGTCTCCTCGGTCAACTCCCGGCGGGCCGTCGCCGCGAGGTCGGCGTCGCCGGGTTCGCTCGTCCCCGCCGGGAGTCCCCGGTTCGTCCGGCCGACGGCCTGTCGCCACTCGGCGACGGTCACCACCTCCCCGTCGGGGGTAAACGCCAACACGACCACGGCCGGCGGCTCGTCGACGTAGTGGAAGTCGGTCTCGGTGCCGTCGGGGAGGACGACCTCGTCGCGGCGCACCTCGAACCCCGGACAGACGTAATCGATCCCCGAGTCGGCGGTCTCCCAGGTCAGGTCGTCGCTGTCGGACGTCATATTCCCCGAATTCTTCCGGCCGCGGGATAAGTGCGTGGCCGCCGACCGCCCCGGGCCGTCGTCTCCGGATCGCCGCGTCACTCGGTCAGGCGCAGGTAGCCCCCCGCGACCACCGAGGCGAGACAGGCGACTCCGAGCGCGAGGTGCCACTCCGCGATCCAGAACGGCAGCGGATAGCTCGTCTGGAGCGCCTGGAGCAGGAAGGAGAGCACCGGGATTGAGCCGCTCCCGGCCGCTTGTGCCCCGCCGGCCTCGCCAGTCGAGGGGTTGTACAGCGGTCCCCCGACCGTCTCGCCGGCCGGCAGCCGCTCGGCCTCGTAGGGGATCAGCGGCGTCTCGTAGCTCCAGACAGTCCGTCCGGACTCGTTGACCTCGACGAGCCGCTGGTTGGCCGAGTCCGTGATCAGCGTGTTCCCGTTCGGCAGCCGGTCTGCGTCCCGGGGCCACGAGAAGCCGACGCCCTCCGCGCGGTCGAGTTTCCAGGCGACCGTCCAGTTCCCGCTCTCGGTCCGGTGGAGTTCCACGATGCGGTCGTTCTCGCTGTCGGCCACGAGCACCGCGCCGTCGCCGAGCCACTGGGGGTTGTGCTGGTGGTCGAGCACCTCGGGGTCGCCGCCGTCGTTGATTACCTCGACCACTCCCTCCCCGCGCTCGACGATCACGAGTTCGTTCGCGTTGCGCACCGAGACGAGATAGCGGTCGTCGCCGACGTGGTCGACGTCGTTGATGTGGAGCCAGTCGACCTTGGTGGGGTCGTCGGGGGCGTCGTAGCGCTCGCTGGCGTTCCACTGCCAGGTAATCTCGCCGCCGCGGACGGTCATGATCCGTTCGTGCTCCATGTCGGTGACGAGGAACTCCCCGGAGGGCAGCAGTTCGACGTCGTGGACCTCGCTGTTCTTGCGGGTCCGCACCGGGAAGGAGAACTCGTCGACGACGCGGGGGTCGGGGCCGGGTTCGATCACCCGGAAGCCGGTGTGGACGCAGGGCGACTCGTAGGGGCCACACGCCTCGTAGCCGCCGTGCATGAACCCCGCGAGCACCGAGCCATTGTCCAGTTTTGTCACGTCGAAGTAGCTCTCGGCGTCCGCGAGCCGCCAGGCCGTCTTCGTCCCCGAGAGGCGGTAGACGCTGCCGTCCTCGTGGAGGCCCGGACCGCCGCCCTGGGAGCCGACCAGCGTCGCCCGGGACGCGTCGTCGTCGCGGGCGGTGCCGATAGAGGGTGCGACCGCCGCGCTGACGACGAGCGCGAGCGCGAAGACGAGCACGCCACCCACGACGAGCGCGGTACCCGCCTGCGTTCTGGAGACCATTGGCACACACGTCCGTGATGGGGAGAATAAGCCTTCGGATGTCCGTCGTCTACGGTTCGGATGCGGCCTCAGCCGGACGCCCCGGGTGAGTTGCCCTGGGCCTCGCTCTCGTTTCGCTAGACCGAGCACACTCTGTGGGACGAGAATCCTGAGCGCACAACGGACCCGCGGTGGACCTCTCGCGCGCTCAGGATCGCCTCAGCGTTCAGGCGTCCGGCCACCACACACGGGGCCGGTGGGTGGGTAGACCTGCTTCAACCAGGTGCCCAGCCTATCCAGAAAGGCGAACGCAGCCTATTCAGCAGGTCTACGCTTCGAGATTTCCATATTAATCCGAACAAATGTCTGAACTTTCAATAGACTAAGTTACCCACACGCTATCATATCGATGAAAGACCCGACCTCAGTCAGTAGTAACGAATCGAATGTGAATTTATTACTTAACAATCAAGACCGGAGATATGGGCGAATTCGAGACAATGCAAACCGTATAATTGAGCTAGTGCTTTCTATTATTTCATTGGCTGCCTCAATTGGTTTTGTACAGTTTTTATTATCGAACGAATACGGGCCTATTTCTTTAAATCTCCCAGACAATTTAATAAACCAGTACGGTGCCGAGTCACTGACCTACAGCGGTGTTAGCTTAAACGGACTTGGAACGTTAAACTTGTACTACATTTTCGGCTTCGCTTTCTTGGCCTTATATCAAGTTGCAGAGATGTGGTATATCAATTCAAAAATCCAAGAGATGTCACCACTGCAGCCGCGAAATGAAGTCGATCTATACCTATTTGATGCCTCAACATGGGTCGAAAACAATCAAACGGTAATCCACAAATCCAGCCGATTGCTTAAATCAATGTATTCGAGGGTGTATTTTTCATTGATGTTTGTACTTATGTCAGCATTTCTATTAATACATATACACCTCGGAAACGCGCTCTTTGTATTTGTCTCAAACGTAATTTTCATACCGTCATTCTGTCTGGCAATCGTGTACTACTCAAAAAAGTTTTACTCGAATTTTAGAGAACATGGAGATTTATTCCAATTTGAATATCACGGGCTATCCTCTATCAGTTTAGTTTTGCTTCTTATAATCACACTTGTTATTGGATACTACACAATTTCCATAATCGATCACATTTGGAAATTGATATTCGTGTATTAGCCACTAGGTGGGCTGCTGCATACACGACCGGTCATTCTCGTAGTAGTCTTCCACGATCAGCAGTCGATCAGCGACTTCGGGGTCCTCGATACCGTATCGGTGGGCGAAATGCCGCGCCATGTACTTCTGTTCGCTGTAAGCGACATTGCAGCGGGAGCAACGGAACATCTCACCGGCCTCCCGGTCGTACTGTAGCCGCGTCTCCTGGAGCAGCCGCCGGGCCGGGAGATGCAACGGCACCGTATCGACGCCGCCGTCGCCGGGATCGTGTTCCTCGCCGTCGCGGTCGACGGATGTTTCTATTGGATTAGCTCTCCGGCGGACTCGCCACTCCGGTTCTGAAACAGCGGTGCGGGAGAAGTGGGCCGGCACGAATTTGAATCGTGGTTACGGCCACCCGAAGGCCGAAGGATACCAAGCTACCCCACCGGCCCGCAGGTCGAAGTAGCGCCGTCGGCGCGTTTAACAGTTGTGATTGGGGTCGACTCCGCGCCGATGACGCGGCTCAGTACCGACCGTAGCCGTCGGTGTCGAGGTAGTTGTGTGCGACGGTGATCGCGTGATCGGCGTGGATCGGTCGGGGACCGAGACGGATTCGATCGGCAGCCGCGTCCCCGAGCACGTCGAGTTCCTCGGCGGTGAAATCGCGGTGATCCGAGAGGACGAACACGGGGTCGGCCGGCGGCTCCCAGTCGACGATCGGCTGTCCGTCCTCGTGGAGGTGGACGATCGTCCCCCGATCTCCGAGCCAGTCGATCGCGCCCGCGAAGCCGAAGCGGCGGATCTCGACGCCCGGACTCGACTCGGCCGGCTGGTGGCCGATCGCCTCGGCACGCTTCTCCAGGGCGCCGCGGATCAGCGCCGCGGTGCTCCGTTCGTCCGGGTTGAGGTTCCGGACGGTCCTGCCGTCGACCGTGACCGTGAACGCGTCGCCACAGACCAGGTGAACCCGGACGTCCTCGCGGAGTCCATGCGAGAGCACGAGGCCGGCGGTGACCGAGCGCGCGAGGAGGTCGAGGCGGCCGGCGCCGCCCGCGAGGTCGTCGAGGGAGATGGACGCGTCGACGGGCACTTCGTGGCCGACGACGACGAACTGGCGCATGATCGTCCCTCCCGCTTCATGGGCCTTGACGTTTCGGCTTTCGCTGGCGGGACCGCCGTCGGAGCGGTGACTGCTTGAACGGGACCACCCGAGACCGGACGCGTCGCTCCCGACGGGGGTTCGAAAAATCCGAGTCAGTCGGCTCCCCGACTCAGGGCGCCCGCTGGGGCGGCTGGGGGGTTGGACCGGTCGGACCGGAGCCCGGTGCGCCGCCTTCCGGCTGGGGCGGCTGCGGGGCGCCTTCGGCTTTGTCGCCGCTCACGAGGAAGTCGGCGAGGTTGCCGATGAACGCCTCGTTGTCAGCCACGTAGGCGTTCTCGGCGTTGAGGAAGTCGGTGTCGCCGACGGCGGTGACGTTCCCGGTGTGGGCGGCGAGCGTGTACTCCCCGCCGTTGCGGGTCGTCGAGAGCGTGGTGCCGTCGAGGCTCTGCAGCGTCGTCGCGTCGTCGGGCGCGACGAGCGGCGACGCCTCGCGGAGGACGACGCGGTCGACGCCGTCCGTGAGATCACTGCTTCCCGCCGGGGTGGCGTAGACGCTCTTGTAGTTGTTCTGGTTCTCCTGCAGGTTGTAGACGTAGCCGCTCTGGACCGCGAGGCCGAACGTCGATCCGATCGCGCTGTCGACGTTGTCGACCTGTTCGATCCGCCTGATCAGGAGCCCACCCAAGCCCTGGGTCTCTGCGGGCTCGGAGAGGAAAAGGACCCGGCCGCCGGCCCGTTCGAAGGCCGCGACGCCGGCGATCTGCTCGCCGGTGTAGCGCTGGCGCGGGTTCGCCACGAGGTAGGCGTCGGCCGACCGGAGCGACTCGTTGAGGTCGCGATCCTGCCGGGTGAAAAAGCGAATCTCGTGGCCGTTGTCGACGAGGGTGTTCAGCAGCGGCTGGATGTCGCTCTCGCTGATTCCGTTCTCGTGGCCCACGTCGACGAGCACCGTCTTCGACTCGGCGTCGGCGTCCATGGTGATCGAGCCGGTCCCGTCGTCGGTCGGCGGGAGGGCGTTCGACGGCTCGAACTGCTCGTTTTGGACATCGGGCGTCGACGGCGCGTCCGTCGAGGTTCCGATCGTTCCCGCCACGGCCGTCCCGCCGACGACGACCGCGACGATCACGACGAACAAGCCGACCTGTTTGAGTACGTCACGCGCTGCCATTGGTGATCACCTCGTCTTGATACTGCACTTCGCCGTAGACCATCAGCGGCGTGCCGGCGTCGACTCCGTCGTAGCCGACGGGGCTCTTCTTGACCACGACGGGCTGGCCGGAGTCGGTTCCGAGGAGAATGATGCCGCCGAGAGTCGGCGGTTCCTTCTCGACGACGGCGTAGGAGTCGAGTCCCGCCTGGTCGGCGGCGTATTCGATCGCGTCGGACTGCGTGCCGATCCGGTCGGCCATCCCGTTCTCGACGGCGTTCGGACCGACGTACACCTTCGCGTGGGACACCTCCTCGCGGGAGATGTTGAGGTCGTCCCCGCGGTGTTTCATGACGCTCCCGACGAACATCCGCCGGAGCGTCTCGACTTGCTCGCGGCGCTGTTCCATCGTCCCCGAGGCCTTGTCGGGGCCGGTCCGGATCTCGTTGCCGTAGGGCGGCGCCGGCGTCGTCGCCCGGACGCCGACCGAGCCGACCATCGAGGAGGGCATCGTGTAGATTCGCTCGGCCGGGAGCATCGCGTAGTAGGCGCCCGACGCACCGGTCGCCTGGACGCTTGCCACGACCGGAATATCCGCTTCAACGGTGCGTTGCACCGCGAGATAGAGTCGTTCGCTCGCGGCGGCGCTGCCGCCGGGGCTGTCCACCTTCAGTACCACTGCTTTGACCGTCTCGTTTTGCCTGGCCTCGCGCAGGTCTTCCTCCAGGGCGTCGACCGTGCTGGAGGTGATGGTCCGATCGATCGAGACCACCGCGACCGCGTCGTCCGGACCGCTGGTTTCCTCCCAGACGACGGGCACGAGGACCGCACTCACGAGGACGGCCGCGATGACGACCAGCACGTACCCCGTGCGGCCGCCGATCGCGGAAGAACCTCTGTTGTCCATGCTGCAGATGCTACCAACCAACCACGGGATAAAGTGGTACGGAAAACTCACAGAACCGTTTTACCCACCGTCGTCACGTCCGTCGATCGCTCCCCCCGCACTGTCGTCGTATGCGAGACAACACCACACATTTATACTGATTAAATCGGGCCGCACACAATTAACACATTAAAGAATATTATCATTATAGATCATAAACTTTATTGGGTCGTCGACGTCACACCGAATCGAGGTCAGACAGATGAAAGCCGTACACCGCGCTGCACTCCCGGACAGCCACGGACGCTCCCGCTCGCACCGATCACAGTCCACGCGACGGTCGCAGCCGACGCCGCGACCCACACAGCGACCCCAGCCACCGCAACCGCCGACACGACCCAGATGACAGACGACGATCGATCGGAACGCACGACCCAGTCGAACCGCACCACGACCACCGCCGATCCGGAGCCGACCCGCCCGACCGGTCCCGATCCGCAGTCGACCCCCACCACTACCGATCCCGAGCACGGCCCGCCGCTCGTCCCCGACATGCGGCCGACGGGGACCCGCGACGACACCGCCGACGCCGACCTGTACATGGCACTCCGCGACATCCACTCCCGACTGGAACGCATCGAGCGACGACTGTCCGGCGACGACCCGTCGACGACCTCGACGGTCGCCGACGCCACGACGCGGCGGATGGGGGGGCGCTGAGATGCCACTGGACGTCCCCTCGGACCCGTACGTTCGCGACATCGACAACCCCGCCGGCCGCGAGTTCCGGGAACTGCTTGACGAGCAGACGTTCACGTTCGCGCCCGGCATCTACCACGCGCTCGACGCCCGCCTCGCGGAGATGGCCGGCCTCGACGCGGCCTACATGTCGGGGTACTCGACCGTCCTCGGCCAGTTCGGCTTCCCCGACCTGGAGATGGTGACGATGACCGAGATGGTCGAAAATGCAAAGCGCATCGCGGAGGCGACGACGCTGCCGGTCGTCGCCGACTGCGACACCGGCTACGGCGGCGTCCACAACGTCCGCCGGGCCGTCCGCGAGTACGAGAAGGCCGGCGTCGCCGCCGTCCACATCGAGGACCAGACCTCGCCAAAGCGGTGTGGCCACATCGCGGGCAAGCAGATCGAGGACCGCGAGACCGCCCGCTCCCGGTTCGAAGCCGCCGTCGACGCCAGGCAGTCCGAGGACACCGTCATCATCGCCCGGACCGACGCCTACGGCTCCGCCAACGGCGACTGGGAGGAACACCTCGAACGCGGGCGCATCTACGCCGACGCCGGCGTCGACCTGGTCTGGCCGGAGATGCCCGACCCGAGCCGCGAGGACGCCGTCGAGTACGCCGAGACCATCCACGAGACCCACCCGGACCTCGATCTGGCCTTCAACTACTCCTCCTCCTTTGCGTGGTCCGAGGAGGAGGACCCGCTGACCTTCGAGGAACTGGGCGACCTGGGCTACAGGTACATCTTCATCACCCTCTTTGGACTCCACTCGGGCGCCCACAGCGTCTACGAGGACTTCGAACGGCTGGCCGAGGCCGACGAGGAAGCCCAGATGGAACTCGAAGATCGGTATCTGGGCCACGAGACCGAGTCCCACCACGAACTGTCCTTCGTTTCGCGGTTCCAGGACATCGAGACGCAGTTCGACCCGGAGGCCCGCCGCCGCATCGAGTCCAGCGAGGGGTACACCGAGGAGGAGGACGCGCCGCTCCAGTCCGACGACGACTGACGAAGCGTCGCCACTTCGACCACCTATTTAGTCCCCCCAGCACACGTTTTGAACTATGGCTCAACGACGACACCAGCGGAAGTTCGTTCGGACGTTCTTCACCTCGCCGACCGCGGTCGAGGGGGAGGACGACAGCGCAAAGATGCTCAAGGGCGCCGCGGGACTGCGGGGGATGCAGGCCCCGGACGTCTGGGTGCCCGACAACGAGGACGCCACCGCGCCGTCGATGCGCGACGAGGGCGCCGAGAACATCGTCGACGTCGTCTCCGAGCACGGCGCCGACTTCCCCGGCGAGATCCACCCGCGGATCGTCTGGCACCGCGACAGCCCGTCGACCCGCTACCAGGGGTTCCAGCGCATGCTCCGGATCGCCGACCCCGAGGACGGCGCCGGCGAGCACATCGACGGCTTCGTCGTCCCCGAGGTCGGCGGCATCGACGACTGGAAGAAAGCCGACGAGTTCATCACCATCGTCGAACGCGAGCACGGCCTCGAAGATGGGAGCATCGCGATGTCGGTCATCGTCGAGAGCGGGGCCGCCGAACTCGCCATGGGCGAGTTGCGCGACGAGATGGGCAAGCCCGACAACAACCTCGAACGGATGTTCCTCCTCGTCGACGGCGAAGTCGACTACACGAAGGACATGCGGGCGATCACCCCCACCGGTGAACTGCCCCCGTGGCCGGAACTCCGCCACAACACCTCGCGGGGCGCGAGCGCCGCGGGCTGCATCGCGGTCGACGGCCCCTACGACGACATCCGCGACGTCGAGGGGTACCGCGAGCGCATGACCGAGAACCAGGCCAAGGGGATGCTCGGCATCTGGTCGCTCACGCCCGGCCAGGTCGTCGAGGCCAACAGGGCGCCGCTGCCGCCCGAGTCCGGGAGCTGGCTGCTCGACGCCGGTGGACGCGAGGTCGAACTCGCCGAGGAAGACGGCGTCCAGGCCTACGACGGCGACGCGCTGTCGCTGACCGAGACCGACGACGGCTACGTCCTCTCGGCCGACGGCGACGACCTGGAACTCGACGCGGACGAACTCCGCGAGGAACTGCTCGACCGTGCGGCCTACGTGCCGAGCCTGAACGACATCGTCGACTCCATGGAGGAGTTCGAGGCCGCCAAGGAGGCCGGCCGGGGCGCCATCGCCATGACCCGGGCCGCGACGATCAGCATCGATGGAATCGAGATCGACATCGAGAACGACCGGATGTGGGACGAGGCCACCTACCAGGCGGCCATGACCCCCATCGACGTCTTCCAGGACGTCTACGAGCACCGACCGGACCAGCACGAGGACCTCGAAGACATCTACGGCGAGGACGTCGTCGAGCGCGCGACCGCGGTCGGGACCTGATTCGTCGGTCGGACGCTTCGCGACTAATCCCCCGTTTTTCGCGTCGCTCGGAGCGGCGTCCGGGTGCTTATCCGCGACCCCAGCCTACGGGCTCCCGTGACGGACGCCCCCCGCGTCGACTCCGACGATTCGCCGGCCGGCCGCGTCGAGGGCGACGCCGCTGCCGCGACCCCGGCCGACGCGGTCGCGGGCCGCGGCTTCCTCGACGAGGATTCGACGGCGACGCTGGCGCGCCTCCGGCTTCTGAGTCACTATCTCGACGACCTCGTCCGGATCCCGGGGACGAACTACCGGATCGGCCTCGACCCCCTCCTGGGGCTCCTTCCGGTGGTCGGCGACGCCCCGACGACGGTCCTTTCCGCGTATATTGTCGCCGAGGCCGCCGCGTTCGGGGTGCCCCGCGCGACGCTCGCGCGGATGGTCAGCGTCCTCGTCGTCGACGCGGTCGTCGGGTCGATCCCCGTCGTTGGCGACGCCTTCGACGCCGTCTGGAAGGCAAACGACCGGAACGTCCGCCTGCTCGAACGACGCGCCCGCGCCGGTGACGTCGATGCCGACGCCCTGCAGGCGGACCGACGGTTCGTTCTCGGAGTCGCGGTGGTTCTCGTCGCCGCGCTGATCGGGGTCGCGGCGGCGGCGACCGTCGCGGTCTGGTGGCTGCTCGGCCAGGTCGGCGCCGTCTAGGGCTGCGTCACCGGTCGGTGGCTCTGTACACTCCGACCCCGGCGGTGGCGACCAGGAGCACCGCCAGGACGGCGATGACCACCCACCTCCCGCCGAGCCCACCCCTCTCCTGTATCGGCACGGCCGTGGGCGACGACGTTTCGGTCGATGTCGCGGTCGCGGTCGGCATGGGGGTCGGTGTCGCGGTCGGCGTGGGCGTGGCCGTGGGAGTCGGCGTCGCGGTCGGCGTGGGCGTGGCCGTGGGAGTCGGCGTCGCGGTCGGGGTGGCCTCGGTCGCCTGCATGGCGACGCCGAACGCCGAGAACCCGGGGGTCGTCGCCTCGAACGTGAACCCGTCGCGCTGCCGGGTGTCGAGGGTCTGCCACTCGCCGTCGTGGTACCGGTACAGGGTGATCCGGGACGCGGTCGCCGGATCTAGCCCCCGGGAGGCGAGCGTGAACCGGATCGTCGCCCGCTCGATGTCGTCGTTCGAGACGCCGTCGCGGGTGATGCGGAAGAACGACATCGCCGTCGCGTCCTGGTCGAACGTCGGGACCGATTCGGTCCCCGGTTCGTCGACCGAGAGGTAGTAGCTGTCGGCGTCGCTCGCCTCGGCCATCTCGATGGCGGTCTCGTCGAGGGACACGACGTTCGAACTCGCCGCGTCCCCGAACTCGACGCTCACCGTCGATCCGGGGGCGGCGTCCGCGACGTCCACCCTGGCGCCCGAAACGGTGTCCATCGTGCGTGCCGTCGGGGACGGACCCCCGCCGGTCGCCCCGCCCGTGGAGTCACCCGGCGATCCGCCCGTCCCGCCGGTCGCTCCGCCCGTGGAGCCACCCGGCGATCCGCCCGTCCCGCCAGTCGATCCCCCCGTGGAGCCGCCGGTCGACCCGCTCGTCGATCCGAGCGTCACCGTCTCCGTGGTCACGTTGTTGGTCTCGTCGGCCTCGGGGACCCGCCCCGTCGAGTCGGTCACGACGCGGAGGGTGTGGCTGCCGGCCGACGGCACCTGCCAGTCGAACGAGACGGTGGACTCGTTGCCCGCGTCGACGTCGACCGGCCGCTCGACGGCCGGCTGTATCGGCGGCGAGAACTCGACGCGCAGGTCACTCACGCTGACGTTGCCGACGTTCTCGACCGTCGCGTTGACCGTCGTCGGCTCCCCGGGGTCCGGGTTCCCGACGACCGTGATCTCGGTCGGCGTCAGGTCCGCCGACTCGGTGTCGAGGCTGGTGGTGCGAAGCGGGAGCGTCGTCGACGTCGGCGCGTGGGCGCCGCCGGTCCGGAGCCGCATCGGGGAACTCGGTGCCGCCGTCACGCTCAGGTTCACCACCAGGTTCAGCTGTTCCACTCCGGTGGCGTTGGGAGATCGGCTCACCACCCGGACCCGTCGCAGGGTCTCGCTGCCCGCCGACACGTTCGTGACGTTCGTCCGTACGTCGAGCGGGTCCCCGCCGAGCGTCAGCCGCGCCGCGTCGGCCGTGTCGTCGAACGAGAGCGGCGCGTCGGGGGAGTAGTAGACGGTCATGACGATCGGCCCCTCGCTCGCGTCTGTTCGCATCGACACCTCGTGGTGATACACGCCGCCGACGGGGCCGGTCGCGGTCGACTCCACGCCCTCGTCGTACTCGAAGACGGCCCCGTCGGCCGCGACCGACGCCGCGGTCGCGGGTGCCACCACGAGGAGGAGGGCCAGCACGGCGACCCCGACGCGGCTCATCCGTCCACCTCCGGCGCCCGCGGCCCGCTCCCGCCCGTCTCAGCCAGCTTCCGCACCGTCGGTCGGACCGTCCGCTGCAGTCCGCCGAGCCGGTGCCCCTCGGCCCCTCTCTGCGGCTGGATCGGCGGCGGGGCGACCGACGGCGCCACACCCCCGGCCGTGTCGAAGTAGTACTGCGTGAGCTGATCGGCGATCTGGTCCTCGTACTCCTTCTTTTCGGCCGTCGGTGCGTCCGTCCACTCCTCGACGTTCACCTGGATCTGCCGGCGAATGGTCTCCCTGTCGGCCTGTGGAACGCGCGCCGTGACGTTCACCGCGACGCGCGTTCCGTTGCCGACGGCCACCAGCTGTCCCTCGTAGGTGCCCTGGTCGGTCGTCACCGGAACCTCGAGGTCGAGGACCACGTCGAGGCTCTCACCCGGCTCGATCCGTCCGACCGAAGTCCCCACGCGCACCCGGCTGGCGTCGATGACGTCGCCAGATTCGGACATGAGGTCGGTCATCCGGACGTACGTCCGGGCGCTCTCCGTGCGGCCCGCCGGTCGCCGGACGCTGACGGTCGTGGTCGTCCGTTCGCTCTGGGTGGCGTCGACCGCCCCGCCGACCGAGTCGTTTCGCAGGTCGGCCGGGGCCGCGCTGACGTTCCAGCCCACCTGCTCGGAGAGGGTCTGTCCGTCGACGGTCACCTCGACGGTGGCGTGCAGCGACGATCGGGTTCCGGTTTCGTTCGTCGGCACCCGGGCCCGGTAGACCCCGGTCGACGTCCGGGTCATCTCGACGGTACGGGTCGCGCCGCTGGGCCACGTGACCGTGGCGTTCGGCGTGGTGTCGGCGTCGACGCCCGGGCCGGCGACGACCGCCGTCACGGTCGCGTTCGTCCACTTCGCGTAGGTGTCGGCGTCGGCGTCGACGACGAGGTCCGGCTCGCTCCCGTCGACGGTCGGGTCGAACGTCACGGCGTCCGTCGCCGTCCCGCTCGCGTTGCCGACGACCCCCAGCTTCCGGTCCTCGAACCACACGGTGAGGTCGTACGGACGACTTCCGGCCAGGTCGGCCGATGGCGGCGGGGTCACGACCAGCCGGAACCGGTCGTGTCGCCCGTCGACCGGGACGACGCGAACCGCGTCGGCCGGCAGCACGGTCCCCCCGATGGCGACGGTGAACTGGTCGGCCGTCGGGCGGTCGAACCCGTCGATGGGGTAGGTGTTCGACGCCGCCGCGACCGTGACCGTTGTCGACACCGGACTGGGGTCGGACGGGTCGCCGGCGTCGAGCGGCGACCCGTCCGCCGCGACGTCGACCCGGCTCGGGAGCGGCGCGACGGGGTAGTTGACCATCGGCGTGATGTTCACGGACCCGGCCGCGCCGTCGTAGACGAGCTTCCAGCCGCCGGGCGACCCCGGTGCGACCGCCTGCTCGGCGCTGAGATTGGTGGTGACCGCCCCGCCGTACTGCCCGCCGTCGGGGGCGACGAGCCTGACGTCGACGTCGCGGGCCGTGGCGTTCCAGTACCCCAGTGCGCGGAGTCCGCCCTCGTTCCGGACGACCTCGCCCGTCGGCGGGAAGCTTCGGTTGATCGGCACCGCGTACGCGGCCGATGCGTTCGCCCGCAGCGTCAGGTTCCCCGCCGTCCGATAGCCCCGCAGCGTCCGCCCGTCGAAGCGCTGGTCGGCCGCGGGCGGATACGCGACCCCGACCGCGTAGGGCGTGTCGCTCTCGACATCGCGCCCGTCGACGTCGACGGAGGCGAGTCCGCCGGGGGCCACCTCCCCCCCGACGACGACGGACGTCCCGCTGGAACTTTGATTGGACAGCTCGATGGCGTCCTCGATCCCCCCGGCCGAGGTGTTCGTGTCGTTCCAGAAGAGGACCCCCTTCGGCTCGCGGTACTGGGTCCCGGCGCCGGTCAGCCATCCGCCGGCCGACCTGTAGGCGCGGCGGGGCACGGAGTCGGGGAACCGAGCCACGAAGGCGTCGGTGTCGCCCGCAGTGGTGTCGTTCGCGACGCCCTCGACGACGAACGACAGCGCAGTCTCGCGGGCGTTGACGACGCCGGCGCCGGTCTCCCAGTCCTGGTCGATTTCCCGCGAGAGCGGCACGTCGGCCTCGCCCGCCCCGTCGTCGGCCCGGGCCGTGCCAGCCGGATCGATGGCCGGCCAGCCGGGCTCGGTGGTCCCCGCGAGCAGCGCCGCGGCGATCCCCTCCGGCGACGGCTCCCGGCCGCGGAGCGCCCGCTGCTGTTCGACGTAGAGGGCGGCGACGCCGGCGACGTGGGCCGCGGCCTGGCTGGTTCCGGACATGACGGTGCCGTCGGTCCCCGATCCCACACGCGGCACCTGTGGCACGCGCGTCGGCGTCCCGGTGGAGTTGATCGCGGTTCCCGGCGCGACGAGGTCTGGCGCGTAGACGTCGTTTGCGGTGCCGGGGGCGTCGTGGCCGGTACGGCTCCAGGGCGTCCGGTTGCCGGTCCGGTTGATCGCCCCCACCGTGACGACGTTCTTCTGCCCTTTCAGCGGTGTGACCGTCCGGTTCGCCGGATCGGAGTAGTTGCCCGCCGAGGCGACGACGAGCGTCCCGCTCCGGGTCGCCCTGGCGGTCGCGTTGTCCGCGAAGACGGTGCCGTTGTGGGGCGTCGAAATCGTGAGCGCGATGACGTCGGCGGTCGGATCGGCGCCTGCTCCGGGATCGATCGGGTCGTCGTCGAGGGTCTGGCCGGTCGTGCCGGCGGCCCAGTCGATGGCCCGCGTGAGATCGGAGTCCCACACCCGGCGCGCGAACCGGTCGACGGTCACGTTCGCCCTGAGTCCCCGGGTGCCGATGTAGCTCACGTCGTCGGTTTCGAGTCTGACGTCGGCGACGGCGTTCCCGACCGTCGACCGCGTGCGGTTGACGTGGAGCGTGGTGCTCGTCTCCGAGGGCGGGCCGTGGGAGGCCGCCACCGGGTTGCCGTTCTCGTCGAGCAGCGTCAGCGACACGTTGTTCGAGGGGCTCTCCCAGGTGACCCGCACGCGGGTCCAGCGGGCGTCGTCGGTCAGCGCGTTCTGTGAGACGTTGACGTACTCGGTGTCGTCATCGGTGAGCCGGCGGGTCGCGTTGCCGAACTCCGGTTTCACGTCGGGGCCGTGCCGGAGCATCAGGTTGGACAGCCCCGCGGCCTTCGCGTCGAGCAGCGACGCGTCCGGGGCGACGCCGACGATTTCGCTGGGCCGGCCGTCCGGGCGCGTGACGGTCGTCTCGGGTGCAGCGACGATGCCCGCGACGCTCGTCCCGTGGCCGTCGAGGTCGGTCGGTCGATCGTCGGGGACCGGCGGCCGTCGGGCGGGGAACTCGCCGGAGTGGTTCCCGTCGTCCGGGTCCGGGCCGAAGTACCCCTCTGCGACGACGCGGTCGTCGAGCGGGGTCGCCGCCTCGTCGATGCCGGAGTCGATCACCGCGACCGTGACGTTGCTTCCGTTGACGCCCCTGGCGTGTAGCGGTCCGGCGTCGACGTACTGCACCCCCCACGAGTCGTTGCCCCCCGGCGTCGTCGTGGGCGTGCGCAGGTCCGAACTCGCCCTCGCCGGGCGTGCGACCGCCGGCACGTCGGCCGTGGACCCCCGCCGCGCCGGCGCTTTGCGGTCCGCGGCGGTCAACGCGTACTGCGCCTCGCGGCTGATTCCGGTGACGGGATCGAGACGGGCGACATCGGTCAGCGCGTCGGCGGTGAGCGTCGCTGCCACCGCCCGTTCGCCGACGAGGACGTCGCGGACCCGGCCGCGTTCCCGGACCTGCCTTGCGATCCGTTCGACCTCGCCGGGCGTCGTGTGGACGTACACCCGGAACGGGACCCCGGACACGCCGTTCTCGCGGACGGCGTCGAGGCGCTCGCGGACGCCACGGGACAGGACGTCGGCGCGGTCGTCGTCGGTCGCTCGCGCCCCGGCTGACGCTGTGGCGTTCGAGACGGCCGACCCCGCCGACGCCGTCGGCTCCGAGGCGACCGGGGCTCCTGGGACGCCGACGATTGGGACGACGCTCGCGGTCACCGCAAGCAGTGCGACGAGGCAGACGACTGTGCGAGCGTGGCGGTCCATGATGTCCCGCGACTAATTGACAGTCTGTGTGAGTCTCACGCTCTTCAACATTTTGGTGGTGGTGTCGAAGGGCAAGACAGTTAGCCGTTCCCCGACTGGCTCCGGGTATGTCTATCCTCGACGACGTGGCGGCGCTGTCCGCCGCCGGCCCGCTCTGTGACGCCTGCCTGGGGCGGGTCTTCGCCGACCGGAGCTACGGACTCACGAACGCCGAACGGGGTCGGTCGCTCCGGGTCGCCCGCGCCCTCGACGCCGACGCGGACGTCGAGGCCGTCGACGTCGACGACTGCTGGGTCTGCGAGGGACGGTGCGGGGAGTTCGACGCCTGGGCCGAGCGCTGTGCGGAGGCCGTCACGGACGTGGAGTTCGACACCTACCAGGTCGGGACCCGTCCCCCGCCGCTGATCGAGGAGAACGGGACGTTCCTCCGCGAGGAGGCCGACCTGCCCGCCGACGCCGGCGAGTCGTTCAAGTCGGAGTACAACCGCGAGGTCGGCAAGCGCGTCGGCCGCCTCACGGACACGACGGTCGACTTCGAGCGGCCGGACGTCCAGTTCCTGCTCGACATCGAGGCCGACCGGGTCGAGGCGACCGTCAACTCGGCGTTCGTCTACGGCCGCTACCGCAAACTGGAGCGGGACATCCCCCAGACGGAGTGGCCCTGTCGCGAGTGTCACGGGTCGGGCTACCAGGGGAGCCAGCCCTGTGACTACTGCGACGGCGAGGGGTACCTCTACGAGACGAGCGTCGAGGGGCTGACCGCGCCGGTCGTCCAGGACGTGATGGACGGGACCGACGCGGTCTTCCACGGTGCGGGCCGGGAGGACGTCGACGCCCTGATGCTCGGCACCGGCCGCCCGTTCGTGATCGAAATCAAGGAGCCACGCCGGCGGAACGTCGACGTCGACCGCCTGGAGGACGACGTCAACGCGCTGGCGGAGGGACGCGTCGAGGTCGAGGGGCTCCGGCTGGCCACCCACGGGATGGTCGAGCGAGTCAAGAAACTCGACGCCTCGAAGCGATACCGCGCCGAGGTCGAGTTCGGCGACGCCGTGGCCGCCGACGCCCTGGCCGCGGCGCTCGACGACCTCTCCGGTACGACTATCGAGCAGTACACCCCCAGCCGCGTCGACCACCGTCGCGCCAGCCGTACGCGCACCCGCGACGTGTACGAGGCGACCGGCGAACGGAGCGACCCGCGCCACGCCACCGTCGAAGTCAACGGCGCCGGCGGCCTGTACGTCAAGGAACTCGTCTCGGGCGACGAGGGCCGCACCGAACCGAGCCTCGCCGGCCTGCTCGACACCGCGGCGACCGTGACGGCGCTCGACGTCCTCGCCGTCGAGGGCGAGGACGAACCGTTCGAGGACGGGGACTTCTTCAGGGAGTGATCGCCCGTCCCGGCGCCCGACCGGGCGGACTCCCAGCGCCCCACGTGGCCGAACGGACGCGTCGGCGGGCGGCGTGACCTGACGGACGCGTCGGCGGTCACGTCAACCGTTCGACTGGAGGCACAATCGTTATATTCCCGCGGGGTCATCTCCGATTGGGAGAAGTTACCATGTGCCTGTACCACGACCCGAGTTCCGTATGGCAGGAAGTCACCCGCGCGGAACTCGAGGCCGACCTGGCCCGGGACGCCGAGGACGAAGGGAGCGAGGCAGGGGCCGAACCGGACGGGCCGGAGCCGCCGACCCCGGCTGACGACTGACCGCTCGTCGCTACTTGGGCGACGTAGTGGGGTCGCCCGATCTGCTCCAGTTTTCGTCGAGTCGTAACTGTCCGCGTCGAGTTCTCCGTCCGTCTTTTCACCGGCCCGGCCGCCGAGAGTAACGACTAACTCCCCGCCCGCAAACCATCGGGTATGCGCGTCGGCGTCGACGAAGCGGGGAAGGGGCCGGTGCTCGGACCGATGGTGGTCGCCGCGGTGCGAGCGCCGCCCGAGGCCGTCCCGGACGGCGTCGACGACTCGAAGCGACTCTCGGCAACGCGGCGCGAGGAACTCGCCGCAACGCTTCGGTCGGCGTCCGGCGTCGAGTCGGCGGTCGTCGCAGTCACGACCGACCGGATCGACGACCCCGGGACCGACATGAACGGGTTGACCGTCGCCGGGCAGGCCGAGGCGGTCGCCGGCGTCGCCCGTGACGGCGACGACGTGATCGCCGACGCGGGCGACGTCGACGAGGCGCGGTTCGGCCGTCGGCTGCGGGAGGGGGTGGCTGACGCGGGCACGACTGTCGCGGTGACCGCGCGCCACGGCGCCGACGCGGACGACGCCCACGTCGCCGCCGCGAGCGTCCTCGCGAAGGTCGAGCGCGACCGCCGGGTCGACGCGCTCGACGCGGCCCACGGGGAGTGTGGCCCCGTCGGGAGCGGCTACCCGAGCGATCCGACCACCCGCGAGTTCCTCCGAACCTTCGTCGAGCGCAACGGCCGGCTCCCGGACTGTGCGCGTCGCTCCTGGCAGACCTGTGCCGACCTCGTCGAACTGGCCGAACAGGCGTCGCTCTCGGAGTTCTGAGTCACGTCCGGGGGGTCGCCGACCGTTCGGGCGTCGGCGACTCTCGGCGTCCGGGGCCGGTCATCCAGGTCGTCGGGGGCGAGGACCGGTCACCGCATCTCGTCGAGGGCGACGAACGAGGGCTTGCGGGCGGTCATCCAGGTGGTGACCAGCTCCGATTCGTCGGCGTCGGTCGGGAACACGGTGAGTTCGTCGGGGGCGTCGTCGCGTTCGACGACGATCGCCTCGCAGTCGGGGGCGGCTTCCGCGCCGTGCTGTGGCGTCGTATCGCTGGAGGTGTCGCGTGCGTTCATAGCTGGCCCGTGTCCGGCCGACGGGTGGCGGTGTGCTGGTTCGCGTTCGATCCGGCTCGCCGGCGGTCGGGACCGTGCCGACCGCTCGTGGCAGACCGTTCGGTCCCGAGCCCCAAGTACTCGCCGTTTGTTGCCCGCGACTCGGAATCCGACCGCGCTTTCATGTCGGTCGGCCGTCTACTCTCGGGCTATGTACGACGCCATCCTGGTGCCGATCGACGGGAGCGACGTCGCGGAGGCGGCCCTGGAACACGCGCTGTCGCTGGCGACCGAGACGGACGCGACCGTCCACGTGCTGTTCGTCGCCGACACCGCACAGGACAGCGTGACCGTCGTCGGCACCGACGTCGTCGACGCGCTCGTCCGCGAGGGACAGTCGGTCGTCGAGCGCGCGGCGGCGACGGCGGCCGACCGCGACGTCCCCGTCGAGACGGCGGTCCGGCAGGGGACCCCCGCCGAGGTGATCGTCGACTACGCCGGGGAGGTCGGCGTCGACCTCGTGGTGCTGGGGACCCACGGCCGCGGCGGGCTGCGGCGGTACCTGCTCGGCAGCGTCACCGAGAGCGTGTTGCGTACGACGGACGTGCCGACGCTGGCGGTCGGACCGCTCGACGAGGAGTGAACGCGGGACGAACGCGAACCCGGAGTCGGACGACGCAGTGCCGTCAGCGGTCGTCGGTCAGCAGCGCCCGCAGGATGTCCCCGTAGGCCGGCCGCGTGAGCAGCACGCCGACCACGACGCCGAGGATGGTGAAGATGGCAAAGCCCTGCAGGTCGCCGAGCGACAGCACCGCGAGCGGCGACATGGCGATGATGGTCGTGGCCGCCGCGGCGCCGATCACCCAGAACGCCTTGCGGAACCGCGACTGGAACACCTTGCGCGAGCGGACCTCGCCCTGTGACATCACCTCGTCGGCGATGATGATGAGGTCGTCGACGCCGGTCCCGACGACCGCGATGAACCCGGCGATCACCGAGAGGTCGAGCGGGTAGCCGATGGCCGCGGCGAAACCGAGCAGGATCGCCACTTCCGAGAGCGCGGTCACGATCATCGGCAGCGCGACGCGGGCCGACCCGTACCGGAGGAACACGACCCCGCTGACCGCGAACACCGCGAACAGCCCCGTCAGCAGCGAGTTCGACTTGAATCGTTCGCCCTGGCCGGGAGAGATGAACGAGGAGGTGCCGGCCCCGGTGCTGAGGTTGACATTCGCCGGCAGCGCCCCGGCCCGGAGGTTGAGCGCGACCTCCTGGGACTCCGAGAAGTTCGTCGTCGTCAGCCGGAAGCGCGGGCTCTGGGACCACTGGCGGTTCTGCATGTCGGCCGCGAGGTCCGAATCCATGCCGAAGGCGTTGACGACCTGGTCGTCGACGACGAGCAGCAGACAGGGGTCAGAGGAGTTGCGCCACCCGTCCGCGCCGCCGCGACACGTCGAGCCGCCGGGCTGTGCGACGCCCGTCTCGACCATCGTCCCCTCGAATTCGGGCGCGACACTGTCGCGGATCGACACCGGGACGTAGTAGCCCCGACTCCGTTCGGCCTCGGTCGCGGTGCCGATGTTGCGGAAGTCCTCCTGGTTGAGCACCGCCCGCCGGCGCTCGTCGATCCGTTCGCCGTCACGGAGCTGCGGATAGACGTCGATCCGCACGGTCCCCCGGTCCTCGATGAGATCGATGACCTCGGAGCTGTCCTCGCCGGGCACCTCGATCAGGATGAAATACTCCCGGGAGGTCGCACTCGACACCGACTGGACGCTCCCGCCCGAGAGCCCCGCCTGATTCACCTTGTTGCGGAGCACCTCGACGGTCTCCTCGCGGGTCTGGTCGCTGACGCCCTGGTACACCTCGCCGTCGTCGTACTCGACGCCCGCCGCGTCGAGGGCGGCCGTGAACCCGGCGCGCGTCACGTTTGGCTGGGTCACCTCGATGGTGCCCTGCTCGCTGGTGCCGTAGGTGCCCGTCGGTCGCGCCTCGACGTCCCGCGGGAGCGTCCCGTCGAGGTTCTCGGCGACCGTCGCCTCCAGCTGGCTCCGTTCGTCGGCGTCGGTCGGCACGTCGACTCCGGCGGCGACGTATCCGTCGAGCGGGGCGCGGATTCGCGTGCCGCCCGATAGCTGGAGCCCGTAGACGAGGTTCGTTGCCTGGTCGGCCTGATTCCCCGTGGCTGCGTCGTCTCCCCCCATCGTCGGCGAGAACAGCGCGAACGCCGACACGAGCAGCACCACGACGAGCAGGAACACCCGCCAGTTCTCCCGGATCGACACCATCAGCGCTTCACCCCCTCGAATTTGTACCAGCGAAGCAAGGAGAGGTTGAGCATGTAGGTGTTCATCAGATCGGTCGCGAGGCCGAAGACGAGCACCGTTCCGATCGCCGACAGCAGCCCGATCCCGACGATCGACGCGGTGATGGTCATCACGATCATGGCGGAGATGGAGGTCAGGGTCATCGTGACACCTGTCCGCATCGCTCGGTGGGTCGACTCGTAGAAGCCACCCGACCGGCGGAGGATGTGGTTGTTCAACAGGATGTCCGAGTCGACCGAGTACCCGATCAGCATCAGCAGGGCGGCGACGGTCCCGAGCGAGAGTTCGATCCCGAGGAGGTTCATCAGCGCGACCGGGACGACGATGTCCGAGAACGCCGAGATGACGACCGCGACCGACGGGACGAACGTCCGGAACATCAGGAACACGAGGACGCTCATCCCGAGGAACGCCACGGCGACGCCGCCAAGCGCCGTGAGCTGGCTCCCGCCGCCGAAGCTGGCCGAGACGCTGTCGCGGGACAGCACGTCGAACCCGGCGGCATTGGCTTCCTCTTCGAGCTGTACCCCCGACACCCCCTGCTGGAACGTCACCACGTAGGTGCCCTCGGCGGGGATCGACTGGATCGACTCCGGCTCCGCCGAGAAGGCGTCGCGGATCCCTTCGCGCGCCGCCTGGTCCGACGGCGCGTCCACCCCGACCCGAAGCTCCGTGCCGCCGGTGAAGTCGATGCCCCGATCGACCGGGACGCCGGTCGCGGCGGTCCACCCGGCGATCACGAGGAGGGCGACGGCGAGCACCGCAAGCGGGATCGCGGCGAGCTGCCGGTTCGTGTACCGGGTGTAGTCGACCTCCGGTACGTCGAACTCAACCATGCCCGCCGGTCTCTTTCCGCCCCCGATAAGCTTTCTTCTTTGATCGGGCCGGCGACGCCGCGGTTTCCGGTCCTCGCTGTGCCGTCGCCCCCTCAGGGCAGATAGCGGACGACGACGACGCCCGGCGCCGATCGGACCTCGACGCGGGAGACGCCCAGCCGCGCCGCCCGCGAGCGCGTCGGCTCCACGTCTTTGAGCACGTCCTGGACGGCCTGGTCGGTGTCGGCCTCGGGCACCGTGAGCACGTGAATCTCGCCCGTCCCGGCGCGTTCGCGGCGGGTGAGCTCCCCCTCCGGCTGGTCGGCGGCGATCTCGCGGGCGAGCGACGTCGGCGCCTCGTCGGTCGCCTCGATCGAGACGCTCCAG
>Ga0207733_100279_pt1 | contig 42440 bp, 40 predicted proteins | sample A23P3SouthBayCA_FD_187735 | JGI IMG/M metagenome (GOLD analysis project Ga0207733, IMG submission 187735) | Aerobic enrichment media microbial communities from Eden Landing Ponds, California, USA - A23 P3 (SPAdes) | ecosystem: Environmental > Aquatic > Marine > Unclassified | place: Emeryville...
CCGTGAGTTCCGTGAGATCGTGCTGATGTGTCTCGTCTACAACATAAAACAGTACGTGACCCGCTGATTCCAACGCCCTATGGCGATTCAATAGAGCCCTCCTTGGACAATGAAGACGAGCACGAAGACGACGAGGAGGTCGAGGATCGGACTCGGGCTCCGCGACCCGGCGGGCGGCCCCTTGCCAGCGCCGGCATCGGACCGCAGGGTAGTCGAGGACTGCGTTCGGGACCGCGAGCGCCGTACCATACGAGCCAATACATCGCGAGCGCCAAAAGGCTCCGTCCTCCCAGAGATGGGACCATCATCGCTTAGTACAACCGCAGAATACGATACCGTATGCGAACACCAGCACCCGAGAGCCGGCCGGTCGCGCTGACGATCGCCGGCAGCGACTCCGGTGGCGGCGCGGGCATCCAGGCTGACCTCGCGACGATGGCCGCCCACGGCGTCTTCGGGACGTCGGCGATCACCGCCGTCACGGCCCAGAACACCCGCGGCGTCGAGTCCTCGCACGTCCTGCCGGTCGCGGAGGTCGACGCGCAACTCGAGGCCGTCACTGACGACTTCGCGGTCGGCGCGGCGAAGACGGGAATGCTCGCGACGACCGAAGTTATCGAGACCGTTGCCGACCACGCACAGGAATTCGACTTCCCGCTGGTGGTCGATCCCGTGATGGTCGCGACCTCCGGCGACCGACTGCTCGAGTCCGAGGCCGAACGCGCATACGAGAACCTGCTGGGCGCATCGACCGTCGCGACGCCCAACGCCGACGAGGCCGAGGTGCTGACCGACATCGCCGTCACCGACAAAGCGAGCGCCCGCGAGGCTGGCGAAGCGATCCTCGAGACTGGCGTCGACGCGGTCCTGATCAAGGGCGGCCACGTTCCCGGCGAGCGGGTGCGGGATACGCTCGTGACCAGCGACACCGTCCGAACGTTCGAACATCCGCGTGTCGCCACCGACGCCACCCACGGCTCCGGCTGTACGCTCGCCGCGGCGATCGCGGCCCGACTCGCGAAGGGGGAGGCCCTCGAGCCCGCCGTGGGAGGTGCAACCGACGTCCTCGCGCGCGCGGTACGGTACTACTACGACGTGGGCGAGGGTCACGGCGCAGTCAACCACATGGCCCCGCTGCGAAACGAGGCCGCCCGGGAGCCCACCGCCGAGATGGTCCAAGCGGTCGTCGACCGGTTCGTCGACGCCGACGTATCGGCGCTGGTTCCCGAGGTCGGGATGAACGTCGTCGGCGCGACGCCGTATGCCGACTCCGTCGCCGAGACGGCGGCGGTCGAGGGACGGATCACTCGGACCCTCTCGGGGGTCAAGCCCAACCGCGGCGTCCGCTTCGGTGCCTCGAGTCACGTCGCTCGCTTCCTGCTGTCAGCGCGGGAATTCTTCCCCGAGTTACGCTTTGCGGTCAACTGCCGGTTCGACGCGGACGTCGAGGCGGCGCTCGAGTCCCTCGCGTGGCCGGTCGCCGAGTACGATCGCAGCCAACAGCCCGACGAGGTCGCGGAGATCGAGGACAGCACGATGGGCTGGGGTGCTCGACAGGCCTTCGGGGATCGTGACGAGCCGCCTGCTGCCGTCATCGACCGCGGCGAAGTCGGGAAGGAGGCGATCGTGAAACTCGTCGCTGCCGACCCCGAGACGCTCGCCGAGCAGGTGCTGGCGCTCGACGAGGCGGTCGCCGAATGAGCGCGACCGACCTCGACGTCGGCGTCATCCTTCCCCAATACGGGACCGACGCCCACACGGTTCGAGAGACGGCACTCGAGGCCGAGCGGCTCGGCTACGACGCGGTCTGGCTCGAGGACCACTTCCAGTCGTGGATCGGCGACCCGCGGCGGGCGACCCAGGAGTGCTGGACGACTCTGAGCGCCGTCGCCGAGGCGACCGACCGGATCCGGCTGGGCACCCTCGTGACGAGCCAGTCCTACCGCCATCCGGCCCTGCTCGCGAAGATGGCGGCGACAGTCGATCAGGTCAGCGACGGCCGGCTCGAGCTCGGCCTCGGTGGGGGCTGGTACGAAGCCGAGTACGACCGCTTTGGCTACGAGTTCCGCGAGCCGCCGGCCGAACGCCTGCGCCGGCTCGCCGAAACCGTCGCGATCCTGCAGGGGATGTGGACCACCGACACCTACAGCCACGAGGGCGAGCACCTCGACGTCGACCTCGATGAGGCCTTCTGTGAACCCCAGCCCGTCCAGGACCCGCATCCGCCGATCTGGATCGGCGGCGGTGGCGAGCAGTTCACGCTGCGATACACCGCCGAGCTGGCCGACGGCTGGAACTTCGGCACGCTCGAGCCCGAGGGCTTCGCCGAGAAACTCGACGTGCTCCGCGGTCACTGCGAAAGCGAGGCCCGATACGACGAGATCCGCAAGTCCGCCGAGCTGTTCGTCTTCGTCGGCGAGACGACCGCCGCGGCCGAAGCAAAGCGCGAGCGATTCCAAAGCGAGTTCCTCCCCGATGAGCCGAGCGACCCCTGTGAGTTCTTCCTCGCGGGCTATCTCGAGACGGCCCCCACGGGAACGCCCGCGGAAGTCCGCGACCGGCTCGCCGAGTACGCCGACGTCGGTATCGAGGAAGTCATGCTCGCGGTCCCGGACGCAGCCGACGACGAGGACGAGAGTCTCCGGCTCCTGGCCGACGAACTCACTGGGTAGGCAGCTGGTCCGTTTCGATGCCCTAACCGAGTGAGGTCAGACGGTTCGCTGTCACGAGTTCCCGGTGCGCCCGCAGGGCGGTCGCGGGTCCACCGGCACTGACTGACAGGAGTCCGTATCAACCGCCTGCATTCGACAGCAGAGCTATACGGCAGGCGTGAGACGCCAACGGTATGAGCGATTCGTCGTCGGTCGGTGGAACCAATATCGAGGGAGAGTCACCACAACTCGAGCCGACAATCGAGACCGACGAGGCGACGATCACGGACGACGCCGAACTCGAGCGGACGCTCGGGCTGTCCGGTGGCCTCGCTATCGGGATCGGGACGATGATCGGGGCAGGGATCTTCGTGTTCCCGGGGCTGGCGGCCGGCCGGGCCGGGCCCGCCGCGGCGGGGTCGTTCGCGATCGGCGCGCTCGTCGCGCTGCTGGTCGCGCTGCCGGCGTCCGAACTCGCGACGGCGATGCCAAAAAGCGGTGGCGGCTACTACTACATCTCCCGCGGTCTGGGCGCGCTCGCTGGGACCGTCGTCGGGCTGTCGCTGTGGTTCGGGCTGGTGTTCGCGACGGCGTTTTACCTCGTCGGCTTTGGCTACTATGCCGTCGACACGCTCGCGGAACTCGGCGTCGCGGTCGGCGACGGACTCGTCATCCCGCTGGCGTTGCTGTTCGGGGCGGGCTTTACTGTGTTGAACGTCACCGGGACGGAAAACGCGGCGAAACTCCAGAACGGGATCGTCGCCTTGTTGCTCTCGATACTGGCCGTCTTCCTCGGGTACGGTGGCCTCGACGCAGTGGGACTTCTCGGCGATCCATCCACGCCCGAACAGTTCGCGCCGTTCGGGACGATGCCCGTGTTGACGACCGCGGCGCTCGTGTTCACCTCGTATCTGGGCTTCGCGCAAGTGGCGACCGTCGCCGGAGAGATGAAAGACCCCGGTCGGAACCTCCCGCTGGCGATGGTCGGCTCCGTCCTCATCGTCGGCGTCCTCTACGTGGCGACGATCTTCGTCGCGACGAGTGCGTTCGGCGGCGATCGACTCGCGGAGCTCGGCGAGACGGCCATGGTCGAGGTCGGCCGCCACTACCTCGGCGCGGCCGGCGCGGTCGCGATCGTCTTCGGCGGGCTGCTCGCAACCATGTCGAGTGCGAACGCGTCGGTCCTCAGCACGTCTCGAGCCATCTACGCGGTCTCGAAGGACGCCCTGTTGCCGCGGCGGGCGAGCCGCATTAATCTGCGATACGGCACGCCACACGTCGCGCTGGGGATGGCCGGGGGGCCGATCCTCGCGTTGGTCGCGACCGGGCGTGTGGAAGTGCTCGCGGAGGTCGCCTCGTTCCTGCATCTGGTCATGTACGGGCTGATCTGTGTCGCCTTGCTCGCACTGCGCCGCGACGAACCGGAGTGGTACGATCCCGACTTCCGGGCCCCCGGCTACCCCGTCGTCCCGATACTCGGCGCGCTCGCCAGTTTCGCCCTGATCGGCTTCATGCAACGCACGTCACAGCTCGTCGGCATCGCGATCATGGTCGCGACCGCCGGGTGGTACGCCTACTATGCCCGCGACGTAACCCTCAAGGGGGCACTCCAATGACGCGCGTCCTCGTTCCACTGGCGATCCTCGAGGGAGAATCGGTCTCGACCGGCCTCCCGACGCTGCTCGCGACGATGGACGTGACTGTGCTCGGCTATCACGTCCTGCCCGAGCAGACGCCACCCGATCAGGCGCGACTGCAGTACGAGGACAGAGCGACCGACGCACTCGTCGATCTCGAGGCGGCGTTCGAAGCGGCCGGCGGCAGCGCCGACCACCACCTCGTCTTTACCCACGACCGGGAGCAAACGATCGACCGAATCGCCGATGAAACGGCCGCCGATGCCTACGCCATCACCGGCACGACCGGGCCGGTCGATCGTCTCCTCGTGACATTGACCGGTGATGTCGCCGTCGACCGGATCACCGCGTTCGTCACGGAACTGGTCGGCGACCGCGAGATCGACGTCACGCTCTTTCTCGCGGCCGACGACGAATCCAGTGGTCGAGAATCGCTCGCGTCCGCCGCCACAACCCTTTCCGAGTCCGGCATCGAAGTGGAGACCGAACTCGTAGTCGACGTGCCCCCATCCGAGGCGCTCGTCGACACCGCGGCCGGCCACGACGCCATCGTCATGGGCGAACGGGCTCCGTCGCTCCGGTCGTTTCTCTTCGGCGAGGAGGCCGAACGCGTCGCTACCGAGTCAGTCGGTCCGGTGCTCGTCGTTCGGGCTCTCGAGGACTCGTGAGCAGTCCCCTCCCGGAGCCGATCGCTCCGGTCCCGACGTAGACGCTCGAGCCGGTATAGAGCCACTGAACGTCACTGCACACCCGATCGCACAGCTGTCGTGCGATCGGTGTGAATCGTTTCAGTTGTTACTAGATCCGTCGTCCTCACCGTTGGCCCTCTCCGCAGAGTCCGCTGACTCGAGATACTCGCCGCGAATCACCAACACCGGATCGACCGTCCGTCGCGCCAGCCGTTTGGCCCGATCCCGGAAGATCACCCGGCGGACTGACGGGCGGCTCTCGCCGGCGACGAGGAGATCGTGGTCGGCCGACGCCTCGACGATCGCTGCCGTCGGCGAGTCGTCGACGACGACCGTGCTGTCGATCCGGTCCGCCTCGACGCCCGCGTCGATCAGTTCCGACCGGGCCGTCTCGAGCAGTTTCCTCCCCGCCGCTCGACTCGTGTCATCCGACGCGACGTGAAAGAGGGTGAGGTCGAGGTCCGTCCCGTCGAGGACTGTCGCGAGCAGTCGAGCGATGTACTCGACGTTGACGTCGCCCCGGATCGCGACGAGCACCGTCTCGAGAACGGGAGCCGGGTTGAGCACCAGAACGGCGTCACAGGCGTCCTCGACGGCGACGCGTTCGAACGTTTCCAGCCGGTCGTGGGTGAACGCCAGCCGCGACGTGACGTCACAGCCGGCATCCTCGAAGACCGTCCGCAACTCCTCGAGTTCGGCCTGCGCGCGATCGCCGTACTGTTCGCGTGCCTGGTCCGGGCCGGTCTGGTCGGGTATTTCGCGATAGCCCAGCAGGACGACCGGGATCGACGCGAACGCGTCGACGATCGTCGACGGAACGGTCTGGCCCTCGAGGACGTCAACTGGAATCAACACGCGATGATCACGAGACGCTGACATGAAGTGAGTTTCGTCTACTTACCACGGTGAGCGTTATATACCCCTCCCGAACCTGTCAGCTCGTGAACCGGCAGCTAGTTTTCAGTGGTTCCGATACTGCGGCACATGGTCGAGAGTCCGTTCGGCGCGGAGATCGAAGTCGGCGAAGTGATCGACGCTGAACCGTTCTCCGAAGCCGAGAAGCCGAAGATGACGAAACTCTGGATCGATCTCGGCGACGACGAGATCCAGTCCGCCGCCCAACTGGACCACCACTACGATGCCACGGAGCTCGTCGGTCGCAAAGTGCTCTGTGCGACGAACCTCGGGTCGGTGCGGATCGCGGGGTTCAAATCCGAGGCACTGACCGTCGGCGTTCCCAGCGAGGCGGGGTATCCCGTGTTGGTCTCGCCTGACGACGACGTGCCGCTGGGCGGAACGTTATACTGAGTTCGCCCTCACGGCGGCCGTTGTCGCGGTTTAACAACCCAATAAGTATACTGAAAAGCCTCGAACGAACGAGGTGGCGAGGCGGGCCGGATTCGGTCACCACCTCCCCCCACCGAATCCGTCCGATCATCCGAGACATCGCCGAACCCTCGCCACCGATCGGAGCACGTCCCGACGTCTTCTGCTCCGATCGTCCATCCACCGCACACAGACCCGATGATGTTCGGGTCCGCGTCCGTTTCGGCCGCTGATTTCGAAGCGACTGTTCGACCCGAAGAGGGCGCACTGAGAACGGCGTCCCGATCGATTCGATCCGGTGTCGCCGCGAACACTTTCATTACGGATCCCGCAGGGTTTTTGAGGTGGAACGATACGCATCCAGTATGACCGAGGCGACGGGGATCGTCGGAGAGTTTTTCTCCCTCAAAGAGGGGACCGACGCCGATCTACTGGCGATGCAGTGTGGCGACTTCTACGAGTTCTTCGGCGAGGACGCCGAACGCGTCAGCGAGGAACTCGATCTCAAGGTCTCCCAGAAGTCCTCACATGGCTCGTCGTATCCGATGGCCGGCGTCCCGATCGACGATCTAACACCTTACCTCAAGGCCCTCGTCGAACGCGGCTACCGGGTTGCCGTCGCCGACCAGTACGAGACCGACTCCGGCCACGCCCGTGAAATCGTTCGCGTGGTGACTCCCGGCACCTTGCTCGAGACCAGCGACGCCGACGCCCAGTACCTCGCGGCGGTTGTCAGTGGGAGCGAAAGTGCCTACGGCCTCGCCTTTGCGGACGTGACCACCGGCCGCTTTCTCGTCGCGGAAGCAGCGGACGCCGACGACGCGTTGACGGAACTCTACCGGTTCGATCCGGTCGAGGTCCTGCCGGGGCCGGACGTCCGAACCGACGACGACCTCCTGAATCGCATCCGCGAGCGGAGTGACGCGACGCTTACCCTCCACGAGACGGAGGCGTTCGCGCCGAAACGGGCGGCCCATCAGGTGCGCGAGCAGTTCGGCACGGAGACCGTCGACCGGCTGGCCGTCGACGAGCCGGCAATCGCCGCCGCCGGGGCGATCCTCGCGTACGTCGAGGATACCGGCGCTGGCGTGCTGGCCTCGATGACCCGGATTCAGGCCCACCACGGCGACGACCACGTCACGCTGGACGCGACCACCCAGCGCAATCTCGAGTTGACCGAAACGATGCAGGGCGAGCGCGACGGCTCGCTGTTCGCAACGATCGACCACACCGAGACCAGCGCCGGTGGGCGGCTGCTCAAAGAGTGGCTTCAGCGGCCCCGCCGGTCGCTCGAGACGCTCGAGCAACGCCAGGAGTCCGTCGCTGCGCTGTCGACGGCGGCGCTGGCTCGTGACGAACTCCAGGATGCACTCGGCGAGGCCTACGATCTGGCGCGGCTCGCCTCGAAGGCGACCCACGGGAGCGCCGACGCGCGGGACCTGCTCGCGGTCCAGGAGACGCTGGCGGTGTTGCCCGCGCTTGCCGACGTCATCGCGTCGAAGCCGGAGCTTGCCAACTCTCCTCTCTCGGCGATCGTGGATCGACCGGACCGCGAGGCCGCTGCCGACCTCCGAGAGACCCTCGAGGAAGCCATCGCCGACGAGCCGCCGTCGACGGTCACGCAGGGGGAACTCCTCCAGCGGGGGTACGACGACGAACTCGACGAAGTCATCGAGCGCCACGACGCTGTCAAGGAGTGGCTCGACACGCTTGCCGACCGCGAAAAAGCCCAGCATGACCTCTCGCACGTTACCGTCGACCGGAACAAGACCGACGGCTACTACATTCAGGTCGGTAAGTCCGCCGCCGACGGCGTCCCGGACCACTACGAGGAGATCAAGACGCTCAAAAATTCCAAACGGTTCACGACCGACGAACTCGAGGAAAAAGAGCGCGAAATCCTCCGGCTCGAGGAACAGCGTGGCGAGCTCGAGTACGACCTCTTCCGTGACCTCCGTGAGCAAGTGGCCGACCGGGCGGAGCTGTTGCAGGACGTCGGCCGTGCGCTGGCGACCGTCGACGCGCTCGCGAGTCTGGCGACCCATGCCGCCGAGAACCGATGGGTCCAGCCCGACTTACATCGGGGCGATCGCTTAGCGATCGACCAGGGTCGTCACCCGGTCGTCGAGCAGACGACGGAGTTCGTCCCCAACGACGTTCGCTTAGACGAGGATCGGGGCTTTCTGGTCGTCACCGGCCCCAATATGTCCGGGAAATCGACGTACATGCGCCAGGTCGCGTGTATCGTCCTGCTGGCACAGATCGGCAGTTTCGTGCCCGCAAATGACGCGGAGATCGGACTGGTCGACGGCATCTTCACCCGCGTCGGTGCGCTGGACGAACTCGCACAGGGACGCTCGACGTTCATGGTCGAGATGAGTGAACTTTCGAACATCCTCCATACCGCGACCGAAGAGTCGCTGGTCATCTTAGACGAAGTCGGCCGCGGGACCGCGACCTACGACGGAATCTCGATCGCGTGGGCCGCGACGGAGTACCTCCACAACGAAGTCCAGGCCAAGACCCTCTTTGCGACCCACTACCACGAACTGACCGGCCTTGCAGAGAACCTCCCTCGCGTCGCGAACGTCCACATCGCAGCTGACGAACGCGACGGCGACGTGACGTTCCTCCGGACGGTACGGGACGGCCCCACGGACCGCAGCTACGGGATTCACGTCGCCGACCTCGCAGGGGTGCCCGATCCAGTCGTCGACCGGGCTCGAGACGTCTTGGCGCGCCTGCGCGAGGAGAAAGCCATCGAGGCCAAAGGTGGGGCCTCGAGCGAGCCCGTCCAAGCAGTCTTCGATCTCGGCAGCGGCACGATGCAAACGCAAACACAGGGGCAGGCCGCCTCGACCGACGGCGGCCCGACGGATGTCGACGATGGGAAGTCGCTCGATCCCGAGACGGAAGCCGTTCTCGAGGATCTCGAGTCGATCGATGTCAACACGACGCCGCCGATCGAACTCGTCTCGAAGATCCAGAAGTTACAGGAGCGACTCGAAGACGACTAAAGCGAGACGCCGCAGGCGATCCAGACAGGGACGTAAGACCTAACCAGCCGCCATCGGTAGACGGATGTAGCACATCAGGCACGTCGCTCTCCGTTGCGTGCCGACGCTGTCTATCATGAGTGACGAGCGTACTCCATCGGACGCCGAGACCAAGATCCACCAGCTAGATGAAGATACCGTCGCCCGTATCGCCGCTGGCGAGGTCGTCGAACGGCCCGCCAGCGCGGTGAAGGAACTCGTCGAGAACAGTCTCGATGCTGACGCCTCGAGTGTCGACGTCACCGTCGAGGACGGCGGCACCGAGTTGATCCGCGTCGCAGATGACGGCCACGGGATGAGCGAGGCGGATCTCCGGGCGGCCGTCCGCGAGCACACGACGAGCAAGATCGACGGCCTCGAAGACTTAGAGTCGGGCGTTGCCACCCTTGGCTTCCGCGGCGAGGCGTTGCACACGATCGGGTCGGTGTCGCGGCTGACGATCCGCTCGCGCCCGCGCGACGGCGAGGGTGCGGGGACGGAACTCGTCTACGAGGGCGGCGACGTGATGAGCGTCGAGCCGACAGGCTGTCCCGCGGGGACGATCGTCGAAGTCGACGACCTCTTTTATAATACACCTGCCCGCCGGAAGTTTTTGAAGACGACAGCGACGGAGTTCGCCCACATCAACCGCGTCGTCACGCGCTATGCGCTCGCGAACCCCGACGTGGCGGTCTCGCTGACCCACGACGGTCGGGAGGTGTTCGCGACGACCGGGCAGGGCGACCTGCAGGCTGCCGTGTTGTCGGTCTACGGTCGTGAGGTCGCCTCGGCGATGATTCCCGTCGAGGCCGACGGCGACGAACTCCCGCCGGGGCCGCTCGAGTCCGTTTCCGGGCTCGTCTCCCATCCCGAAACGAATCGCTCGAGTCGGGACTACCTCGCGACGTACGTCAACGGGCGGGCCGTGACCGCCGACGCCGTCCGCGAGGGGATCATGGGCGCGTACGGCACCCAACTGGGTGGCGATCGCTATCCCTTCGTCACGCTCTTTCTCGAGGCCCCCGGCGACGCGGTTGACGTAAACGTCCACCCGCGCAAGCGCGAGGTGCGCTTCGACGATGACGACGCGGTCCGCCGACAGGTCGATGCCGCCGTCGAATCGGCACTGCTCGAGCACGGCCTGCTGCGCTCGCGAGCGCCACGGGGCAGGTCGGCACCGGGCGAGGCGCGGGTCGAGCCGAGTCGTGATCGCAGCGCCGGCTCCGTGACGACCGAGCACGAACCGACGACGCTCGAGGGGAGTACCGACATGGCCACGCCGTCCGACGGAGCGGACGCAGACGCGAGCGACCCTGCGACGACAGCATCCGACGCCAGCAGCGACGAGACGCCGTCAACAGACACTTCCACAAGCGCGAACGCCGAGACAGGGACCGATGCCGGCACCGACAGCGCCTCACGTCCGGGATCGCACTCGCGCGAGACGGACGATGCGTCGACGGTCGCATCGGAACCAAGTTCCGAGCCGGTCCCCGAGACAAACAGCGGGTCCACGGTCGATACGACGGCAACGGCGGCCGGCACGAATCGATCCGCGCCGGGTCGAGACGACAGCTCGCAGGACGATCGCGACACGACACCACACGCAGAACGCACGTTCAGGGCTGCCACCGAACAGCGGACGCTGACTGGCGAGGCCGCGACGGGCGAGGAGACCGAGTTCGACTCGCTGCCGTCGCTGCGGGTACTGGGCCAGCTCCACGACACCTATCTGGTTTGTGAGACGCCCGATGGGCTCGTCCTGATCGACCAGCACGCCGCCGACGAGCGGGTCAACTACGAGCGCCTGCAAGAGGCGTTCGCCGACGATCCGACCGCGCAAGCGCTCGCAGAGCCCGTCGAACTCGAGTTGACGGCCGCGGAGGCCGAGGCCTTCGAACACTATCGCGAGGCACTCGCGCGACTGGGCTTCTACGCCGACCGGGTCGGCGACCGGACGGTCGCCGTGACGACCGTCCCTGCGGTGCTCGAGAAGACGCTCGAGCCGGATCGACTGCGAGACGTGCTCACCTCTTTTGTCGACGGCGATCGCGAGGCGGGGGCCGAGACGGTCGACGCGCTGGCCGACCAGTTCCTCGGCGATCTCGCCTGCTACCCCTCGATCACCGGCAACACCTCACTGACCGAGGGGACGGTGGTCGACTTGCTCGAGGCGTTAGACGACTGCGAGAACCCCTACTCCTGTCCGCACGGGCGACCGGTGGTCGTCCAGTTCGACGAGGCCGAACTCGAAGCGCGCTTCGAGCGGGACTATCCCGGTCACGGCGGCGATCGTAGCCGCTGAACGTCACTGCACACCCGATCGCACGACAACTGTGCGATCGGTGTAAATCGTTTCAATTGTTGCTATAGCATCGTAGCGCTCGAGTGGCTGTCGTCCAGTGGGACCCAACGACCGCCAGTGATCGTCAACGGAGCTATATTATCAGCTAGAGAGTGTAATATGTATATTATTCCTTAAACATCCAGCCGGTGACTCAAGTGGAGCAGGACTGGTGGAACTGTCGGACTTGTTTCATCGTGAACCGAGCTACGTGTCGAGACATCGATCGCGTCGGCTTCATGCGAATTTCGAACATGGTATTTCCTAGTACGATAGTGAATGACTGTGTTGTGCGTTATTATCCAACATATTGGTCCTGGTCTATGCTGATCAATAATGCAGTATGTTGCTAGAATCTATCACCATTTTTGTCTAAACATCATGTTTTATAACCCGGTATTCACTATGGGCTGTTGATGCCTGCAAACACCAATACTGGAAACCCGGGTCCCCTTGGCCTGGCTGCGTTCAGCCTCACGACGATCTTGCTGAGTCTCGTCAACTCCGGACTCTTCGGTCTCGAAGTTGAAATGGCGCTGATTCCGATGGCACTCGGCTTTGGCGGCTTCGTCCAGTTGCTCGTTGGTATGCTGGAATACAACGAAGGCAATACCTTCGGACTGACCGCGTTTACCAGCTACGGCGCGTTCTGGATCTGGTTTGGCCTCCTCGTCACGATGACCCACAACGGGATCCTCCCGTCAGTCGGCGCACAGGCGATCGGTGTGGTGCTCCTCGTCTGGGGACTGTTCACCGTTGGAATGTGGATCAGCACGTTCAAGCTCAACTGGGCGCTCTGGAGCGTTTTCCTCATGCTCTCGATCACGTTCTTCCTGCTCGCCTTCGGCGACATCCTCGGGATCGCGTCGCTGGTCACCCTCGGTGGCTACCTCGGACTCGTCACCGGCGCGGGTGCGCTCTACATCAGCATCGCGGAAGTGACCAACTGGAGCTTCGACGCCGAAGTCCTCCCGCTGGGCGGCCAGCCGCTCAAGTCGAAGCCGACCACTCGCGACTCGATGAACGTCGCCGACGACTGATCGACACCCGACACCCACAGGTAGCCGACTGTCGCAGCTAGTGCGCCCTCCACTGTGAGACCGACGCGCTGGTGACGATTTCCTCTCACTGTCGACACACTATCCAGGGGACACTCGAGTCGTCACTGTCGGTGTCCAACAGTATAGGATTCTCGAGCCCATAGCACCGCCTATGACGAGCCCTCGCATCCTCGACGGGGCAAGCGCCGGCGGCCAGTTTCTCCGGACCGCGCTCGCGCTGTCGGTCCTCGAGAACGAGCCGGTTCGCCTCGAGAACGTCCGCGGCGACCGGCCGGATCCGGGCCTGGCACATCAGCACCTAGCGGCCCTCGAGACGATCGCCGCAGTGTGCGACGCCGACGTGTCGGGTGCCGAACTCGGCGCGAAAACGATCGAGTTCGAGCCGAATCTCGAGCGGACTGGTGATCAGACGGGGCGCGGACGACTCGTGGGCGGCGAGTACACGGTCGACATCGGAACTGCGGGCAGCGCCACGTTGCTGTTCGATACCCTCCTGCCGCTCGCGACGATCCTCGAGTCGCCGCTGTCGGTGACGGTCACCGGCGGAACGGACGTCGCGTGGTCACCGCCGCTGGATTACTTTCGATACGTGAAACTGCCCCTGCTCCGTCGGTTCGGCCTCGCGGCCGCCTGCGAGATCGACCGCCGTGGGTTCTATCCCGCTGGTGGCGGCCGCGCGATACTACAACTCGCGCCCTCGGACCTCGAGCAAGTCGACCTCGTCGACCGCGGCCCGATCGAGGGGCTGCGGGTCTATTCGACCGAATCGGCGTCGCTGGCCGAGCGCGACGTGGCCCACCGGCAAGCAGAGGGCGCACTCGAGCGGCTGGGTCGCGACGACACACCCGACCTCGAAGAACGCTGCGAGACGACCGCCGAAAGCGCCTGTCCCGGCTCCGCGCTGGTAGTGCGGCTCGATCACGGGACCGGCGTCGCCGGCTTCTCCGCGCTCGGCGAGCGCGGTACGCTGGCCGAACGCGTCGGCGAGGACGCCGCCGACGCCGCGAATCGATTTCTCGAGGGGAGCGCTCCCGTCGACCGCCACATGGCCGACCAGTTGCTGGTCGTCCTCGCGGTCGCCGGCGGGCGCATTCGCATCCCGACCGTGACCGACCACGTCGAGACGGGCTGTACGCTGCTCGAGGCGTTCGGGATCGACGTCGACTGTGAACCTGACGGCGAGACGACGGTCGTGTCGGTCCCGTCGCCGCTGACCGAGAAGCGATAGTCGAGAGTCGCCCCACTGCGGCCCTCTCCCGGCCGCACTCGCAGCTCGCAGCCGGTCGCCAGCGGGTGTTCCAGTAGTTCGTTCGTCGAACGACCGCCATAACTTATACTGCTGCCATCCGTTGACAGAACTATGACCGGCGGACACACCGTCGTTTGCGGCCGCGCGAGCCGGGTGGTCGATTCGTGAGCGACATCGTCACCTTCGGCGAGACGATGCTTCGACTGTCGCCGCCGGGCTCCGAGCGCCTCGAGAACGCCGATGAACTCGAGGTCCGTGCCGGCGGTGCAGAGAGCAACGTGGCTATCGCGGCGAGCCGACTGGGCGCGTCGGCGACTTGGCTGTCGAAGGTCCCCGAGACGCCGCTCGGTCGGCGCGTCGTCGGCGAACTTCGAGGTCACGGGATCGAGACGGACGTCGTCTGGAGTCACCGTGGGCGGCAAGGGACCTACTATCTCGAGCACGCAGGCGAGCCCCGCGGCACGAACGTGATTTACGACCGGGAGAACACCGCCATCTCGACCGCGGAGGCCCGCGAGTTCGACATCGACCTGATTCAGAACGCGCAGGTGTTCTTTACGACTGGGATCACGCCTGCACTCTCCACGACGCTGCGGGACACGACGCTGAACCTGCTCAAGGCAGCCCGCAAGGGCGGCACCTCGACCGCCTTCGATTTCAACTACCGGAACAAGCTCTGGTCGCCCGACGAGGCCAGAGAGACGCTCACGAAACTGTTTCCGGGCATCGACATCCTCGTGATCGCCGCCCGCGACGCCCGGACCGTCCTCGGCTTCGAAGGCGACCCGCGCCAGCTCGCCCACAAACTCGGCTCCCAGTACGACTTCACAACGGTCGTCGTCACCCGCGGCGAGGAGGGTGCAGTCGGCTGGCACGACAGCGTCGTCCACGATCATGCGGCCTACGAGACCGACACCGTCGATCCGATCGGCACTGGCGACGCCTTCACCGGTGCGTTCATCGCCCGCCGACTCGACGGTGACGACGTACCGACCGCCCTCGAGTACGCCGCGGCGACGGCCGCACTCAAGCGAACCATTCCCGGCGACGCTGCCCTTGTCACCGCCGACGAGGTCGAGGCCGTCGTCAAAGACAGCGGCGAGGGTATTTCTCGGTAGCGGAGCGACGGCCCGACGATTGGACAGATTTGTCAGAAGGGATTTTATCGGATAGTCTCAATCCATGGGTAGAATGACCCGGAAAAGCGCATTGCTGGTTGCACTGCTCGTGGCCATCAGTTCCGTACCGATGGCCGCGGTCGCTGGTGCGACACCGGCAACGACTGAGCGCGTATCGAGTACGACCGCCGAGAGTGACGCCAGCGCAGGTGCACACGTCGCCTTCGACGTACAGGGCGACGCGATCACTGACTACCGCATCGACGGCGAGCAGACGTTCTCATCGGTCGCCGTCCAGTCTCAAAGCGCCGCCGAGAGCGATGCCGGTGCCGGTCTCGACGCCGATCTCGGGCTCGAGGCGGCACTGAACCTGAGCGGCGCGAGCCTGTCGCTGGCGAGCGAGACGCAGGCGAGCACCGAACTCGAAGCCGAGAGCGGTGCGACCCTGTCGGCCCACGACACCCCGCGTGGTACGCTGGTCGTCGAGAGCGGCGGCAAGGCCCAGTACGTCGAGGCCGAACTCGGGGCCGGCGCCGAGGCCCGCGAGGATGGCGATCGGGTTCGCGTCGAAACGGACGGTCGCGAGGGCGTCTTCCTCGTGATCGGTGACGGCGAGGTCGGCGTCACCGACGGTAACGTCACCGCCGACCTCAGTGAAGACGCGACACTCGCGTTCCGTTCCTACGCCGATGGTGAGCGCGACGAGCGCGCCCAGTACGAGGAGTCGCTGATCGCCGAGGGCAACGCCGCCGTCGAGGTGACCGCGACTGAGCGCGACGGCGAAGTCGTTTCCGACGCCGTCTCCTACGGCCAGGAAACCTCGGTGACCGCGAGCCAGACCGCCACGAATCAGATCAACGTGACCATCGACCGGGCTGTCCACGAGGGGACGGTCGTGATGACTACCGTCTCCGAGGAGGCCGTCGGCAGCTTCGAGAACCTCTCGGTGCGCGTCGACGGCGAGGCCGCGGCGGAAGCGTCCTCGAAGAGCGACCTCGAGGGCGCGATCGGCAGCGACGAGTCCCGATACATGGTCGTTCAGGATGCAGGGGCCGAGGGACAGGCGACGGTCTACGTCGCGGTCAATCACTTCTCCGAGCGAACGATGACGATCGCCGGCGACGAGACCAGTGACAGTGCTGACGGAAGTGACGGCTCCGAGTCCGAATCGAGCAACGACGGCACCACCGACGACGGCACGGACGACGGAACCGGCGACAGTATGCCCGGCTTCGGAGCCGGCGCTGCACTGATCGCGCTGCTGATCGGTGCCGTCACTCGGAGCCGCCAGTGACGGAGCGCGTTCGCAGGCGGATTCCTCGCTCGCCGCGACGGTAAGGGATCGATAGCAGTCGCCTGCCGCTTTTTACCGGCTGCCGTGATAGCCACCCCCGTGACTCGAGCCGTCCGGCAGGCGACGGTCGACGACATCTGGGCCGTCCACGAGATCGCACGCGAGAGCTGGCACGCCGCCTACGACGACGTACTCGGCCCCGACACGGTCGACGATGTCGTCGACGACTGGTACACGATCGGCGACCTCGAGTCAGCGATTACCGACACCGAACGCCGCGACGACGCCGCGTTTCTCGTCACTGAGACGGCGTCGAACGCTGTCTCTGCCGACGAGTCCGGCTGCCGGTCAGCACCCACGCTCGATGGCTTCGCCCACGCCGTGCCGTGGCCCGAAGACACGGCGGTGGCGTTTCTCGCACGCCTGTACGTCCGGCCCGCCGTCTGGAACGAGGGGATCGGCACGGCGTTGCTCGAGGCCGTCGAGACGGGAGTTGCGGCTGGCTTCGACCGCGTGCGGTTGGCTGTCCTCGCCGACAACGAGATCGGCATCTCGTTTTCGGAATCACGAGGCTTCGATCGCGTCGAGACGCGATCGTCGGGGCTGGCAGCCGGGCTCGAGGAACACGTCTACGAGAAGGAATTGTGAACGAGAAACGCGAGACGCGCGTCGTTACAGCGTTTTGATCGCTTCGTCCTCGCGGCTCCGCCGCTCGGTCTTTCGAAGCCTCGCTTACAACGTGCGCTCGGCTTCGCTCTCGTCGACGACCTCGATGCCGCGGTTGTTGACCGCCATGGGGTCGAGGCCGACCTCCTGGAGGAAGGTCTTGTACTCGCGTTCGCACTGTTCGGCGTCTTTCTGCTTGTCGCTGGCCCGATCACAGAGTTCCACGAGGTTCTCAGGGACGTCGTTCTTGTAGACGATCCAGTGGTTGATCAGGTCGCTGAGTCGGCGGATCGGGCTCGTGAAGTGACCGTAAATCTCGAAGTTCAGCGCGTGGTGGCCGCCGAAGGGATCGTTCATGTAGCGGGCCCGGGGCATCACCTTCATCACGGCCCACTGGATCTTGTCGAGTTGGCGGTCGGGTGCCTCCTCGAGCGTCGCGTTGACCGCTTTTCGGGGGTCGTCCCAGGTGCTACCGGGGATCGAGACGCCATCTAAGTCCTGGATCTCCTGGAGGGCTTCGGACCACTCGTCGGGGCTTGGCTGTGGGTGGACCCGATACATGGCCGAGACGCCGCGATTCCACATGAGTTCGTGCGTGACGGCCTTGTTGGCCTTCAGCATGCACTCCTCGATGATGGTGTGTGCACGATCGCGGCTCGGGTTGAGAACGAGCGAGCCGTCCTCCTTGCGCTGTTCGTGCATCCGCTCAGCAAGGTCGTAGACCAGTTTGTTCTCCTCGTGGAGGGGCGCGTCGGGGTCGTCGAGTCGGTTCTCGGCTTGCGCGTAGGTAAGCCGCTCGTCGGACTCGATGACCGACTTGTAGATCTCGATGTTCTCGTAGGTCAGGTCCTCCTTGTCGAGGTGCATCTCGACGGTGTGGGCCAGTCGCTCCTCGTTTGGCACCAGTGAACAGACTGTCTCGGCCAGCACCGGCGGCAGCATGTGGACCGTGTAGCCGGGCAGATAGACCGTGTTACTGCGCTCGACGGCTTCGTCCCACATCGCCGTCTCGGGATTGACGTAGTGGGTCACGTCAGCGATGTGAACCCAGAGGACGTACTCGTCGTCGCGTTCCTCGATCGAGAGCGCGTCGTCGAAGTCCTGGGCGTCGATCGGGTCGGTGGTCCACGTCGTCAGCTCGCGCAGGTCTTTGCGCTCGTCGATCTCGTCGGTAATTTCCTGTGTTACGCCCTCCGTCCGGGCTTCAGCTTCCTCTAGGACTTCCGGCGGGAACTCGTAGGGAATCTCGAACTTCTCGAACAGCTCCTCGCGCTTGTTCTCGAGATGGCGCGCGAGGTCCTCCGAGACCGCCACGGGGCCTTGGCCTTCGACTGTGCCGGCCTCGGCCTGTGCGTCGTCACTCATGGAGACGGCTACGGACGTGAGGGTGAAAGTCGTGTCGGGACGCGGGCCGGGCGCGCGCTCGGCGTCCCACACGGATGGGCGGACGCACCGTTATCGCTCGTGTTCCTCGAGCGTGCCATATTGCTCTTCGACAGCCGCAAGATAGCGCGCGAGAAACGCTTCCTGACTTTGCGTGTCGGCGTCGAGATCGACCAACAGCGCCTCGAGTTCGTTCCGTGGGTGGTGACACAGCTCGCGGTGACAGGCCTTACAGAGGTATTCGAAGGTCTTGTTCTCGCGATCCCAGCGATCGCCGTGCTTGTCGTACTCGCGGGCCTCGTCGCGCGGCCGCTCGGCGCCACAGGCGACGCACGTGACCGTCTCCACCCGGTTCCGAGAGGGCCACATACGCAGAGCTAACGGTGTGAGGGTACTTAGCGATTAGCACATCTCGCGGACATCGTGACGGTCAGCCGCTCGAGGGCCAGCGCGCGGTCGCGGACCCACGAGGGAGCGTTCCGTCGGTGCTGGCGGGCGTGGTCGTCCCGTCGCCGACACATGACGCCGAATCTTATCTATTAAATGCGTACGGGCGGTAGCACGGGTATGCAGGTTAAATCACGACACCACCTCCGTAGCGACGCCGTCTCGGAACTCGAGACCGCGCTCGAGGAGCACCTCGGCGTCTCGCCCGAGGGTGACGCCTACGAACTCGTCGAGTTCGAGGACACCGACTGGGAGGTCGTCCTCATCGACGGCGAACCGCAAGTCGCATACTTCGACGAGGAGCCGTTCCCGACGGTTCGTGGGGCCAACGCCTACGAGCCCGACAAGCGGCTGGTCACCGTCGACGCGGGGGCCGTCTCGTTTGTCAGCGATGGGGCGGACGTAATGCGTCCCGGAATCACGGAGGCCACCGACGACATCTCGGCGGGCGATCTGGTCGTCATCGCCGAGGAGTCCCACGGGAAGGTGCTCGCGGTCGGTCGCGCCCGCGTTGAGGGAACGGACATGGTCGGCGACGAGGGGAAAGTCGTCGATTCGCTGCACCACGTCGGCGACGAACTCTACGAGTTTACCGGGTAGTCGAACGAACGTCGCCGTCGTCCGTTGGCCGTCAGCGCAGTTCTCTTATAGAGCGTCCACGTTGTTCTTAGACAGTGCCCCCGCAGAATTGCTGGGATCATTCCAGACATCGCTCCTCATCCACAAATAATACTACTAATACTAGGGTCTAGAAGACGTATGTCCACTGTTCTTAAATACCGTTGTATGGTAGCATACACCAATAATGATCGAACCGACAGTCGACGCCGTTACGCTCCATCCGTCGCCGACGATCGCTCCCGACACATCCGTCTCCGAGGCAGCCCAATCGCTGCGCCGAACTGATGTGGCCGCCCTGTCCGTCGTTGCCGACGAGTCGACCGTCGGCATCGTCACCGAATCCGATATCGTCGCGCTGGTTGCGGAAACGGACGAGCGACCGCCCGTGCGGACGATCATGTCGTCGCCAGTGACCACGATTTCGTCGGCCGCGACCCTGGCCGAGGCCGCCGCAACGATGCGGACGAGCGGCGTCAAACACCTCCCCGTCGTCGACGACGACAGCTACCGCGGGTTGCTTTCCGCTCGGACGCTGGCGCCGTATCTCCCGCGCTATCGGCTCGAGATCGAGTGGCACGACGACCCGCTGTGTCTCGACTCGAGCGATGGAGACAGCCTCACTGCAGGCGATTGAGACGGACTCCAGTCAGTCAGTTCCGGTGTAACCGCGACCCGTCCTGCGGTTGCACCGGTAAATCGGTACAACAGACCGTATGAGCGTCGGCGAGAATCTAGACCCCATCCGGTTCGTTCACGACAACCGAACGGTCACGTCTGACGTAAGAACTATGGACACAGCGACGGACTCTCTCGCCTATGGGATTGATGAGTAAAATTCTCGGCGGGAACCAGTCGCGAACTGTCGAGGACTACGCCGAACTGAATCTCGAGGATGTCGCTGCGGAATCGGCCGAAGCGATGATGCAGGTCCACATCGCAGAGGTCGATGGACAGGCCGATGCGATCGATATCAAAGATGCCGTCTACGACGGCGACATCGTTATTGCGGATATCACCCGCTTGCGAACCGAAGACAGCACCGTCGAACACATCGTCGATGAACTCCGACAGGTCGCCCAGGAGGTCGATGGCGACATCGTCCGGAAAGGCGACGACCAGATGATTATCACGCCGACCGGCATCCGAATCAGCCGCGAAAAACTGTAGTCGCGCCGACACTGCTGATCGGACGACGGCTATGCCGTCCTGTCAGACAGGGCGCTGAATTTTCACCCGGCGGGAATTGCCTGTCTTGGTTATGCCGTGTGAGCCCGTTCGAACCGGTATGACGGGCTTTCGTGCAACGGTCGTGGTCAACGAACCAGTAGACTGTCCGCTCGCCGATGTCTCGGCGTGTGCCGGCGAACGAGTCGACGGCGTCTCTCGGTCGTCACAGCCGACAGCCGAGGGGACGATCGTTGAGGAGTTCGGCGTCACGGCGGATGCGTCGGTCGCCGGCGATCATGGCGTCGCGGTGACGCCGGTCCAATCCAACAACCGTGAAGCGATCTACCGGTTCGAACGCGACAGCGCCACCAACTGTGCGTGTGAACTCATTGAGACGACGGGCACGCCGGTTTCGTCCGTCCGCGCCCAGAACGGCTCGTTGTACCTGTCGTTTCGGACGCTCGAGCTCGAGACGATCACCGACATCGTCGACGAATTGCGCGCGCACTTCGATGGGGTCGTCGTCGAAGAACTCTCGCAGGATCACGAGGATATCACCGACGATCCGGTCGTCGTCGATCGGAAACAACTCACGAGCCGCCAGCGGGAGATCATCGAGACAGCCCACGAGATGGGCTATTTCGACTATCCCAAGGGTGCGAACGCGACCGACGTCGCCGAAGAACTCGGCGTTGCGCGGTCGACGTTCACCGAGCACCTGGCGGCGGCCCAAACGAAGCTCATGGACGCGATCCTCGACGGGGAGCGGCCCCAGCAGTGACGGCGCCGCGCCGGTAACGCTTTGACCGGCGACCGTTTGCTCGCCGATATGGACGTCATTCACACGGCCCTGTGGGTCTCGGATCTCGAACGAACACGCGGGTTCTACGTCGATGCGCTCGGACTAACCGAGAACTGGTCGTTCACCGGTGACGGCGGCGTCGAAAACGTCTACATCGGCGGCGAGAACGCGGAGTTTCAGTTCAAGTACGATCCCGAGGACGACCGCGACATCGATGCGGGGACGATGGCACACGTCGCAGTCGGCGTCGACAGCACCGATGAAACCGTTGAGCGACTGGTCGAACGCGTTGACCCGCCGATCCGGACGGCACCGACGACGATGGACGAGCTCGGTCTCCGTGTCGCGTTCGTCGAAGATCCCGACGGCTACGTCGTCGAACTCGTCGAAGAACTCGAGTAAGCGGATCGACGGCTAGTCGGCAGCCAGCGACGCTCGCATCGCTACGTGTCGGAGCTGTCGGCCGCAGCAGGGGTCGCGACCGGTGGCGGCGTTCGGACGACATAGACGAGGAGCACGGCGGCGATCGTCACGATAGCGGCCAGAAAGAGCCAGGCGACCCGATAGTCGGCCGCATCGGCGAGGTAGCCGAACGCGGGTGGCGCGACGAGTGCGCCGCTGGTGAGTGCGAGTTGGCCGCCCGCGGTCGCACCCCCCATCTCGTCGGCCCGCACGAGCGTCGCCATGACGGAGTAGTAGACGCCGGTGTAGCCGAGCACGAAAAAGCCGAGGACGGAAAACGCGATCGCGGCGCCGCGTTCGGCCGTCGTCGCCGCGACCACGACGAACATGGCCGCGCTGCCGAGCGACTGGGCGATGAGCACCAGCCCGATCCTGACGCGTGGCTCGCCGGGCAGCACATCGCTCAGCCAGCCGGTCAGTACGCGGCCGACGCTGCCGAACGCCTGGACAAGTGCGAGGACGACCCCGCCGAACGCGACGGACGCGCCGATCGATTCCTCGACGTACAGGACGGTGTAGCCGGTGGTCGTAAACAGGGCCGCGCCGAGAAAGAGACCGGCGGTCGTCAACGCGACGTACGACCGGTTCGCGAGCAGCGCTCGAAAGTCGGGATAGCCGTCTGCACGGCCGCTGCTCTCGTTCGAGTAGGCCAGATAGAAGCCGACGGCGACAGCAGAACCGACACCAGCGGCGACGAGAAACCCGGCCTGCCAGAACAGGACGCCGGCGAGCCCGGTGACCAGGAGCGCGCTGATGCCGCTGCCGCCGGTGACGCCGACCTGCTTGATCCCCATCGCGAGGTTCTGGTGGCCCGGATCGATGTTGTCGAAGACCGCCTTGTTCGTGCCGGGGATCGCGGTCCCGTACATCGATCCAAGGACGAACACTGCCGCGAGCAACAGCGCGTACGTCGGCGCGCCCGCAACCAATAGGGCACCCGCTGCGAGCCCGACGAGGCCGAGCGTCAGCGTCAGCCGTTCGCCGAATCGGTCCGTCAGCGCGCCGAGTGGAATCAGGAAGACGGCGTAGCCGAGCGTGAGCGTGGTGACTACGAGTCCAACCGAAAACCGGGAGAGCCCGAACGCATCCCGGAAAAACGGCGTTGCAGCGAACACGGTGTAATAACAGACACTCGCGGCGATCTGCCACGTCGTGACGAGTAACACCGTCTGCCAGTCTGATCGGTCCATCGGCCGGTAATTCTTGGCAAACGGGTTCAAAAAGCGTGCTGTTCTCGAGAGCCTGCCGGCGGCGACAGCGCTCGAGTCTCACTCGCTTTCATACGGTCTGCTGTAACGATTTACCGGCGTATCCGCAGGACGAGTCGCGGATACGCCGGAAATGACTTACAGTAGCCCGTATCAATGACGACCCATCCGAATCGGTTACTCGAAGTCCGCGAGCGTCGGCCGCTCGAGATCGCCGGGGAACTCGTCGGCGGGGACCTGCGCCTGGTCGCCCGAGTCCATATCCTTGATCGTCACCTCGTCGTTCTCGAGGTCCTGTTCGCCGGCGATGACGACCGTCTCGGCGTTGATCGAGTCGGCGTAGTTCAGCTGTGCGCCGAAGGAGCGACCGGCGATGTCGGTCTCGACGACGTGGCCGCGCTCGCGCAGCGCGCGGGTGATGCGGGCCGCCTCCGAGCGCGTGTCGCCGATCTGGAGGACATAGTAGTCGGTCGTCACTTCCTCCTCCGGCCAGACGCCGGCCCGCTGGAGCAAGAGTGACAGCGTCGCGTGTCCCGGCGCGACACCAACTGCGGGCGTCGGCTGGCCGCCGAAGTTCTCGATCAGATCGTCGTAGCGACCGCCACCGAAAATCGACCGGGAAACCTCGCCAGCGGAGTCGAAACACTCGAAGACGACGCCCGTGTAGTAGTCCAGTCCGCGGGCCGTCTCGAGCGAAATCGTACAGTACTCGCGTGCGCCGAAGTCCTCGGCGGCTGCAAGCACGTTCTGGAGGTTCTCGACGGCCGCCGTCACGCGCTCGGTGTCAGCGAAGGCCTCGACCGCCTCGAGGTCGCCCTCGGCGATGAGGTCGGCGAACTCGGCGGCCTGATCGGCCGAGAGCCCGGCGTCGATCAACAGGTCGTGGTACTCGACCTGCGAGAGTTTGTCGGACTTGTCGACCGCGCGGATCGCCGCCTCGGTGTCAACGTCGGTATCGTAGCTCTCGAGGACGCCGCCGAGGATGTCGCGATGAGAGATGCGGAACTCGAAGTGCTCGCCGGTGAGTCCGAGGCCGGTCATCGCGTCGGCGGCCCACGCGAGGATCTCGGCGTCGGCTTCGGGCTCCGTAGAACCGAAGATGTCGACGTTGGTCTGGTAGAACTCCCGGTAGCGGCCCTGCTGGACCTGCTCGTAGCGCCAGAACGGCCGCGTCGAGACCCATTTGATCGGCTTTGAGAGTTCCTGTTGTTTCGCGACGACCATCCGGGCGACCGTCGGCGTCAGTTCCGGCGTCAGCGTGACGTGACGGCCGCTCTGGTCCTCGAACGCGTAGAGTTCGTCGACGATCTCGTCGCCGCTTTTGTCGGTCCACATCTCGGCGCGTTCTAACGCCGGCGTTCCAATCTCGCGAAAGCCGTATTCGCGGGCAGTCTCCTCTAAGACGTCGGTCGTCGCCCGCCGTGACGACATCTCGCCAGGGTAGAAATCACGAAAGCCCTTGATCCGGTCGTACATGACCACCCGTTGGGCGACGACGACCTTCTATTCTTTCGTTCGGCGACGGCTGGCGTCACCGAACGTTCGTCACGGATGTCTGGTCGTGATCGGGGAAGTACTCCGCGATCGCCCCTGGCCCCTCCTGCTCGGCGATGAGCGCCCGGAGTTCGGCCTCGTAATCGGCCCTGTTGATCTCCTCGCTGGGGCCAGCGGTCACGTCGAGCCGCGCCTCGACGAGCCGATCGACGGCAGACCGACCAAAGCCCGACAGCGGCGCGATATAGTCGACATCGTGGCGGTCCTCTAAGCTCTGGGCCTGGGCCCGCGAGATCGTCGGGACGCGGTCGTCACGGCGAGTGCCGTCGGCGATCGCATCGAACCCGCGGCCCGCAAGTTGCTCTAGAGCATGTGTGTGGACTAGCTGAATGCCGTTACGAGGGTAGCCGTCCTCACGAATCCGCTCGACGGCCTCGTGGGCGACGTCGGGGTCACACTCGAGTCGGTCGAACGCGAAGCCGACCGTCTCGGCCGTCTCGCGGGCGTGTTTCCAGTCGTCGCTGATACCGAAATGAGCGGTCACGAGCGTCACGTCGTAGAACTCCTCGAGCAAGAGCGCCGCGAGCGTCGAATCCTTGCCGCCGCTGTAGAGCAATCCGAGCTCCATCACCGGCGCTGGATGTCGAAGCTCTTGGAGTCGGGTTTCAGTTCCTTGAGGAGCTGTTTCATCTTGTCGTCGTCGATTTTGCCCTGAATGCGACCACTGCGGGCGAGGCTGACGACCTGTCGCTCGACCTGCTCGCCGAACTGGGGTTTGCTCATTTTGACCGTGTTGAGCCGTTTGCGTGCGTCATCGGTCAGGTGCTGTCGAAGGACCGCCTTCTTCTGGGCTTCGGCCTGCTGTTTGGCCGCCTCTTGACTGCCGTCGCCCTGGGATTCGGCGCGGTCCTGTAGCTGCTCCATTTTCTTCTGTCGGAGCTCCTCGAGTCGTTCGTCGTCGGGTGAGCCACTCATAGCTGTGTTTCAATTATCCCGCAGGCCGGAAAATGATTACGGACGCGGGTAGCGATGGCTCTCGGCCGTGAAACCAACACGAAAACGATCCCGAGAATTACGCGTAGCGCTCGAGTTCCGGACGGTCGAGGTCTTCGAGGACTGCGCCGGCGGTGTCGTCGAGTAGACTCTGTCCGTCAGCGGTGACACGGCGACCCTCACCTTCGGCGGTCTCGACGAGGTCTTCCTCTTCGAGCTGCTGGAGGATGGTCCGAATGAGGTTCTTCGAACCGTCGGCGCGCTTGTCGGGGGCGACCTGATAGCGGTTGGAGCCGCCTTTCGCACCGCCGTACTCCGTCGAGAGTCGTTCGACGCCGACGGGACCGCGGTCGGCGACCTTGCGCAGGAGACTTGCGGCGCGGGTTGCCCAGAAGTCTTCCTGTTCCGGTGGCAGTTCCTTGTCGACGCCAGTCTTGGCGAACTTGCCCCAGTCCGGTTCCTCGAGTCGATCCGCGAGATCGTCGGCGAGCGCCTCGATGAGGTCGTCCGCCGGAACGTCGTACATCGTAGCCATTGGCGTGTGGTTCCCGTCGGCGGCATTTAAGCGCATCGTATCTCGGCAGCGCCGCGTCGGCCCGGACCGTTTTTCGCGCTCGAGTCGAAACGGATGGTATGGACGAACGAGCCGCCCTGGCACTACTCGATGGGGAACTCGAGGCCGCCGGGGACGACGCCGCCGTCGTCGACGGGCTGGTCGTCACGACGGACATGCTCCACGAGCGGACGGACTTTCCGGACGGAACGACACGCTACACGGCCGGTTGGCGCGCCGTCGGCGCGTCCGTATCGGATATCGCTGCGATGGGTGCCAAGCCGACTGCTGCGGTCGCTGCCTACGCCGCCCCCGAATTCGACCGCGACGAACTGCTCGCGTTCGTTCGTGGCGCGAGCGATGTCTGTGAACTGGTCGGAACCGAGTACGTCGGCGGCGATTTAGACGGCCACGACGAGTTCACCGTGGCGACGACCGTGATCGGTCGGACCGACGACCCCGTTCGCAGACGCGGTGCACAGCCCGGCGATGTCGTCTGTGTCACCGGCACGCTCGGCCGGAGCGCAGCCGCACTCGAGCACTTCGAGCGGGCGGCTACCAGCGATGACGACGAACTCCTCGAGCGGGCGAACGACCTGTTTCAGTTTCCACCACGGATCGCAGCCGGGCGGGCACTTGCTCCCCATGCGACCGCGATGATGGACTCGAGCGATGGCCTCGCCCGCTCGCTCCACCAGCTCGCCGAGGCCAGCGACTGCGGGTTCGCGATCGAATCCGATCGGATCCCGATCGACGACGCCGTCCACGATGTCGCCGATGGCGACGACGAGGCACTCGAACTCGCGACGACCTTCGGCGAGGACTTCGAACTCGTCGCGACGCTTCCCGAGGATGCACTGTCTGCGGTCCGAGCAGCGACCGACGTCTCACTGTCGGTGATCGGCTCGGTCTGCGAGGCCGACGACGGCCTCACCATCGACGGCGAAGCGCTCGCGGATCGCGGCTACACGCACGGCTAGACCGGCGAACCCTCAGCCGATGATCATGACCGGTACCGGCATGAAACAGAGCAATCCGAGGCCGAACGTGACGGCCCCGAGGACGAACCGACCCCGCCCGAGTCGCTCGTCTTGGACTGGTGTGGCCGGTCCCTTCGAAGCGAGAAACGCCGTCAACAGCCCCCAGAGGATCCAGACGAACACCGTGTTCACGCTGTAGCCGTCGATATAAAAGAGGTACGCAGCGAGTGCGAACAACACGCCCGGCACCAGCGCCGCGATCGTCTCCTGAAAGTCGCCGGCCATCGCTCGAAGGATATGGCCACCGTCGAGTTGGCCAACCGGGATCAGGTTGAGGAAGGTGACGAACATTCCGACCCACGCGCCGATGACGACCGGATTCACCCCGGTCGCCGGATCGTTCCGGTACAGCGGCTGGTCGAACCCCGCGGCGAGCAACTCGAGCAAGGGCGGATAGCCGAGTTCGATCCGGATCGAGTTGGGATCCTGAACGACCGTCTCGGGAACGGTCACCGGCGGCAGGTGCAGGCCGATCACCGTCACGACGACCGTCGCGATGAGCCCGGCCAGCGGTCCGGCAACACCGATGTCGAACAGCGCCTTCCGGTCGGGCATCCGGCCTTTCAGCGTGATGACTGCCCCCATCGTCCCGATCAGCGTCGGGACCGGGATGAAATAGGGCAACGAGGCGTTGACCCGATGATAACGGCTCATGACGTAATGACCCATCTCGTGGATACCGAGGACGCCCAAAATAGCCGCGGTAAATGGCCAGGCCTGCCAGATCACGGTCGGGTCGGCGACCGGATCGAGCTGGTACCAGAACGAGCCCGCAAACAGCGTCGAACACACCGTCAGCAGGAGCAACACGATGTTCGTCCACGGAATTCCGTCGACGCCGACGGTTGTCGGCTCGGCGACGAGCGCGTACTCGCCGTGACGACGCTCGAGTGTGGCGTCGTACCCGCGATCGCGAAACGCCGGCCAGAGTTCCCGCATCACTCGCTCGGGGTGAGCCAGCGGATCACCGTAGTAGACGACCTGTCCGTCCTCGCGGCGAACCTCATAGACCGCAAACACCGACTCGATTCGGTCGATCGGCGGCCCATCCTCGAGCGAGCGAGTTCCTCGCCCCGCCGTGTCGAATCCGGGCCGGTCGACGTCGTCCATCACACGTGATTCATTCTCGTCGGGTATAAATCGACTGCCGTCGGCAGGGGTATCCGTTTTCGCGAGAGGGGCTGGTACGTGCGATCAACCGGGGACCGACGAGGTCCCAAGCGGTCACAGCCCGCGGCCACTACGAGCACGGCCGCGATGCTCATGGGTTGCATCGCTCACACCGAGAGAATGGAGAACAAGCGGGGACGGTCAGTCGAACGATCCGAGATCGCCAGTCAAGCGCGTGTTAGGCGGGTGCGACACGCCACGTTGTCGCGCTCGTGTACGACCACTTCTCGATCTCGAGGTCGGAGACGGAGCCGGAGCCGGAGAGCTTGGCCATCAGCGCGCCGATCTCTTTGGGCGACATTCCGACGTCGTCCGCGATGAACTTACCTTTGAAGTAGAGCTCACCGTCGTCTTCGGCACGTTCGCGCAGGTAGCGTTTCAGGCGGCTTTCCTTGCTTTCCGTGGAGGGGTGGGCAGTCGTGCTCATCGACGTTCGCTACTTGTGGCCGATAGATGTTATAAAGGAAGGATAATTCGCGACGTTTCGATTGTGTTCAGTTATCTGGGGGGTAAGCGCTTCTTCATCCCTCGACAAAGAACTATTAATAAACGGACGAGGTCGCTCGAGACGTTTTAAAACCGCCGCTAACATATTATCTCGTTCGTAACGATCACGAGTTGGACAATATCTCATTTCGATACCGTTTCGATATTTCAGCCGTCTCGATAAACGAATGTAACGGTCAGGATCATTCGTGGACCCAGAACTCGTCCTCGACGGTGACCTCCTTTTTGAACAGCGGCACTTCATCTTTCAGACGGTTGATCCCGTCTTCGACGGTCCGGAACGCCTCCTCGCGGTGGCCGGCCAGCACGACCACGAAGACGATGTCTTCGCCGTCCTCAACGATCCCCGTCCGGTGATAGAGTTCGACATCGAAGACGCCGTCTCGTGTCTCGAGATCGGTTTCGAGGGCCGCCATCCGCTCGTCGGCGACTCTCTCGTACTTCTCGAACTCGAGGTACTGTGTGCGCGCGTCGTCGTCGCTGTCTTTCGCACGAACCCGGCCGGTGAACGTCGCGATCGCGCCCGCGCGGTCGGCTCGTGGTGATCGTTTGAGACGAGCCACCAGCGACTCGAGGGTCTCGTGGGGGTCGGCCGACTCGAGGGCCGTCACGAGGGTCGCGAGGTCGAGGTCGCCGGGGCTACCGACGGCTGCGATCGTTCTGTCGTCGGCCTCATCGTCAGCGCTGGCCGATCCGACGACGACCGACGGATACTGCAGCGATGGGACACCGACGACGACTGCGTAGTCACAGTCCGCCGCGAGGCGATCGAGTGCATCACCGACTGACAGCCCCGTCCCCGAGGCGGTCCAGTCGCCGTCGACGCCGAGATCGTAGGTCACGTCGCCACCGACTGTCGTGATTCCCTCACCGAAGGTGATCGATTCGCGTGCGTCAGTCCCGTCGGCGATCGTCGCGTCGTACCTGACCACGCCGACCCGCCCGCGGTCGGCAAGCCGATCGACGATCCGATCGACGACCGCCTCGAGCGTGTCGTGGTCGGCTCCCGCGTCCCGGACACCGAGTACGTGCATGTCCGAGACATGGTCGGCTCAGGGTTTGTAGCTATCGCCGGCCACGGGAAACGGCGGTCCCGGATCGGGTGTGAAAGCTTTGCACGCAGCACCCGAAGCCACGGCTATGCCCATTCGACTCGGTTTCACGGGCGACATCATGCTCGGGCGAGTCGTCAACGACCGCCAGCGCCGCCGCTCCGTCGACGCAGTGTGGGGATCAGTCCTCGAGCGCCTGCGCGGCCTCGACGGACTGGTAATCAACCTCGAGTGTTGTCTCTCGACGCGCGGCCAGCAGTGGCAGCGCACCTATCGGCCGTTTCACTTCCGGGCCGACCCCGACTGGGCGGTTCCGGCACTTGAGCGCGCCGGGGTCGACGTCTGTACGCTGGCGAACAACCACATCCTCGACTACGAGGAAGTGGCACTGCGGGATACCCTCAACGCACTCGACGAAGCCGGCATCGCCCGCACGGGTGCCGGGGAGACGATCGACGAGGCACTCGAACCAGCGATCCGAACGATCGGCGACTCGAACGCGGACAGCGACGGCGAACTCGACATCGCTGTCGTATCGCTGACCGACAACACGCCGGAGTACGCCGCCGACGAGGACAGCCCGGGAGCGGCCTGGATCGAGATTGATGTTGACAACACCGAGACGCGACGGCGTGTTCGGGAGGCCCTCGAGCGCGCACGCGAGACGAATCCTGACCTGCTGGTTACCTCGCTGCACTGGGGACCGAACATGGTCACGGAGCCACCCGAGTCGTTCCGCGAGTTCGGACGCTGGCTGGTCGAGGAGGGTGTCGACGTCGTTCACGGCCACAGCGCCCACGTCTTCCAGGCGATCGAGGTCTACGACGGGAGTCCGATCATCTACGACGCCGGGGATTTCGTCGATGACTACCGGGTCGATCCCGAGTTACGAAACGACCGGAGTTTCCTGTTCGACCTCTCGGTGACGCCCGACGGCGACCCGATCGAACTCCGATTGCAGCCAACAGAGATCGACGACTGTGCAGTCCACGAAGCGAGTGCAGGTGCGGCTGAGTGGTCCCGCAAACGGATGCGCAATCTCTCGGAACCGTTCGGAACCGCGTTCGACCGGGACGGTGATGCGCTCGTGCTCTCGCTCGAGGCGTAACTGGCTCGGATTGACCGGAAGGGGTCGCTCCCGATTCGGGGCTCGAGCGGTGTGTCACCGTATCGTCCGGGCAGTTGACAACCCTTAAGATAGCAACTCCGCTACACCGGGGTAGTATGAAAGTGGTCGTCTCCATCGGCGGAAGCGTCCTCGTGCCCGAACCCGGGGCGGACCGGGTGGCCGAGCACGCGGCCGTCATCGAAGACCTCATCGACGAGGGCTGTCGAATCGGTGCCGTCATCGGGGGTGGCGGTGTCGCTCGCGAATACATCTCTGCTGCACGGAATCTCGGGGCCAACGAGATCGAACTCGACCAGCTCGGGATCGATGTCACTCGGCTCAATGCCCGGCTGCTCATCGCCGCACTGAGTGAGGAGTCCGTGACCGCGCCCGCGCTGGATTACGAGGAGGCAAGCGAGGCACTCCGCCGGGACGACATCTGCGTCATGGGCGGTGTCGCACCGGCCCAGACCACCGACGCCGTCGGGGCCGCACTGGCGGAGTACATCGACGCCGACTTGCTCGTCTACGCGACGAGCGTTCCCGGCGTCTACAGCGCCGACCCGAACAAGGATGACGACGCGACCAAGTACGACGAACTCTCCGCGACGGAACTGGTCGACGCCATCGCCGGCCTCGAGATGAACGCCGGAGCCTCCGCGCCCGTCGACCTGCTGGCGGCGAAGATCATCGAGCGCTCGGGAATGCGGACGATCGTCCTCGACGGAACCGACCCCGACCGGATCGCCCGTGCGGTCCGACACGGCGAACACGGTGGTACCGACATCGTCCCCGATGGTGTCGGTGCGGAACCGACCTACTGGGCGAGCGACGAGCAATGAGTGCCGACGGCGACACGGACGGACGCGCGGACGACGCACCGGAGTCGGAAGCGATCAGTCCCTACACTCTCCAGCACGAGGACGCAAGCGAGACGCGCCACGCGTTCTGGGCCGACACCGTCGCAGATCGAGTCGAAGCGCGCGAGCCCGACGAGCCGATCGTCATCAAAGGCGGCATCTCACCGTCGGGCGTGCCCCATCTGGGCAACGTCAACGAGATCATGCGCGGCTACTTCGTCGCCGAGGTCCTGCGCGACCGTGGCTACGAGGTCCGGCAGGTCTTCACCGCCGACGACCGCGACCCACTCCGGGGGCTACCCCGAACCCTCTGTGACTTAGAGGGGAACCTCGTCGATCTCGGCGAGGTCGACGCCGGCGCGCTCGGTCGAAATCTCGGTGCGCCCTACACCGACATTCCGGACCCATTCGGCTGCTGTGACTCCTACGGCGACCACTTCGCGACGATCATCCAGGACAGCGCCGACGCCCTCGACGTGCCGATCGAGCTCGTCTCGAATACGGACCTGTACGAGTCCGGCGACTTAGAGGACGTCACCCGCTTCGTCCTCGAGCATCAGGATCGCGCCCGCGAGGTCCTCTCGCAGTATCAGGACAAGGTCGACGAGGACTACGTCCCGTTCAACCCGATCTGCGAGGAGTGTGGCAAGATCACCGAGACGGTGACGAGCGTCGATCTCGAGAGCGAGCACGCAACTGTCGACTACCGCTGTACCGACATGGAAGCCGGCGATCAAACGATCGATGGCTGTGGCCACGAGGGGACGGCGACGCTGCGCGAGGGCAAGTTGCCCTGGCGCTTCGAATGGCCCGCCCAGTGGCAACTGCTCGGCGTCGACTTCGAGCCATTCGGGAAGGACCACGCCGAAGGCTCCTGGCCAAGCGGCCAGGACGTCGCCCGGAACGTCCTCGAGATCGAGCCACCGGTTCCGATGGTCTACGAGTGGTTCACCCTCGACGGCGAGCCCTTCTCCTCCTCCGCGGGGAACGTCATCCTCGTCTCTGACGTCCTCGAACTCTTAGAGCCCGAAGTGCTGCGTTATTTCTTCGCGAAAGACCCCTCGAAAGCCCGGGACTTCAGCATCGAACGCTTAGATCAGCTGGTCGACGAGTTCGACCGCCTCGAGGCGATCTACTTCGGCGAGATCGACGCCGACGAGGACGAGCAGGCCTTCGCAGAGCGTGTCTATCCCTTCGTGGTCGAGGAGCCACGCGAAGCGCGAATCCGGCTGCCCTACACCTTCGCTGCGGTGCTCGGAATGACCGACGATCCCGACCTGCGCGAAGAGATCGCCCGCCGCGAGGGCCACATTCCCGACGACGCGCCCGAGTGGGCCGTCGACAAGGCGCTCGAGCGCGTCGAGCAGGCCCGCAACTGGGCGCGTCGAACCGGCAACGAGTTCGATTACGAACTCAAGCGCAGCGAGATTCCGGCCCACGACTTCGATTCGGATACCGAAGCCGCGCTCGCAGAACTGGCCGACTTCATCGAGGAGGGCCACGAGCCCGACGAGATTCAGGGCGAGATCTACGAGGCCGCGAAACGTAACGACGTCGATGTCGGCGACTTCTTCGGGGCTGGCTACCGGCTGTTCTTCGACGAAGACCAGGGGCCGAAACTCGGCCCCTTCCTCGCGAAAGTCGACCAGGAATTCGTCGTCGACCGGCTCCGGCGCGAACGCTGAGCCGGTCCCGACGATGACAGTCCGGATTCGAGGTGTCTACCAGTCTCGTTTCCGACCGATGGGATAGACAAAAGCCATTTGAGACTGCCGGCCCGAACCACTATTAATGGATCACGGTTCCCCCGCTGTCGTCTCACCCCCCGAGATCTACGGATCGGAGGTTCTGACGTGGGTTCTGGTCGGCCTCCTCCTCTACTGGGTCGCTGTCCTCGGCCTGCGAAACGGCGGCTATCTGCCCGACTACATCGGTACACAGGGGCCGATTCTCACGTTCCACACAAAGCGTGGTCGCGCCCTGCTCGACCGGCTCGCACAGCCCAAGCGGTTCTGGCGCGCGTGGTCGAACCTCGGCGTCGGCATCGCGATCGTCGTGATGGTGAGTATGTTCGTGTTTCTCATCCGTGCGGCGATGGTCACGCTCTCGTCGCCACAGGTGTCGTCCTCGGCGGTCCGACAGCCGCGCAATGTCCTCGTCATCCCCGGCGTTAACGACTTCCTGCCGCTTGCGGCCACACCCGGCATCGTCTTCGGGCTGCTCGTCGGGCTCGTCGTCCACGAGGGCGGTCACGGGCTGCTCTGTCGCGTCGAGGACATCGACATCGACTCGATGGGAGTCGCGATGCTGGCGATTCTCCCCGTTGGCGCGTTCGTCGAACCCGACCAGGAGAGCAGCAAGGCGGCCTCTCGTGGCGGCCAGACGCGGATGTTCGCCGCCGGCGTCACGAACAACTTCGCGATCACGCTACTTGCCTTCGCTCTCCTCTTTGGCCCCGTCGCTGGCTCGATCGCCGTCGCACCCGGCGCTGCCGTCGGTGGTGTCGCAGACAGTTCTCCCGCTGCTGACGCGGGAATCGAACCTAACGACCGCATCACGGCGATCAACGACACCGCGGTCGAGGGCAACGGCGACCTCGCGAACCGACTCGAGGCAACCGACGGCGATCAGGTGACTGTCGAACTCAACGGCGAAGAGACGGTGCCGGTCGATCGCGCGTTGCTCGTGACCGCAGCGACCGACGACAGCCCGACGGGGCTGACCGCCGGCGACAAGATCCGTGCAGTCGATGGCCAATCGGTCGCGACCGAACGCGGATTCGTCGACGCCGTCGGCGACAACGAGCGCGTCAATCTGTCGGTCGAACCCGAAAACAATGGAGACCGCGTCGAGCGCGAGGTGACGATCGGCGCTGCGGTCTCGATCGTCGAAGACGAGCCACTCGAGTCCCAGACCGGGCCGACCGACGAGACGTTCGTCATCACCGGCTTCGACGGCGAGCGCGTGTACAACTACGGGGAGCTCGCGGGGCTGCTCGAGGACACCGAGCCGGGTCAGGAAGTCACCGTCGAGGGCTATTTCGGCGACGAGCGTGAGACGTACACCATCACGCTCGACGAGCATCCGCGCGCCGACAGCGGTTTTCTTGGCATTCAGCCCCAGCCGGGAACCTCCGGCGTCTCGATGAGCGATATCGGCGTCCAACTCTACCCCGCAGGCGAGTATCTCGGCTTGCTCGGGGGCGACGGCGAGACGCAGTTCGGCCCGATCGCCGACACCTTCCTCGGCAAGATCGGCGTGGCGCTTTTGCTGCCCGTGATCGGCGTCAGCGGCGTGCTTCCCTTCAATTTCGCCGGCTTCACCGGTGGGATTCAGAACTTCTACGAGGTCCAGGGCGCACTCGGCGCGTTCGGCGACGGGGGGGTCTTCCTGCTGGCGAACCTGTTGTTCTGGACCGGCTGGATCAACGTCCAACTCGGCTTTTTCAACTGCATCCCGGCGTTCCCGCTCGACGGGGGACACATCCTCCGGACGAGCACCGAAGCGATCGTCTCGCGGCTCCCGATCAACGCCACCCGCGGCATGGTCCGCGTGGTGACGACCACGATCGGCGTGACGATGCTCGTCAGCTTCCTCATGTTGCTGTTCGGTCCCCAACTAATCGCGGGCTGACACCGGGGTGGGTGCGTCGAGCCGTTCGATCGACGAGCCAGATACCACACAGTGGACGCGACCGGTCACATACAGGGTCATCATCACACGATAGTGGGGAGAAACCCGGCCCTTCTTAGCGTCGCCGTCCTAACCCGCGTCTATGGAACGACGGCAACCGCCACAGACCGAAGAAGGCTGGTACGTCCTTCACGACTTCCGGTCGATCGACTGGGACGCCTGGCGAGACGCGCCCGAGCGACGGCGCGAACAGGCGATCGAGGAAGGCATGGAGTACCTCACGTCCAGTGAGCGCGTCGACGACGCCGACGAGGGCGAGTCGGCGACGTTCGCAGTGCTCGGCCACAAGGCCGACCTGCTCGTCTTGCATCTGCGACCGACGCTTGCCGACATCGACGCACTCGAGCGACGGTTCGAACACACGGCACTCGCCGAGTTCACCGAGCGGGCCGACTCCTATCTCTCGGTGACGGAGGTCTCGGGCTACATGTCCCAGGACTACTTCGAAGAGGACGAAACCGCCGACCCCGGAATCGCAAACTACATCGAGTCCCGACTCAAGCCCGAGCTACCCGACAGTGACTTCCTGAGTTTCTACCCGATGAGCAAGCGCCGCGGGCCCGACCACAACTGGTACGAGCTACCCTTCGACGAGCGAGCCGACTACCTCTCGAATCACGGCGAGATCGGCAAGGACTACGCCGGTCGGGTCACGCAGATCATCGCCGGTAGTGTCGGTCTCGACGACTTCGAGTGGGGCATCACGCTCTTCGGTGACGATCCAACTGACGTCAAGGAACTGCTCTACGAGATGCGCTTTGACCCCTCGAGCTCCCGCTTCGCCGAGTTCGGACAGTTCTTCTCGGCCCGCCGGATGGAGCCCACCGATCTGGGCGCGTACCTCGCCGGCGAACCAGTTCCGCAGGAAGACGAGGGCAGTCATCCCCACGCGAGCGGTGACACCGGGGGTCACCACCACGGCGGATCGAAATCGGACGGCCATCACGGCGGCTCCGGCGGCCCACACGGCGACGACGAGGACGTCCGCAGCGAACTCGAGGAGCAGGGCGTCTACGCGGGCCAGCCACACGGCGAGGACGTCCACGCGGTCGTCCTCTACTCCGAGGCCGACGCCGACGAACTCTTCGAGGAGGTCGACGGGCTACGCCAGAACTTCGACCACTACGATACGCACGTGAAGACGGCCGTTTACGAGCCGCGAGACGACGACGCAGAGACCGCAGTCGTCAGTCTCTGGGACACCGACCGCGCCGCGAACACGGCCGCCGGCTTCCTCGCCGAACTCCCCGAGATCGTCCGACAGGCGGGCGACGACGAGGACGACTCCTGGGGCACGATGGGGATGTTCTACACGGTCAAGCCCGAGCACCGCAGCGACTTCACCGGCGTGTTCGATGATGCCGCCGACATGCTGGCTGACATGGACGGCCACCGCAAGACCGACCTGCTCGTCAACCGTGAGGACGAAAACGACATGTTCATCGCCAGCCGCTGGGACTCCCGCGAGGACGCCATGGAGTTCTTCCGAAGCGACGCCTTCTCGGAGACCGTCGAGTTCGGTCGCGATGTCCTCGCCGACCGGCCGCGACACGTCTTCCTCGCCTGAACACTGGGCGCTTTTTTCCGACCGGCTCGAGATCGAGACTCGACCTTAGATCTTGCCTGCGTCCGACGACTCGTCGTAGAAAAAGTAAGCGGCAACCCCGGCTAACCCGAACGCAAGCGTCACGAACGGCCACTTACCGGCCTCGGTCTCAGTCAGGCGCGCGTGGCCGGTCACGAACATCGCGAGCCCGACATGGGCGACGAGCGTTGCAACGACAAACGCCTGTGGGTCCATGACTCGAGAGTTCGACGCAGTGATCAAAGCCGTTACGAAGCGGGCATCGTACAATTCCTCACAAGGCCTTAATTCTAGACAGGAGAGGATGACAACTGATTAGTGTATCTGCAAATTTGAGACGTGTTCACGCGGTCTCTCGTTGTGTGAGTTTCCCCTCAACGACGCCTGCCAGACCCGCGAGGAGGACCACGCCGACCCAAGAGAGGATATACACACCGAATGGTCCCGGCCCGCCAAACGGGCTAGTAAAGTACCCCTGCCACTCACTATAGACTGATACGATTAGTAATACACTGATCAGTAGAACGGGCGAAATGGACTTCTGCGTTATGGAGTACAGAGTTGGAACGAATCCGAGAGCAAACATTCCGACGAGAACATACGCTCCTGAGGGCGGTTTAACCAAGAGAAGTTCCCAGAGATTGTCATACAAGAAGACGTTCCAGAGAAAAATAGCGACACCTGCATGGAGAAGCCCGGCAACTAGAGCATAAATAGCCGGAGCCATCGATGTGGATTGAGTTTCTGAGTTTTCAGCCATATCCAGCAGTAAGAATCACCTACACTTAGAAATTCTGGTGTGTTGACATTCTGCGGGAAGTACATAGCCTGTAGTGACTGATTCGGAAATCCCGGATACGATAGTAACAGCTGAAACCATTGGCACACCGACGCAGGATCATCGTGCGATCGGGTGTGCAGTGACGGTCAGTGGCTACTATAGCGCATGTGGACCGCTGGATGACAGCCTCGCCGTTACGACGGTGATCTGGCCCACAACGAATACAGCGACCTGTGGCCGGGAGGATGGCTCGAGCAACGCGAGAGCCATCCGACTCGGGGGAGGGCAGGCGGATACCCGAGACGACCGCGAGCGAGGCCGAAGGCCGAGCGAGCGGGCCGACGACCGACCCAGCGGGGAGAGAGGAGTGCTTTTGATCAACCTTTTACCGAGGGACGTCGCGAGCGAGACGCTACGCGCTCGCTCGCGACAGACCGCAGTGTAAAAGGTTGTTAGAAGTCGTGATCCGGGTCGTCTTCGACTTTCCGCTTCATCGACTCGCGACGGGACTTGGCGTCGCGACCGGTCGCCTCGAGCAGAAAGTCGTTTTTGGCGTCGACGGCCTCACCGGCGGCCTCGAGTTCGTCGGGGCCGAGTTCGGTGGGGTCCCGTTCGTGGAACTCGACGGCGAGTTTGTCCTTCTTGCCGGAGTACTCGACGGCACCGACGATGATCTTCTCGAAGACGGGGTTGGCAGGCTCCTCGATGCAGAAGAGGTCGCTGCCCTTGTACTCCTCGGTACCCGTGATCGGACCGAAGTAGTCCTCGACGGTCGACTCCATGTCCGGAATTCGCTCCTCGAGATATTCACCGCGGCGCATCTTGTACTCCTTCATGGATTGGGAGAAACACGGCGGAGCGTTTACCTCTTTTCATAGCCGACGTTTCGGTCTCCTGATCGGTCACCGTTACTGAACGTGCTCGTCGGGCTATGGGGGTACGTGTTCGACCACCGACGGGTGGTTCGTCGACTGATCGACCAAGCAGCAGCGGTGTAAGTGTGCGGATAACTACCATCGGGCAGTGACGGCTACTGACGCTCGCGTTCGTTGAGATAGCCTTTGCGACAGTCAGGACAGATGTCGCCGGCACGCAGCGATGCGCGGTCGCCAGCGGCGACGTAGTCACATCGTGGACAGTAGAACTCGGTCGGGACGTCGTCTGCGGGGCCGTTGTCGGGTTCGGTCGGCGTCGGAACCGAGTCGGCCCACTCGATACCGCTTGCCGACTCCGACGAAGTGTCGTCGGTCGCGCCGTCGGTCGCGTCGGTCGCGTCGGTTGCGTCGGTCGGGGGCGCTGCGGTCACCGACCGAGCGTCGTTCGTGGCATCTGCTGGCACGTCGTTGTCGAGCACGACCGCGTCGTCGTCGGTCGAGGCTGGATCGGATGCCACGTCTTCGGTGTCGGTCCCAGTGCCGGTGTCATCATCGGGCCACGCCGTCGGGGAGGAGTCGGCACCGACCGGTGGACCGACATCGCTCGAGTCAGGCCACTCACCGTGTTGGCGGTCCCGTTCGGAGGCAAAATCGTCGTCCTCGAGGATCTCGCCGTCGTCGACGACTGGATCGCCGTTTTCGTCGGTCGGGAGGTCGATGTCGTCGGTGGCTGCGGTCTCCGCGGAGGCGGTCGCTGTGTCCGAGTCAGTGGGTGTGCTTTCAGCGGTCGACTCGGTAGTGTCGTCGTCGATATATTCGGCATCAGTCTCGGAACCGGATTCGCCGGCATCGATGAACTCGGTATCCGTCTCGGTGACGGGTTCGTCAGTATCGATGAACGCGGCGTCCGTTTCGGACGTGATTTCGTCAGTAGCGTCTGGCTTGAGGGGCGGTTCAGTCGGCTCGGGGTCGTGATCGTCGGGGAGTGAGTCGGCACCTGTTCCGGCGGCGAGGCTGGTTACCTCGGTGTTCTCACTGATGACGTTGCGCTTGCCACAGCGGGAACACTCTTCGAATTCCTGGACGGTGACGACAACCTCACTGCCCCGTTCTTCGCGCTCGTGTTCGACCTCGGCATCGCCGAAGTCGTGTCCGAGCAGCGAACATCGCAGGACCATTGTCCAATCGTACCGACCCGGCCCATAAAAAACGTATTGCATGTCAGTCTTTTGGCCGTGACAGTCATTCAACTTGAATAGCGTTTGCATCCCAGCACCGCTATCAGGTGTCGGCTCATGGCTCGATCCCCATCGTGGGGCCGACCATTGGTGATTGGCCCGATGACCACATCGGTAGAACGACAAACGTCAAATCCCGGGTCGTCGAATGGGAACATGGATGAGAGCAAAGCGGGAGTACCGGAACCGGGAGGGGACGGAGGTGGCGATACTCGACGCCTTGGTCGATCGCGCCGACGACGGCATGACTGTCTTCGAACTTCGGGCGGCCGTCGAGGTCGACATCGACGAACTCGAGGAAGCCCTGTCGATGCTTAAAGCAGATGACCTGATCGTCGTGGAGTCGAACTCGGAGACGGTGATCAAGCCCGCTGACCGCGTCGTCCCCGACGAGCCGACCGACGAGGACGAGGATCAGTCTATTGGCGAGTGGCTGCGCGACCGGATGCCTTTTTGAATCGAAACGCCTGATACGTTCAGGACCCAGTGAACAGGCATGAGCGTCATCGAGTCCATCCACGCGGATCACGGGGCCACGTTCGGCGAGCGCGCAGACCGGCGAATCGTCGAACACTACGGGCGACCGGAGCGCACGCACCGGGCGGTCCGCAACGGCGTCGGCTTGCTCGAGCTGGCCTACGGCGTGCTCGTCGTGGAAGGTGACGATCGCCTCGAGTACGTCGATAACGTAGTGTCGAACCGTGTCCCAGCGGAAGACGGACAGGGCTGTTACGCGCTCGTGCTCGATCCACAGGGCGGGATCGAGGTCGAACTCTACATTTACAACGCGGGCGAGCGGCTGCTCCTGTTTACCCAGCCCGAGACTGCCGAGCCGCTCGCCGAGGACTGGTCCGAGAAGGTGTTCATCCAAGACGTCGAGATTCGGGTCGCCAGCGACGAGTACGCCGTCTTCGGGATTCACGGCCCGCACGCAACCGAGAAGGTCGCCAGCGTCCTCAACGGTGCCGGCTCGCCCGAGCGACACTACTCGTTCGTCCGCGGCACAATGGGCGACGAAGGCGTGTCCGTTATCCGTACCGACGCGCTCACCGGCGAGGAAAGCTACGAGGTGATCTGCGCCGCCGATGACGCCGCGGCCGTCCACGACACGCTGCTCAATCAGGGACTCAACGCCGCTCCCTTCGGCTACCGGACCTTCGAGAGTCTTGCGCTCGAGGCCGGCTCGCCACTGTTTCACACCGAACTCGAGGGGACGCTCCCGAACGTCCTCGGCCTCCGCAACGCCTTGGACTTCGAGAAGGGCTGTTACGTCGGCCAGGAGGTCGTCTCCCGCGTCGAGAACCGTGGCCAGCCGAGCCGCCGGCTCGTCGGCCTGACACTCGAAGGCGCAGCCGTTCCCGAGTCTGGCGCGGCTGTCTTCGACGGCGATGCGTCGGTCGGCGAGGTCACCCGCGCGGGCGAGAGTCCGATGCTTGAGCAGGTTCTCGCGCTCGCAGTCGTCGACTACGGGCTCGAAAGCGACACGCTGACGGTTCGGGTCGATGGTACCGAGGTGGCCGCGAGCCGGACCGAACTGCCGTTCGTCGAAGGGTCCGATCAGTCGGATCGGCTGCCCGACTACGAGTAGCGCAGGGTACCTTGCGGCTCGTTCAGCGGTCGCTGGCCATTCGCTGTGGCCACAACCGCTGATCAGGAACCCGGATATTTGATGTGTGGCAACCCTGCGGTCACCAATCGGCGAAGCAAGACGACGATCCCGTTCTCGAGGCCGCGGGCGAAGATCGCCTGCTCTTTTGTCCTGGCATCTGAGGTATTCGGATAGTACGAGCCGATGAGAAGCATCCCACGGTCGATGAGCAGACTGGTGGATTCTAGGCGACCGATCGCAGTGCAGCCCTGTTCGCACGATGGCTCTGTGCGGTGTGAAATCAGTTCAGTTGGCACTATCTCTGCGTCGAGACGCCTGATCAGAGTGAGAGTACAGGAGACTCCCCTCGGTGCTCGGAGAGGTGTTCCAGAACGGGTCTGTGATCTTCGAATTGCGGTCCTGGTTCGACGGCATTCAGATCCCGATGCCACTCGATGTATCCGTAGTCAGCCAGTTTGGGCAGATGAATGGATTGTCGTTCGATGGGAACCGTCGGATCGCCACCGGCAGCATCCGGCGGCGCATCGAGGTAAATCGGTGGTTCGCTTGGCGGCAGCTCGACGAGCGAACAGTATCCGTCGTCAGTATTCGTTAGCCAACACCTCGAACAATGCATTACTTAGCGTGAAGTACCTCGGGGACAAGCCCCGAGGCTTCACCGTTTTGTCCGAGCGCCCAGAAACGGGCGGGCGGACGCAGGCGAATTTAATTCCCCTCGGCCT
>Ga0207733_100280_pt1 | contig 42207 bp, 47 predicted proteins | sample A23P3SouthBayCA_FD_187735 | JGI IMG/M metagenome (GOLD analysis project Ga0207733, IMG submission 187735) | Aerobic enrichment media microbial communities from Eden Landing Ponds, California, USA - A23 P3 (SPAdes) | ecosystem: Environmental > Aquatic > Marine > Unclassified | place: Emeryville...
GCCCATCGGACGACATCGAACGCATCGAGTCCGCCGCTCTCTGCGACTGCTGCGAGCTGTCCGGCTACCACGTTCCGTCGATCAGTCGCCGGTCCCGGCAGCTTTTCCCGGGTAAACAGTGTCGCTTTGCGGGCGGCGGTGCGTTCTCGTCGTGGCATACACAGTCGCCTACCACAGCCTGCATAATAAATCATTATGTTTAGAATGTGGTGGGTATTTGGACGGTTCGACCGTCCGTCATCTTCGAGCAGAAGACCGGTGAATCACAGCGATTTCTCAGGAGTCAGACTGATCGGCGTCGGTGGCGTCGTCGACCGACTGCTTCAGGGATTCGAGTTCCCCCTCGACGTCGACCTTCGTCTCCGGCGTGCCACCGAGTGAATCCTCACTATTTGCGTCGAGGTCTGCTAACTGGGACTCGAGTTCGTCGGTCCGACGACGGGCCTCAGTGATGACGTCGGCCGGATTGCGGTCGAGTGCGTCCGCGTCGATGGCGGTCTGGAGATCCGACAGCGCGGTGTCCAGGCGCGCGAGCGAGGTCCGTGTGAGCGAGGCAGCGCGACCCTGCATCGATCGGGACTCCCCACCCCGGTTTCCATCGATCATCCGCACGGTACGCTGGAGGAGTTCGAGTGCGGCGATGTTCGTCCGCAACAAAAGAATGGCACCGGGAATGGCGACTTCGCTCGTAAACTCCAGCAGTCCCTGGGGCGTGGGCGGTCTGAGGATTCGATCGGGCGTGGGCGGTTCGACCGCACCTTCGAGGTCCCGGAGGACCGCGAGTAACTCCGCAGTGGACTCCTGGAGGTCGTTTTCGGATGGTGACGTCGCCATGGGAATGCTACGCGGCGCGTGAACGAAAAGGCGTCGCGACGATTAGGCGGACCAAAATACTTATTGCTTTAGGGTTGCCTAACTTCAATTGATGACGCAGACGCCCGAGTTGGATGCCGGGGATGTCCCGCCAGTATCGGCCAATCGGAGTTCTCCTGATCGCATCGTCTTCACCGAACAAGACAACACCGACGGCTGGATTTCGACGGACGTTACGGTCCCGCTTCGTCGATAGCCCCCCGTTCCGCCACGACGTTCCGTTTTCCCTTCGATACTTCACAGCGTCGCAATTCGTTTCTCCCGCCCAACTCCCCACTGAGCGAGTCCGCGAGTAGACTCACGACTCTCGGAGCAAGACCATGGGGTTCGCGTCGGACCCGGCGGGAAGGTCGGTGTGATCGTGGGCCAGCACTGCGTGACGATGCACCTCCTGTAGTGCCGCCATCTCCTCCTCGCTGGCGTCGAGCGCGGTGGCGAACTCCGCCCAGGCCCAGGCTGGGGCATCGACGACGTAGCACCGGTCGGACTGGTGTCGGACCGAGAGGTCGAACTGACTGCGCCATTCGTACACCAGGTTTTCCACGCCCGGTAATTCCGCCATCCCCTCCTGGTGGCTCGACACCAGCGTCCGCAACCGATCGGCAGTCACGTCGTGTCGTGTGGCGATGTCGTCGACGTCGACGGGCCCGAAAACGCGCGCGAGTGGGTCGGCAGTCATTGATGAATCGTTGGCGGGGGTGCACAAAAGCCTCCGTGCAGCGACTGGCCTGGTCGGCACCTATTTCCGACGCGAGGACCGATTTTGCTGTACAGGAATGGGCCGGTTATCCACGCTGTTCGAGCCGGAACGCGTCGCGGTCGTCGGTGCCACGGATTCGGACGGATCCGTGGGCCGGGCCATTACAGAAAACCTGCTCGCGACGTTCCAGGGCGAGGTCGTCGCAGTCAACCCGTACAAGGACGACGTCTTCGGACTGACGGTCCATGACACCATCGCCGACGCGGGACCGATCGACCTCGCCGTCGTCGTCGTGCCCCGGGACGTCGCCGTTCGTGCCATTCGGGAGGCTGGGGAACACGGCGTGGAGAACGTCGTGGTGATTACCGCCGGCTTCGGCGAGACCGGGAGTGAAGGGGCCGCGGCGGAGCGTGACCTTCGAGAGACGGCCGAGGAGTACGACCTCAACCTGGTTGGACCGAATAGTCTCGGGGTCATGAGTACGCCAGTCGGGCTGAACGCAACGTTCGGCAACGAGATGGCTCAGGAGGGCCCAATTTCGTTCATGAGCCAGTCGGGCGCCTTCGTCACGGCGGTTCTCGACTGGGCCGCCGAGCGCGACGTCGGCTTTCGGGACATCGTCTCCCTGGGCAACAAGTCGGTCCTCGACGAGGGCGACTTCGTCGCCGAATGGGCCGACGATCCGGGTACGGACGTCATTCTCGGATACGTCGAAGACGTCTCCGACGGCGCCGAGTTCGTTCGCACTGCCCGGGAAGCGACCCAGGAGACCCCGATCGTGCTCGTGAAATCGGGCCGAACCGAGGCCGGCGCGACCGCCGCGGCCTCACACACGGGTGCGATGGCCGGGGCCGAGGAAGCCTACGAAGCCGGGTTCGACCAGGCCGGAGTCATTCGTGCGACCTCCGTCCAGGAGCTGTTCGACTACGCACAGATCCTCTCTGGGCAACCGTTGCCCGATGGTGACGGCGTCGCCGTCGTGACCAACGCTGGTGGCCCGGGCGTGATGACTACCGACGCGATCGGTGACTCCTCGCTCACGCTGGCCGACTTCGATCACGCGACGATCGATCGCCTCTCAGAAGGGTTGCCAGCGGAGGCGAACATCTACAACCCGGTGGACATCATCGGTGACGCGCCCGTCGAACGCTTCGGCCTCGCGCTGGAGACGGTGCTCGCTGACGACGCCGTCGACATGGCAGCCGTCGTCGCCTGCCCGACGGCTGTACTCGACTTCGAAGAGCTGGCCGAGACAGTCGTCGAGATCCAGGCGGAGTACGGGACGCCCGTCGCAGCGACCCTGATGGGCGGGAAATCGATCGGTGACGCCCAGGGCATCCTCGCGGATGCAGGGATTCCGATGTACTTCGACCCGGCGCGCTCGATCGACAGCTTCGACGTGCTGGCCGAGTATCAGGAGATCCGAACGACGGAGTACACCGAGCCGACGACGTTCGACGTCGATCAGGAGCGTGCCCGCTCGATCCTCGAAACAGCCGCCGAACGCGGCTCAAATCGACTCGGCGTCGAAGCAATGGAGTTGCTCGACGCGTACGGGATTCCGACCCCGCAGGGAGCCGTCGTCCAGAGCCCATCCGAGGCCGAGGCGCTCGCCAGGGAGATCGGCGGGGAGGTCGTCATGAAAATCGTCAGTCCTGACATCCTCCACAAGTCCGATATCGGCGGCGTCGAAGTCGGCGTCAAACCCGCGGACGTCCGCGATACCTTCGAGGATCTGATCGTCCGAGCCCGGAGCTACCAGTCGGATGCGACCGTGCTTGGCGTCCAGGTCCAGGAGATGCTGGACCTCGACGCTGCAACGGAGACGATCATCGGGATCAACCGGGACCCCCAGTTCGGGCCGCTCGTGTTGTTCGGTCTCGGCGGCATCTTCGTCGAGGTGCTGGAGGATACAACACTCAGGGTTGCGCCGGTGAGCGAACCCGAGGTCCGCGAGATGGTCGACGAAGTCGAGTCCGCGCCCCTGCTCCACGGGGCACGCGGCCGTGATCCGGTCGACGTCGACGCCGTCGTCGAAGTAATCCAGCGACTTTCCCAGCTGGCGACGGACTTCCCGGCCATCCTCGAACTGGACGTCAACCCGCTGCTGGCGACACCCGACGGTGCGACCGCCGTCGACCTGCGACTCACCCTCGACCAGGAGGAGCTATGAACACGATACTCGTCACTTCGACCCAGGAAGGCATCGGCAAGACCGCGATCACCCTGGCGCTGGCCCTCGAGGCCCAGGACCGGGGCCTCGACGTCGGATACATGAAACCGAAGGGGACGCGCTTGCAAAGTGCGGTCGGCAAGACGCGAGACGAGGACCCCATGCTCGCGAAGACACTGCTCGACCTCGACGCCGAGATCCACGAGATGGAGCCCATCGTCTACTCCCCGACGTTCGTGAAAGAAGCCATTCGTGGGCGAGAGGATCCAGAGCCCCTCATGGCGTCCGTGACGGACAACTTCGATGCGCTTTCTGACGGCGTCGATCTAATGATCGTCGAGGGCAGCGACGCCCTCTCGACGGGTAGTATCGTCGACGCCACGGACATCGACATCGCACGAATACTGGATGCGAAGGTCCTGCTGGTGTCTGGATACGGCGACGTTCGCGACGTCGACGAGGTACTGGCGACGGCCGAGGGAATAACGGACACGCTCACGGGCGTGCTTTTCAATGGCGTCACGGACACCTCGATGGACGAACTCGTCGACGACGTGATTCCCTTCCTCGACGGTCGCGACGTCCCGGTCCTGGGCGCTCTACCGCGGGTTGCGAGTCTCGCAGGTGTGACGATCGAGGATCTCGCTGGTCGCCTGGGTGCTGATGTCCTGACTAACGACGCAGCGACCGACACACACGTCGAGCGGTTTACCGTGGGGGCGATGGGGGGCAACAGTGCCTTAGAGCAGTTCCGCCGCACGCGGGATGCGGTCATGATCACTGGCGGCGACCGATCGGAGATTCAGACCGCCGCCCTGGAGGCATCCGGTATCGAAGCGCTCCTCCTGACCGGTGGGTACAAGCCACCGAGTGCGGTGCTGGGTCGCGCGGAGAAAGAGGGGGTCCCGATCCTCCTGGTCCAGTCGGATACCCGAACGACGATCGACCGCGTCGAAGACGTCTTCCGGACCGGGCGAACCCGAACGGAAACGGGCGTGCGCGAAATGCAGTCGTTGCTCACGGATGGCATCGACGTGGCTGCGCTGCTCGAACCCACTCCCTAATCGTCGCCACTGGTCGATGGATCGAGCGTAGATTTACTACTCGCTGACCCCGCTGCGGTCGGTGAAGAGTTCTCGTCCCGGTCGTCCTCGCTTGCTGATTCCGTCCTCACTTCCGTAGCGTCGAACTGGTTGACAGCAGTGTTCGGTTCCAGTCCAGCGTCGTCGATGATGGTCAGATCGTCAGCCGCGGATTGTCCCATCGTCGTGAGATAATCGCCAGTCAACAGCCCGTCGGCCCCGACCTCGAAGGGACGATGCTGGTCGTCAGGCGCCAGGTTTGCCTCTCGCCCACCAGTCAACCTAACGCGTGCTGTGGGGTGGAGCAACCGGTAGACTGCGATCGTTCGCAGGATATCGTCGGTCGAAATATCGGGCAACCCCTGCTCGGCGAGTGGCGTCCCGGCGACCGGATTGAGGATGTTGACGGGGAGTGAACTGACGCCGATATCCTGTAGTGCGATGGCGGCCTCAACCCGGTCGGTCGGCGTTTCACCCATCCCGAGGATGACGCCGGCACAGAGATCCATCCCGGCGGCTTTGGCTATTTCCAGCGTTTCGACGCGGTCGCTGAACGCGTGTGAATCCACGATTTCGGGGAAGTAGTTGGGCGAGGTCTCGATATTGTGATTGTAGTGGTTAATCCCCTCGGCAGCGAGGATCCTCGCTTCTTCCTCAGTGAGGATGCCGAGTGAGGCGTCAACCTCGACGGCCGTCTCGTCGCGAACGAGTCGGATCGCTTCGATCACCCGTTCCCATTCGGCCGGCCGCCGCTCCTTGGAGACGCCTTTTTCCGCGAGGACGATCCCGAATCGCTGGGCGCCGTCGCGTTCCGCACGACGTGCCGCGGCGAGGATTTCTTCGGGATCCAGCAGGTCGTACGTGTCGATGCCGGTGTCGAAGTGTACCGACTGGGCACAGAATCCACAGTCTTCGGCACAGTTGCCCGCTTTCGCGTTCACAATCGAGCAGGCATCGACGGTGCCGTCGCTGAAGTGCGCACGGACGGCGTCCGCGCCAACAGCGAGGTCGGGGAGTGGCTGGGCGATCAGCGCGAGACCATCGCGACGGTCGAGAGATTCGCCGTCGAGGACGCGCTGGACTGCCTGGTCGACCGTTCGATTACCAGTCTCGTAAACCACAGCCCAATATTTGGTTGACGGGACAAAAACTTCTGGGTATGCAGTCTTCGGCCTTCTCGGAACACGGGGTCAATCGACGCGGGAGACGGTCGTGCCACCGTTTTTCCCCCAGTAGAACCACGGCGCGCCGATGGCGTAGGCGGTGGCAGCGACGAGGATAATTCTGGGGAAGAGGGCACTGAACGCGGTGGGGACCGCGACGGCTGCGACCTGGACGAGCCCCAGGACCATCGCGTCCCCGGCGCGTAATTTCGGATAGGGCAGCGGGGCGACCATCGTGACGGCGAGGATCGCGGTCAAGACGAGTAACGCCCAGGGTGGCAGGACGTCGGCGAGATAGGCAGCGGCGACGATGGTGGCTGCGAGCGTGTTCTGGACGCCTGGCCTGTCGTCGTCCGGATCGACGTACGTCGTGTACATTGCGGTGCGGACAACCGACAGGAGCACGAAGAGCGCGCCAGTCGCGAGGATGCCGGCCGTGAGCGCGAGCGGTGCGGTTCCTGGCGGCCCATACCCTCCTTCGCCGACCGCGACCACGAGGAGCGCCGGTGTGACGCCAAACGAAACGACGTCAGTGATGGAGTCAAGCAGTGGCCCTGCCTCGGTGTTCCCGAATCGGCGCGCAACGATCCCATCGATCGCGTCGAGAATCGCCGCGAGAAGCACGAGTCTGGCTGCCAGGCCGGGATCGTGGAATGCGACGACACCGGCCCCGAATCCCACGGCACCGTTGAGGAGTGTCACGACGTCGGCGACACCCATCCGCCGGACGAGCCAGCCCATAGCCTTCCCTCGCGGACGGGGATTATGAAGGGTGCGATGGACGGCCGGAACCGTTACACCCTTCGATGGGGAACCCGTCGGTCGGGGCAACTGGGACAATCGTGACCGCTATCGACGGCCTCGTGTGCACGCGTTGTGGTCGGCAATATTCCGCCGACGAGCCACTGGACACGTGTGGTGACCACGATGGCACCGATGGCCTCCTGGACGTCACGTACGACGACGAGCGGGTCGCTGCCGTGCTCGCTGGCGACGACGCGGTCCCGTCGAACTCACTCTGGCGATACGAGCCGATTTTGCCGACCAGGGGTCAGCGGGTGTCGCTCGGCGCCGGCGGCACGCCGTTGCTCGAAGCGCCGACACTGAGTGACGCGCTCGACGTCCGTCTGCGACTCAAGGACGAAGCGACGAACCCGACAGGATCGATGAAAGACCGGACAAGCGCGGTGATGGCGAGTCGAGGGGCCGCCTCGGCAGATGTGCTTGCCTGTGCCTCGACGGGGAACGCGGCGGCCTCGCTCGCCGCGTACGCCGCCCGCGCCGGCCTGGACTGTCACATTTTCGTGCCCACGGACGTCCCGGAGGGAAAAGCCGTCCAGCCGCGAATCCACGGCGCGGCGGTGACGACCGTCGACGGGACGTACGACGACGCCTTCGAGCGCTGCCAGTCACGGTCGTCGGCCGCTGGGTGGCTCGACTGTAGTGCAGCGGTGAACCCCTACGGGCTGGAAGGCCTCCGAACCGTCGGGTTCGAGATCGCCGAGCAAGTGGCCGAGGATCCACCGGACTGGGTCGTGGTCCCGATGGGGAACGGCTGTGGCATTGCCGGCATCTGGAAAGGGCTCGCATCGAGTTTCAGACACGGCGTTCTCGACGCGGCCCCCGCGATGCTGGGCGTCCAGGCGGCCGGAGCAGCACCGATCCACGAGCGATTTACTGGCGAGGCAGGTGGAACAACCGGGACGGACGCCGACAGCATCGACGTGGGCTTTCCCCACAACGGCGACCGAGCGATCGACGCACTGCGGGCCAGCGGCGGTCGGTCAGTCGTGGTCGACGACGACGAGATCATGGCCGCTGAGGCGGAACTTGCGCGGCGCGAGGGGACCTACGTCGAGCCGGCCTCCGCAGCCACGCTCGCGGGGCTTCGCCAGGCCAGACGCGAGGGAATCGTCTCGGCGGACGACGACGTCACCCTCGTGTTGACTGGTAGCGGGCTGAAAGACACCCAGAGCGCTCGCCGGCTCGTCGATGGCCTCGATGCCGATTCTGACGAGTGAATGCTTCGGAAGCGCGCGGGAGACTCACCGGCCGACCTGCTGTGGGATCGCGATTCGAGCCACGGTGACGGCTGTCCCCGCGATCAAAAGCAGTAGCTGCCAGCCGGCACGGACCACTGGAAAGACGCGCTCGACGTTTTCCGGTTCCGCACCGCGAACGGGATCGACGCCGGTGTTCACGTGGACCGTCTCAGTGCTCCCACGGGCGATGGTCCCGGACTCACCACTCCCACTGAGATCGACGATCGTTTGCACGATTCCATGTTTCGACGAAAGTTCGATCTTGCCGCCGACCTGGTAGAACTGGTCGTGGAGGGGCCAGAAAGCGTTCGCTCCGCCGCCGCTGAACAGGTCCAGGCCGATGGCGGAGACGGCGTAGGCGACGACTGCGACCCAGGCGACACGGACCCCGGGTGGGCCCCACCGTCGGCGGAGAAGCGATTCATCGCCGCGGCGGAGATCAGCGGCGATCAGGATGGCAGCGATGCCGGGGAGAACGAATGTGTGAAACGCCGTTCGATGGGCGGGCGCCCACAGCAGGGCAAGAAAGGAGTCGAGATCCGCGAGGACCGTCACGCCCAGCACGATAGCCAGTGCTCTACGATCGAACGCCGTCCCGAGCAGGGCGGCGGCGATCATCCCCGAGAAGGCGAGGTGAACGACCGTGGACGGCATACTCACACATGTGCCCAGACGGAGAATGAGCGTTGTGGTGAACGTTGCACGCGCCTGCCAGCGGGAGTGCGGCGGATCGAGCCGCTGAATCAGGCCGGAGCGTACTGTTCGACGAGTGATCGGAGCGTGCCTTCTTCCTGAACGCCCGTCATCCGTTCGACCACCTCACCGTCGCGCACAAGCATCAACGCCGGAATCCCGCGGATGCCGTATTCCTGGGCGAGGGGTTGGTTGGCGTCCACGTCGACTTTGGCGACCGTTGCCGCCGTGTCGGCAGCGATCCGTTCCACGATCGGCTCGATCATCTGGCACGGGCCACACCAGTCGGCGTAGAAGTCGACCAGGACGAGCGCGTGGTCGTCGAGGACGTCCTGGAATTCACCGGTTCCATTGATGTGGATTGGATCGTTCTGCTGTTCGCCCGCCGTCTGGAGTTGCTCTATCTTGCGCTGTCGAATCTCGCTCAGTTCGTCCGTATCCGTGCCCTCTGTCATTACGCTCGATACGCCCTCGGGCCAAATAGCCCCGTCGCTAGTGTGTATGCAGCGTACCCGACCGTCACGTCGGCTCCGCGTCAGACAGCTACCAAGAGTTAAGGGGCCCGGACGTTTCCTCCTCGACATGGATTCGGAGACCGTTCCCCAGGAGATCACGACCCTGGTTGGGCGTGAGGTGTACACCAAAAACGGCGTGTTCGTGGGCGAAGTCGAGGACCTGCGACTCGATCTCGACCGCGAGTCCGTTACCGGCCTCGCACTCCACCAGCTCAATCACGAACTGTTCTCGAACGAGGCCCACTCCTCACGTGGCGTCATCGTGCCCTACCGCTGGGTGCAGTCGGTTGGCGACGTCGTCATCGTGAACGAAATCGTCGAACGCCTCGCATCTGCGGACGACGACGCCGAAGAAGAAGTCACGGTCTGAAACGACCGCCTGCCCACGTTTCTGCTAGCTGCCGTTCGATGACTCGCTGCTTGCGCTGCCGCCACTGCTTCCATCGACGCCCATCGCTTCGAACAGTTTCGTCCGGACTGCTTGCTCGGTGAGCGTGAGCAATGTTTCCCGATTGTCGTCGCTGGCCTCGATGCCAGTGAAGATGCCGAGTGGGATTTCGACCGAGGCGTCCGTGGAGTGACCGGCGGTCTCGCCCATCTCACCGAATGCATCCTCGAGGACTTTCCCAATGTTCATCCTGATGTCTTTCGACCGGGCAGCGAGATAGATGGTGTCGTCTGCGAGCGCGAACACGGCCGTCGTCGTGATTCCTTCGAGATTGAGGAGGTGCTGGGCGGCCTGGGAGAGGGCGTCACGGTCGCGAATGAATCCGGCGTTTGACACGAGATGTGAGCCCTTGACCTCTCGGTTGCGGATGGCCTCGGCGAGGACGTCCAGGGTCTCTGGTGACATCGACGGCGATTCGACCTGTTCGAGCGTGTCGTGATCGGCGAACGGATAAAGGTACGCAGCGGCCGTCAGGTCCGCGGGCGTGGTATCGCGCTTGAAATCCAGCGTTTCGGCCCGAATCCCGTACAGGAGCGCCGTCGCGACTTCTTCGCTGAGACTCAGTCCCAGTTCCTGGATGTACTTCGTCAGGATCGTGGAGGTAGAGGAGACGTTGGGCCGAACGTCGGTGAACGCGGCGTCGTATTCGAATTCCGGCTCGTAATGATCGATGACGATGTCGACCTGTTCGAGGTCCATCTCCGTGCCCTTCGCCGTATCGACGCTGGCGAAGGTGTCGTACTCGTCCAGATCGATGTCGGCCCGAGAGACGAGTTCGATGCCTAGCAGGTTCACGAACGCGCGATTTTCCTGGTGCCCGATTTCGCCTTCGTAGAGGATGTCCGCCTCGACGTCGCGATTGGCGGCGATGGCCTGTAACGCGGCGGCGCTGGCGATGGAGTCGGGGTCCGGCGAGCGGTGGATGAGGATCGCGAGTCGCCCACTGGTTGCGTCGATGACGTCTGAAAGCTGGCTGGCCTTGTATTCGAGTTCGCCCGTTTCGAGGGCCCGCAGGGCGGAGTCGGCGATCACAGCCGAGGGGTTGATCACGACGTCAGCGCCGAGATCGGAGAGTTCGTCGACGGAGACGGGGTCCTCCGCCCGTGCGATGATGAACTGCTCGGCGTCCTCCTTGCGGAGGTTTTCGACGGCGGCGGCGTTGGCCTCGACGTCCGAAGAGAGGATGAGAACGACGTCTCTGTCGGCCACCGTCTCGACGAGAGATTCGTCGACGATGTCGGCCGTCTGGGCATTCAGGTCCTGGTCGCGGAGCGCCTCGACACGGCTCTCGTCCTTGTCGAGGATGAGGACGTCCTTGCCCTCGGCGACCAGTCCTTCGGCGACAGCGTGGCCGACACTTCCACACCCAAGAATCGCGTACGTGGAGAGTGACGCCATCGAAAGTCCGCTAGCGGTACTCATTCGTTCACGTTGTCGCAGGGTGCGAAGGCCCTTATATCACTCACATCTTGGGGTGGCCCACTGTGGCCGGGTGAATGGAAACGTATTTGGGTTGAACTCCGCAATCCTTCCCCGTGGGCCGATAGCTCAGCCCGGCAGAGCGACGGACTCTTAATCCGTCGGTCGGGGGTTCAAATCCCTCTCGGCCCGTGCAGTGAACCCGCGAGCTACAGCGAGCGGGTGAACGAACCGGCAGAGAAGGATTTGAAGCAGGGAGAACGCGCGCAGCGAAGCGAGCACGTTCGACCGTGGTTCAAATCCCTCTCGGCCCGTGCAGCGCGAGGGTGAACGAAATGACTCCTCGAAAACGAGCGGCGAAGCCGCGAGACAAAAACCCGTGAGCGACGGCAATCGGGTTCTGAAAATGGGGGCCTGCCGTGAGGAAACCGATATCAAATAGATGTCAGGAGGACATCAATGTGATATATTTGAGATGGAGTTCCAATAACACAATTAAAACGGAGACGATCGAACCGGTCGATCGATACCCTAGCGATCGGTCCCATTCGGATCACCGGGGACTTTCTTCTCCATTGTGACGTGTGGGATTCCGACTTCCTCGTAGACGTCGCTCGTCCGTTCGAAACCGAGCGAGTGATAGAACGCTTCGGCGGCGACCTGCCCGTGGAGGCGTAGTTTCTCGCGCCCATCCTCGATGGCGACGGCTTCGACCGCAGCCATGAGCGAGCGGCCAACGCCGTGGCCGCGAAATGCATCGAGAACGGCGACGCGTTCGACCTTTCCGACGCCCGACGCTGGCGATCTGAGTCGAGCGGTGCCCACGGGCGTCCCGTCGACAGTCGCGAGAAACTGTATCGCGTCCTCGTCCTCGCCATCGAATTCTTCGGTTTCTGGCACGCCCTGGCCTTCGATGAACACCTGCCGGCGAATCGCAAAAATATCGTCCAGCGGGGGGTTCTCACGAAAGACTGCCACCGTAGAACGGTTGTCCACGTCCGATCGGTTATCGTCCATTGGTCGGGGATTCGTCGAACGCTCAGTCCAGGTGATCAGTCGTCGCTGCCCGGACTGTAGTTCGGCGCTTCGTCCGTGATCATCACGTCGTGGGGGTGGCTCTCCTGCTGGCCGGCGGCGGAGACGCGCACGAACTCGGCGCGCTCTTTGAATTCGGTCAGTGTTTCGGCACCGACGTAGCCCATCCCCGATTGCATGCCACCGACGAGCTGGTGTAACTCTGACGCGACCGAGCCCTTGTACGGCGTCGCGGCTTCGACGCCCTCGGGCACGTACTCCTCCTCTTCGGGTTCGTCCTTGAGATACCGGTCACCGCCGCCCGATTGCATTGCGCCGACGCTGCCCATGCCGCGATACTGCTTGTACTTCTTCCCGTTCATCGTGATGACACGACCCGGGGCCTCGTCTGTCCCGGCGAAGTAGGAGCCGAGCATCACCGCATCAGCGCCCGCCGCGACTGCCTTGATCGCATCGCCGGAGTACCGGATGCCACCGTCAGCGATTACTGGGACGCCTTCTCGGCTGGCGACGTCGGCGACCTGGGCGACGGCGGTGATCTGTGGCATGCCAGCGCCAGTGACGACGCGGGTGGTACAGATCGATCCCGGCCCGATGCCGACTTTGACGCCGTCGGCGAAGTCGACGACGTCTTCGGCTGCTTCCCTCGTGCCGATGTTGCCAACGACGACGTCTGCCTCGACCATCGATTTGATCTCGCGGGCGCTGTCGATGACGTCGAGATTGTGTGCGTGGGCACAGTCGATGAAGAGCACGTCGGCACCGGCCTCGTCAGCGGCTTCGGCACGGTCGAGTTCGAAGGGGCCGACGGCGACGCCGGCACGTAGCTTTCCGTCCTCGTCGCGGGCGGCAGTGTCGTATTCACGGCGCTGGAGGATTCCCTGCATGGTGACGAGACCGATCAGGTGGTTGTCCTCGTCGACGATCGGGACGCGCTCGATCTTGTGCTCGTACATCAGTTCGAGCGCGTCGCGGGCGGTGATGTCTGGCGCCGCGGTGATCACTTCGTCCGTCATCGCCTCCCTGACGAGGTCTTCCTCGCCGACTTCGAGATAGGGCCGAATGTCCGTGGCGGAGATGATCCCCAGTACTTCGTCGTCGACGTTGACGACAGGCGCGCCCGACACGCCGCGGTCGCCCATCATCTCGTCGACCTCACGGACAGTTTGATCCGGCGCCGCAGTGACCACGTCGCGGATGATCAGTTCATCAGCCCGTTTGACGCGCTCGACTTCGAGGACCATATCCTCGACGTCCATGTTCCGGTGGAGCACGCCGAGGCCCCCCTGGCGCGCCATTGCGATCGCCATGTCCGCGCGGGTGACGGTGTCCATCGCCGCAGAGAGAATCGGGACGTTGAGTGCGACGTTTTTCGAGACGTGCGAAGAGAGATCTGCCTCGTCAGGTTCGACGCGTGATTCTTTGGGCCGCAGGAGGACGTCGTCGAATGTCAGGGCCTCTGGAACCCGCAGTTTCTCCGAGAAAGGCTCGCGTTCGTTCGCCATGTAAACCGTGGCAGTGGGGGGAAGAAAAGGGTTGCGAGACTGGTTTCCTCGGCTACTCTCCGGTGATTGGACGGTATCGAGAGAATTGTGCGAGGGAGTCCCACGAACACGCAGTATGTGGGCGCTGCTCACACAAATCTTATAGTTGAATAAAAGATAATTATAGATATGCGCTCCGCACGACCACTCCTCGCGGGCAGTCTCTGTCGAACGACCGTCAGTGTCGACCGGGTCGTGACGACATTTTTTGGGTGGGAACCCGCTGCGGACGCGTCGCTGGTCACAGAAAGCGACAGCAGTACGTCGTCGTATCCATCTAACCCGTTGATCGTGGACGAGGGCTCGGCCTAAGACATGAGTAGTTCACAGCATCCAGTCGCGCTCAACCTCGAGCGGCGCGTCGGTGGCGCCACGCGCCTGCTGGCGACGGTGATGATGTTACCCCTCCTCGACGGGGTCTTCGCCGCCGTCGTTCTCGCGGGCGGTCTCTCCAGCGTCACTGGTATCGTCGAGGTCGGCTTGCTCGTCTTCGGTGGCTCGGCGATGCTCGCAGTGATCCTCGCCGAGATGGACGGTGACCCCATCGCAGTGTCGAAGTCGATCCTCCTCGTCGGCGCGTTGGTAGTCGCAGGCGCCGTCGTCGTCGCCGCCCTCGCCCCGACGATCCGGAACGTGCTCGATCCCGTCGTGTTCGAGCGCTTTGCGGCGATCATCATCCTGGCCATCGCAGGCCGGACAGCCAGTGCACGGATCGGCGATTGGCTTCCCCGCCCGTCGATAATTCTGATCATCGGCATCGTTGCGAGCGTCAATCTCAATTCGCTGAGACTCGTGGTCGAGGCCGACCCGGAGCTGATGCTTCGCGCCGCCGCGTCGGCCGGCGTCGGCGTCGCCTTCGCGCTCACGGCCGCACTCGGGGCCCCGTGGCTCCGCAACGCCGTCGACATTGACCGCTTCCGCTTCGGCAGCGCCGTCGCCCTGGGGGTGCTCCCCCTCTCACTCTTTGGCGTCGTGCCGGGCAACGCGCCGATCTCCCTCGCCGTGCTTGGTGTCACGACGCTTTTGGCACTCGACCCATCACGGGCAACAACGCGCGACGAGGAGTTCGATCCCGACGACGTCGACGTCACGGCTGCGTTCGTCGACGGCGGGGCTTCCCAGGGCGTCGGCCACGACGACGCGGCAACCGAGCCTCATCGTCGCGTCGACGTCGACGATGCCGGGCCAGACGGCGATGATGACCGACGGGAAGACTCCACGAGCGAGCGCCTTCCCTGGCTCTGAGTGAGAAGCCTTAGGACGCGTTCGTGCTACACACCCAGTATGGCAGAGAATCGCGTCGTTCAGGGGCGCATGGTGACGCCGAAGGCGCTCGCAGAACTCGTCGAGGGTGATGACGTCATGGACGCAGAACCGATCGAAGACGCTGATCGGGCGTGTCCCGACTGTGGCGGCGACGTCATTTCCGTCGGCTACATGCCGAGCGTAATGGAGTTCGTCACCGCGTACAAGTGCCAGGACTGTGACTGGGCCGAGACCGACCGCGACTAACCGAAACCCCTTTACTGTGACTCGGCAAACGCCTGCCCACGGGGCTGTGGCCTAGTCCGGGAAGGCGGCTGACTCCAGAGGTCACACGTCCGGTGACGACGTTCCAGAGCTGATATTCCGAGCGCGCGACTGATCATCGCCCGCGTTGACGACCCTCTGGAGTACCGAGGCGTGGTACGGAGATATCAGCCGATCGGGAGTTCAAATCTCTCCGGCCCCACTCTTGCGGTCGCGAGCAAACTTGCGAGCGACAGCCTTGTGACGACGGAAAGATTTGAAGGAGGGTGTAGGGCGGAACGGAACGGCCCTGGTTCAACTCTCCCCGCTCCTCCCTCACGAACATCTTGCTACCCAATCAGTGTGCAGGCGCGCAGGGTAGATTGTAACCGTTCGTCGGTCCGAGAGGGCGCGGCGGTTCGCGCTCGCAGGCGAATGGAGCGTGTGACGAAGCGCTCTCGACCGAAGTTGCTATCACACGTACCTCGATGGAAGACCGCTTTCGTATGGGAACCACCCAGGCGGTGCTCGAGGACTCACCAAATACCCATGCGAGCAACTAGAGCTTTGAGGAATGGTGGCGAAGCTCGCCCGTGATGCAAATGCACGTCGAGGGGGATGGGCGAACCGACGTCGAACAGCAACTCGTGCAGTTACGCAACACGGTAAACGCGATCGCACAGGAGACGGCGTCCATTACGCTGCATGGCCCGTGTCGCAGTTGTGGGCAGTGTCTCGTCTTCGTGAAGAACGGGCGGATGTACTGTCCACAGTGTGGGGACGGGCAGAACGTCTGAACCCAGTTGGACAGTTTCCCATCGAGCGAGAATTTTTCACGGCAGGGGCTTGCGGATGAATCGAGTGACAGGAAGGTTAAGGGACCGGACCGCCAGGTCCTCTGTATGGACGCCCAGCGGCTTCCCGGGGCGCCAGCACGCGACGGTGAGCGCATCGTCGCCCACGTGGATATGGACTGTTTCTACGCAGCCTGTGAGCGCCTGCGTGAACCCGCGCTCGACGGGGAGCCACTCGTCGTGGGCATGGGATTCGAACCGGGCGAAACCATCGGCGCGGTAGCGACGGCGAGTTACGAGGCCCGGGAGTACGGGGTCGAGAGTGCGATGGCAATCTCTGAAGCCCTGGAAAAATTGCCACGAAAGCTCGATGCTGTGGAGGATCCAGCACTCGACGTCGAGGAAGCGGGCTTCTACCGCCCAGTCGACATGGCGTATTACCAGTCGATCAGTGAGGAGGTGCGGACGATCCTTCACGACAATGCGGACGTCGTGCGCGAGGTCAGCATCGACGAGGCGTACCTCGACGTGACCGACCGCGTGACGTGGGCCGACGTCGCCGACTGGGCACGCGAATTGAAAGCGACCATCGCATCGACCGTCGGCGTCGATGCAAGCGTCGGCGTCGCGCCAACGATGTCGGCGGCGAAGGTCGCGAGCGATCGAGACAAACCCGATGGCCTCGTCGTGGTCGAACCCGGCGAGGTGCGCTCGTTTTTCGACCCCCTCCCAATCGAGGATGTACATGGTGTCGGTCCGGTGACAGCCAGCGAACTCGAAGCACTGGACATCGAGACCGCGGGTGATCTCGCCGCGGCGGACCCCGACGTCCTCGATGACCACTTCGGTGATCGCGGGCTGGAGATTCGACGCTACGCCCGCGGGGACGACGAGCGGGACGTGACCCCACGGGGGAAACCAAAGAGCCTCTCCAGGGAAACGGCCATCGGCGGGCAAAAAGAGGACAGCGAGTACCACCGGGAGTTGCTCAGCACGCTTGGCGAAGCCGTCGCGAACCGCGCAAGCCGCAAAGAGGCGTTCTACCAGACGATCGGTATCAAAGTCGTCACGCCGCCCTTTGACATCAACACGCGAGCCCACTCACTGCCCGGCCCGGTCGACGATCCGGCGCTGGTCCAGGAGGTCGCACTGGACCTGTACGATGCGGAGTTTACCGACGCCACGGTCCGAAAAATCGGCGTACGAGTCTCGAATCTCTCCTTCGACGACGCTGAGCAGGCGAATCTGACTGGATGGGACGATCCTTCAGTCCCGGACGTCGACGACGTCGAACCGATCGGTGAGGCCAGGTCGACCGGTGAGTCCCCTGACCTCCCGCTCGGCCAATCACGACTCACGGACTTCTGAACGAGACTGCTAGGCGACGCCGTGTTCGAGGTTCTCCAGTAACTTCCCGACGAACATTCCCGCGCGTGGTGAGAGATCATCCTCGTCCTGGGTTTCCGTGGGGCACGCTTCCAGCGTCTCCACGAACTGCGGCCCATGAGTCATCGCCTGAAGCATGTCGACGACGTCGACGGTCAACCCCTCGTCCGTGGTGTCCATCTCCGGGTGACGACGCTTCTCTGCGTTGGTGTATCGGATGGTCCACGCCGGTCCACCAACGGCCTCGATGATGGTGTCGAGATCGCCAACGTCAAGCGTCCCATCCGCCGTCGCGACGGCGACCCGACCGTCTTCGACGATAGTTTCGTAACGTGTCATGGCTGAAACGAGCGCTGATCCGTGGGTAGTGATACCGTCACGATCCTCCCATATAGGGATTCGCTCGCTGCGAGGTGGCTCCCAGAACGATTGGATCGAGTCTCAGCGCCGCGTAGCAATCGTCTGACGTGCGTCTGTCGTCTGACGGAGAGTTAAGAGTGGCCGACCGTATCATTGGATAAATTATGTCCTCTGAGCAGGCAATCTCGATCGGGATCGACAGCCAGCGCCGCGCGGATCATGGGGCGGTTGGGCCGGTGTCGATGCCCGTCGACGAACTACTGACCGGCAATGGGTTAGTCACGGGGCAATCCGGCGCGGATCCCGCCGAAACCGCTCGACTGATCGCCGAGGGGTTGCTCGATGTTGACGAGACGGTGCTGCTCGTCGATCCAGCGGGCGCGTTCGACGCACTCACTGACCACGCCGCCGTTCTCCACGTTGGCGGAGACCGCAATTGTGACGTCGAAGTCCGTCGGGACGCGGTCGACCGCGTCGCCTCCCTCGCCATCAACGGGGACACCTCCATTTTGCTCGACCTCGCCGCGTTCGATGCGTCGGCAGCGGACGACGTGCTCGGCGGTTTGACGAACGCGCTCGTGGACGAACACCGCGATCGCGATAGCAATCTGCTGGTGATCGCCAACGAGTGCGAGCGCTGGCTCTCCGCAAACGGGCCCGCGACCAGAACCGGCGAGAATATGATTGCACTCGGCGGCCGGCGAAACGCTGCCGTCGGGATCCTCGGCGTGACGGACCAACCAGCCGACCTCCGCGAGGAGGTGCTGCACGGCGTCGACTGGCTCCTCGCCCAGCGGCTCACCTGGCGCGAGGACGTCGCCGCCCTCGAACAGTTGCTGGATGGGGAGTACGTCGACGAACTGGAAGACCTCGCCGACGACGAAGGGTTCTTGAACGCCGGATGGGACCGCGGCGTGACGAAACTCCGGATTGGTGCCGACAGCGACGCTACGGACGCCCCCCAGTCGATAGAATCGACGGGGTCGGACGGGGAGGTTCCTGCTGAGGAGCTGCTTGCGAGCATCCCTGAGGCCCGATCACCGGCCGAGACGGACGACGATGGCGGCGTGAACGACCCGTCGATCGACGCGCTCGAAACCCGTATCGCGTCACTCGAAGCCAAACTCGACGCTCGGGAAGATATCGAAACGCTGGCTGACCGGATCGCCGAGGCAATCGTCGATGGACTCGAAGACGCCCAGATCGGGCCATCCACGCACCAGGACCACTCAGGAGCGACGTCCGCAGGGCGATCCGCGTCCCAGACGGGGGGCGATGAGGTCGACGATAGCACGGACGGGATGTCGTCAACGCGACGACGTCAGTCTGCAGCTAGTTCCGAATCATCTACTGGCGCGCCGGCCGACGCTGGGAAGACTGGCACCGCCGCAAGCGCAGCGAGTAATGACGCGGGGTCGAGCGGTGACGATTCGGGGGCGTTTGGGGACATGCTCGGAATGTTCGACGATGACGACACAGCTGAGACCAGCGCGTCCGCGGATGGCGGTGCCACCGAAGCAACGTCCACGGATGAAACCCTCATCGACAGTAACGCAGGCTCTTCGAGCAATGGTTCCGGGGCAACCGACGGCACGTCACCGCCGCGTCAGGGGAGTGCCGAGGCAAGTACTGGGACGGAGACCGACGCCGATCGGACGGAGACTGGCGGCATGTCCTTCGAGCCCATCGACTTCGGGTTCACGGAACCATCCCAGGGGATGGATTCGACGATGGCGGACGATTTCGGGCCGCCGGCGCGCCGCGAGACCGCAGGGCGGACGATCCCGCGATATCTCCGGACCATCGTTCGAAACCTCGAAGAAATGGACGCGACGACGCGGCGAATGCTCGCGTACTACATCGACGTGGGCGCGGACGAACCACTGGAAGCGCACGTCTCGGCGGGCGGTGCTGGTGATCGAACCCACGCCTACGCACACAACCGACAGCTTCGAACGAACGGCCTCATCGAGCACCTCGGCCAGGGAGAGTATGGACCACGCCTGCGGGAATACGTGGTCGACCAGGCCGGGCATTCGGTGCCCGAACACGAACTCGACCGTGCGGTGTCGGTTATCACGCAGACGGTCGAGGCTGCGTGAGGATATCTATTTCTGCTGCTTCTGGGGAGCCACCGGTTGATGAGCCCTCATCCCGCCGACGGATAACGAAAAATTGAGGTCGCTACGCCAGACCAGAAACGAGGTCTTCGAGCGCCGCGCGGGGGTCGTCCGCTTTCGCAACGCCACTCGCCAGGAGGACGCCGGTCGATCCCAGGTCCTGTGCGGCAAGCACGTCGTCGCCCGTCGAGATGCCCGCGCCACAGAGGACGTCGACGTCGTCCCCGGCAGCCTCGGCTGCCGCGACGGCGTAGGTGACGATGTCGGGATCGGCCTGACTCACCGGCGTTCCGGTGCCGATGAGTTCCGGCGGTTCAACTGCGACGGCATCCGGGTCCAGGGCTGCGGCGGCACCGATCTGGGCCGGGTTGTTCGCGCAGACGATGGTCTCGAGACCCACGCGGCGTGCGGCTTCGAGAGACCCATCGATGTCGGCGAGTTTGAGCCGGTTCTCCGAGTGATTCAGCAAGGTTCCGCTCGCGCCCGCTTCGGCGACGGTCTCGGCCAGCGTACTGCCCGTGTTACTGCCAGGTTCCACGGGGCTGACGTGCTGGGCCCAGGTTTCGACGCCGGTCTCGGCGACACGCCGGAGGTCTGCGGCCTCGGGCGCGACGGCGATGCGCGTATCGGACGACTCGGCGACCTCCGCCGCGGCAGACGCGACGGCGACCGGATCACACGGATACGTTTTGAGGTTGATGAGGACGAACATGTGTGTACACTCTCTGGATCGACGAAATACGTTAAAGAAGCGTCGAAGCAGTGTGCAGGTCGATTCGAAGGTGATCGATCGTCGATCGCCTAATCCTTCCGCTCGACGACGTCACCGAGCGTGTAACTACCATCGCTGGACCCGCCGTCCCACTCCCCCTCGTCAGAGGCGCCGCCGGTCGTCAGGTCGATATCCAGTTCGCGTTCGAGTTTCTTTTGAACGTCGTCGCTGGGGAGCGTCGCGCCCTGTTCGAGTTTTCGGATGAGACTCGCTTTCTCGTTCAGTTCCTTCGCGAGGTCCTCTTGACTGATGCCGCGCGATTCGCGCGCGGTCCGGATTCGGTCGTCGTAATCCTGTGCGAGTTCGTCGATGTCGTCGAACATGTCCTGCCCGCCCCCACCGCCGCCACCCCTGCTGGAACTGCCCGAGGAGCGGGAGCTCGTCCCGGACGTGGACCCCCCGCCGGAGCTCCCGGAGTCACTGGTGGAATACTTCGTCGACCCAGAGGAACTCGACTCCGTGCGGATCTCGGTGCCGAAGTCAGTACACTCATCGCAGACGTTCAGTTCGGCACCTTCGATCTTGACGCGGTTCGGGTCAGAGACGTCCGAGCCGCACATTTCGCACTGAACCATGGCGGCGCTTCGACACGCCGGCGTATAAATCGTACGCCGCGGCCCCGCCTGCACGTTCGCTCAGTCCAGGGCGACGACGGCCCCGTAAAACCGTTGGATGGCGGTCAGATGGCCGACGACAGCGAGGAAGACCAGAAGCCAGGCTACGAGCCCCAGGTTCCAGACGATGGGAGCGAAGAACGCGGCAACGCCGGTGACGATCCCGATGATCGCCAACCGATCCGCCCGGCCGACGATACCCCCGTACACTCGATCCAGTCCGACGGCCTGGGCCTGGGTACCGAGATACGAGGTCATCAACACGCCGGTGACCGCCGCGAGGCCGAGGTCGTATCGTCCGATTCCCGCGGAAAGCCCCACGATCATCACGATGTCGGCGTACCGGTCGATGACGTGGTCCAGCAGGTCGCCAGCGGCGGAGTCGACGGCGAGTTCCCGCGCGAGCGCGCCGTCGATCAGGTCGAGCCAGCCGTTCAAGAAGACACAGAATGCACCGACCAGGTACGCCAGCCGGTACTGCCCGCCGAGGGCGTAGGCAACGCCCGCAGCGGTCGCCATGAGCAGAGACACGACACTGACGGCGTTCGGCGTCAGCCCGAGGCGACGAGCGAGGGCGACGAACGGTTCGAGCGCCCGGTCGGCCGTGTCACGGAATTGATCGAGCGTCATAGCCACTCCACGAACGAAACGGTCCCAGCACTCGGTTCACGCTCGCCAGCGATCACCGCATCGATGGCCGTGGCCACCGCCGCGGGTGTCCGGTTCGTCGTATCGATTTCGTAGACCGCATCGCGGCCGTGTGTTTCGACGGCTTCGGTGAGCACGACGTCGAGGGCTTCGCTCTCAGCGTTCTCCCGTGCTTTGGCGTCCGACTCGCCGCGGTCACCGAGTCGATCGATGATCGTGTCTGGGTGGGCGCGAAGGACGATGACCCGGTCCGCGTCGAAATGATGCGCGAGATGGGATTCGAAGACGACGTTCTGGCGGTCTGCGAGCCACTCTTCGACCGCTTCGAGGTCCGTCACGAGCGAATCCCGTTGTTCGTCCACGCCAGTCGTCAACTCCTCGGCTTTGATCACGTCGTTGAGGTGGACGACGGAGCGGTCACTTTCCAGCTGTTCGGTGGCCGTCGACTTGCCCGTTCCCGGGGTGCCGGTGATTGCGACTCTCAAGGACATTGGCATTGATCGCTGGTTCGACCGTAGGGTTCAGTGCTCATTTGGCTAAGACCTCGTTGAGGACGGTGACAGCCTGTTTCGTGTCCTCACGCGTGCCACAGGTCACCCTGATACAGGAAGGGAGACCGAAGCTCGTGCAGTCTCGAACGATAATGCCCTTGTTTTCGGCCGCACTGGCCACGGATTCGGCGTCGCCAACCTCACAGAGGACGAAGTTCCCGCCACTTTCCCACGTGGGTGCATTCAGGTTCTCGTAGAGGTACGCACGCGCCCACTCGGCCGTCTCGACGGTCTCCTCGACGTGCGCTCGATCGTCGAGGGCGGCGAGACCGGCGCGACAGGCGAGTTCGCTGGCTGCGAACGGCGTGTTGATACGCGCGTACGCGTCGGCCCAGGCCTCTGGCACCATCGCGTAGCCGAGTCGAACGCCAGCGAGGCCATAGGCCTTCGAAAACGTTCGCAAGATCGCGACGTCGTCTCGCTCCTCAAGTAACGTTCGTGCGCTTTCCCGCTCGCTAAACTCGGCGTAGGCCTCGTCGACGACGATCAGCGTGTCCTCGGCCGTCTCCGTGGCGAGCGTTTCGATCTCGTCGAGGATCATCTCCGCACCCGTCGGATTGTGGGGGCTCGTCACGTAGATGACGCGCTCGCCGTCGTATGCCTCCAGAATGATGTCGGGCGTCATTGCGAACGCATTCGTCGCCGAGAGCTCGTACGAACGAACCTCGCCGTGATGGTATCGGGCGCTCATCGGGTAGTACGCGAAGCCGGGATCCGGCACCAGGATCGAATCGCCAGGCTCGAGCATCGCGCGGTGGAGGTAATCGATCGCCCCGTCGGCGCCGGGCGAGAGCCAGATCTGGTCCGGCGCGAGCGACCAGTGGGACGCCAGCGCGTCGACCAGGTCCGCGTGGGACGCTTTCGGATACGAATGCATCCGTCGGGCCGAGCTACCGATTACCTCGACGGCTTTCGGGCTCGGTCCGTACATGTTCTCGTTCGAGGCGAGTTTGACGAGGTCGCCGGGGTCGATACCCAGCTCTCGGGCCACCTCCTCGATTCCCCGCCCGGCGCGATACACGTCGTGCGCCGAGAGGTCCCGTGGTTGCATGCGCGAGGGATACGACCGCCAACGCATAAGCCTGACCACCTCGCCCGGGACAGCCGCCACCAGCCCGGCCGGGATACCCCACAGGTATTCCCGACCGTTGAAGTGTGGTGCGTGGGCAACCTCGGGCATGGCAATCGACGTGACGATCGCAGCGATCGTACACATGGCGTTTGCGGGCCTCTGGACGGGGAGTGTACTGTACTTCGTTGGCGCCGTCCTGCCCCTCGCGCGGGACGGCGAGTTGAACGCCACGCCACTGACGGCACTCACAGATCGACTGACGACGATCTCTCGCGTCAGTGCCGTGTTACTCTTCCTTACGGGCAGTCACATCGCCGCACGCCGCTACACCATAGAGCGATTGACCGGCGATCCGAACGGGCACCTCGTGCTCACGATGGTCGCACTCTGGCTGGTCCTCACGGCCCTCGTCGAAATCGGAGCGAGTCGATTCGGCGATGGCCTCGCAGAGCGGAAAGTCCGCGAGCCAGCGAGAAACGTGCACACCATCTTCCGGCTCGCTGCTGTCGTCGCCATCGGCCTCCTGATCGTCGCCGGGTTGCTACTGGGCTAAGCCTCGGCGTCAAGCGTCTCCGCACAGCGGAGGGCGAGCGCGGCGATGGTCAGGGTTGGATTCATCGCACCCGCGGTCGGGAAGACGCTGGAGGAGACGATCCAGCAGTTCTCGACGTCGTGCGTGCGCAGTGTGGGATCGACGACGCTCTCGGCCGGATCCGTTCCCATTCGCGTCGTTCCCATGTGATGGGCCGCCCCACCAGTGCTGTCGGGGCCCGCCGTCCAGCGGACGTCGACCCCCAATTCCTCCAAAACGGCGTGCTGAATCCGGTTCGCACGCTCGATGGTCCGGCGTTCACGATCACCGATCGTCCACTGAATCTCGGGGACTGGGTTCCCGTGATCGTCGGTCCGGTCGTGATCGAGCGTGATCCTACTCTCCGCCCGTGGGGGCTGGCCGACCAGCCCACCCATCGCGATACTGTGTCCGTAGGCCCCCCGGAGATTCGACAGGAGGTTGTCGCCCCACACGTCGCTGTGAAGCGCCATCTCGACCGGCGAGGGACCGGCGTAGTTCAGAAATTCTAGCTTCATCGCCGAGAGTGAATCCCCCGATCGGGGCAGGACCGTCTCGCCGTCGCGTTCGACCGGCTGACCCGGGTCGTCGTAGAACTGGTGGGTTTCGGTTGTGATGAAGCCAACGTGATTCTGTCGCGTGCGCTCCTCCAATTGGCCGCCAGCGCCCGCGAACAGGTGCTCCATGAAATAGCGGCCCACGGCACCGGAGGAATTCGCCAGTCCGTGGGGGTGCTCGGCGGATGCTGAAAGGAGCAGTAATCGAGGAATCTCCACGCCACCGGCGGCGAGGACCACGTGATCCGCGGTCTGCTTGTGACGCGTCCCATCTGGCGTCGCGTAGACGACCGACTCGATGCGTTCACCGCCGGGCCCAGTTTCCAGCCGCTGGACGGGCGCTCGGTCGACGATGCGGGCACCCGCGGCTTCGGCGTCCTCGGCGTGGACCGTGGCGTCGTACTTCGCGCCAGAGGGACAGACCGGTTGACAGGTGCCGTAGCCGACACAGGCGCTGCGGTCGTCGTACCCCTGGCTGTTGCGCGCGTTCGGGGCCGCGTGGGTGGTGATACCCAGGCGCTCACAGGCCGGCGCGAACAGCGAATCGCTGTACGAGGGCGGGAAGGCGGGCATCGGGTGGGGGTCGTGCCGTGGCGGTGCGAATGGGTTGTCGCTCGCTCCCGCGACGCCGATGGCCTGCTCTGCTTCGGCGTAGTACGGCCGGAGGTCTTCGTAATCGATCGGCCACGCGGGATCGTCGTTGGGCAGCGTGCCCGCGAAATCCGCTTGGTGGAGCCGCACCACCATCCCCTGCCAGTGCAGCGTCGAGCCGCCGACGCCCTTCACGCGCATCGCGTTGAGCGGATACTGTGCTGGGCCACTCGAAGTGTAGTCGTCTCGCGGGCCACCCATTTCCCAGACTTCGTCCGGCCCGTGAGCGGGTCGAATCGATTCCTCCATCCGGCGTTCACGCTCGTCGTCGTCAAATCGTGGGCCCGCTTCGAGAATCACGACGTCGTGGCCCAGGGTGGAGAGCGTATTACCGACGAGGCTCCCAGCTGGGCCCGCACCGACGATGCAGACGTCGGCGTGGCCGGACGGCGAGCGATCCATTCGGCGAAGGATTAGGCAACCCTAAATTTATACGTTGTCATCGGGGGCCGATTCGAGGCGTCGATACGCGAGGTACGAGTACACGGTCAGATACGCGGAAATTGCAAGGACTGGACCAGCCAGGAAGACGACGCCGTACTCCGGAAAGAGTATCGCCGGCAGCGCCAGGGCAGCTGCGAGTTTGAACAAGGGTCCTGCGCTAGCGTGGGTTTCCTCCCAGACGCGCTCACTGGAAAGCGTCCAGGGCGTCCGGATGCCGACGAACCAGTTCTTGTCGACGTGTTCCAGGATCTCGCCAACGACGTACAACAGGATCGCGACAGCCGGGACGATGGCCTGGAGGACGTCGAATTCGGTGCCCAGATTCCAGAGGATCACGAGTCCGTGCACGTAGGCGAGCAGGCCCACGATGACCACGACGAGTACGTCGTAATAGCGGCCGAGATCCCGGAGGTGGTGGCCCAGTGGATCGATGCGCGGCAGTACTTCGAACAGGAGTATCAGCGCCCCCGCGAGAAGAGGCAACACCCCGAGGGCGACCAATCGACTCGCCGTGCCGTCCGGTCCACCCGGCCCCCAGTGAATGACCATCGTCACAGGGAGTCGTGAATAGAACGCGACACTCAGAACGAGCATTCCAACCACGAGACCGGGACCGACGATCTGTCGTTCGCGAAGGTTCATGGGAGTGTCCACGCCAGGAGGATCGCGTGGTTCAGTGACAAAAGTAGCGATGAACGGAAGTTACCCCCGCCTCTCCGGACCGTTAGGGAATTCGAACGCTGTGTTCGAGCGTGCCGACGCCCTCGATCTCGATCGCGACGTCGTCGCCGTTGGTCAGTGGACCGACGCCTTCCGGTGTTCCGGTCGCGATGACGTCGCCGGGCACCAGGGTCATGTACTCGGTGATTTCCGAAATAAGCTCTGGGACCGAGAACACCATGTCCTCACGGTTAGCGGACTGTTTGAGTTCCCCGTTCAGTCGGAGTTCTATACTTGCGTCCTCAGGGACGTGTTCCGGCGTCGCGACGAGTGGGCCGATCGGACAGGAATTGTCGAAGGCCTTGCCGCGAACCCAGTTTTGCTCCTGGCGTTGATCGTCCCGATTCGAGATGTCGTTGAGACACGTGAAGCCGGCCACGACGTCCATCGCCCCGTCTTCGCTGACGGAGCGGCACTGCTCACCGATGACGACGCCGAGTTCGGCCTCGTAATCGATCCGCTCCTTGTCGGGTAAGAGCGTCACCGTGGAGTTGTGACTCGCGACGGTGTTGGGTGGCTTGATGAATAACATTGGTCGATCCGGGACATCGGCGTCGTGCTCCGCGGCGTGATCGGCGAAATTGCGGCCGACGGCGATGATCTTCGTCGGCTCACAGGGCGGGAGCACGTCGACTTCCTCCGGGGGATAGGACTCGTCGCCGAAGGCGATGCGACCGTAGGGACCGGCGGCGGCGGTGACGACGGGTTCGCCCCCTTCCATGGTCCATCGCCCACCACGGACGTTCCCGGCAGAATCCCGGAATCGGACGCGCTTCATGGGCGGGAATTACTGCGGGCCCTGATAAGCGTTTACACGCGGTCCGAGCGACTGGGGCGGCGTCGAGAATGAGGTGCCCGAGGCGCTCTTTCGAATTGTCGGTCCGACCGAACTGTTTTTGGGCGGGCCCGGGCTACCCGATTTCAATGAATCTCCTCGTCGTCGGGGCTGGCGCGATGGGCCGATGGTTTGCCGAGACCGTCGGCGACGAGTTCGACGAGATCGCGTTCCTCGATACCGACGAAGCCGTCGCGCGGGCGGCGGCCGAAACGCTCGACGGTCGGGTCTATTCCGCCGACGAGACGACGACGTTCGACCTGGTCTGTATCGCGGTTCCGCTGCCCGCGGCAACCGACGTGATCGAAGCGTCGGCTGACCGCGTGGACGGGGCGATCTGTGACGTTACCGGCAGCATGCTGGGGCCGGTCAATGCGATGGCCGAGTACTGTTCGGACGCCGAGCGACTCAGTCTTCACCCCCTGTTTGCCGCCGAGAATGCGCCGGGAAGGGTCGCTGTCGTCGAGGCCAACGGCGGATCGATCGTCCGCCGCGTTCGCGATGCGATGCTCGCGGCCGGCAACCGACTGGTTGAGACGACGCCGGCCGAACACGACGACGCCATGAAAACGGTCCAGGCGCGAGCCCACACGGCCATCCTGGCGTTCGGACTCGCCGCCGAATCGGTCCCTGAAAAATTCCAGACGCCCATCTCGGCTCGACTCAATGACCTCGTAGAGCAGGTGACCGACGGCGAAGCACGGGTCTACAGCGACATCCAGGCCGCCTTCGACGGTGCCGACGATGTCGCGGCGGCTGCTCGCGAAATCGCGGCGGCCGACGCAGAGACCTTCGCAGAGCTGTACGAGCGTGCGCGATGAACGAGCGCCAGCGTGCGGCGATCCGATCGAACGCGCTGTATCTCCGGCAGGTTCGGCCGATCGATCCGGACGAAATTCACGAGTACGTCGAGGGGGCGCCCCATCCCGCTGCTGTCCGGCAAGTGTTGCGTGAACAAGCACTCGATCTGGGCCTTCTCGAACGGGAGGATGGCACCTTCGTCCCAGCGAGCGAGGAACCGGTCTCCGTCGAGTTCGAGGGTGTCACTGGACCCCCGGATCGACACGTCCGCTCGCTCGAAACCCTGCTCGTCGAGGAGTTCGGTCCAGCGTGGCACGAGGGCCAGTCGGGCGACAGGCTGCGTGATCGCATCAGGGAGATGAAGGCAGGTTACCTCAGTGGTGAGACAGTCGACTACGACCGTCTCACGGCTCTCGGCTACGCCATCTATCACTTGCCGGCGTACTACGCGACTACCCAGTACGTCCTGGCCGAACTCGCGGCCGATGCACGACTTCCTGGCGCGATTCGGGTCGTGGACGTCGGGGCAGGCGTCGGTGGACCAGCCCTTGGCCTGATCGACCTCCTGCCAGCGGACGTGCTGGTGGAGTACCATGCCATCGAACCGACCGCCGCGGCAGACGTCTTTGACCGGCTTCTCGACGACGTTCGACCGAACGTTCACGTCACGGTGCACCGACAGACTGCCGAGTCGTTCGACCTCGCCTCGATCACTGGCGAGGACGACATCAACCTTTGTCTGTTCGCAAACGTCCTGAGCGAGCTGGACCACCCGACGCAAGTCGCCCGGCGGTACTACGACGCGCTCGATGACGACGGCACATTCGTAGCCATCGAACCGGCGGACCGCAACACAGCCATCGGGCTCCGGGACGTCGAGCGTTCCCTCGCTGACGATGGACCCGCAACGGTCTACGGGCCGACACTCCGTCTCTGGCCCGGTCGACGCCCAGAGAGTGAATGCTGGTCCTTTGACGTGAAACCGGACGTGACCGTTCCGGCCGTCCAGTCCAAACTCGAAACGGCCGCGAGCGATCCGGACCATACGGCCGGCGAATTCGAGAACACCGACGTAAAGTATGCGTATTCGATTCTCACAAGCGATGGCAACCGTCGCCTCTCGCTCACCGCCAGTCGTGACAGGTACGTCCCGATGAGTGAAGCCGAGGACGTGGTTACCGAACGAATCGACCTGCTGGCCGTGAAGTTGAGTCACGACCTCGCGACGGATGGGAACCCCCTGTATCTCGTTGGCGACGGCAGCGAGGAGACGGACCACTACGCCGTCCGCGCGGAGCCCTCCGTGCTGAACGACGCCCTTCAGACTGCAAATTACGGCGCTGTCCTCCACTTCGAAAACGCCCTTCTACTCTGGAACGACGACGAAGGCGCGTACAATATCGTGGTCCACGGCGAAACGGTCGTTGATCGCGTCGCGGGATGATCTCTCTGTCCTCGTGTCGCACAATCTGTGCCCGAGCGGTGGGCTTTTGGAGATCCCACGCCGACGCCGTGCATGGACGAGTCCCCGCGAATCCTGCTGACCAACGACGACGGCTTCGAAAGCGTCGGATTCCGGGTGTTGTACGACGCCCTCGAGGCGGTCGGTGACGTCACTGCGGTCGCGCCGATGGCGGATCAGAGTGCCGTCGGCCGTGCCATCTCATCCGAAGTGACCGTCCACGAATACGACCTGGGGTACGTCGTCGAGGGGACGCCTGCTGACTGCGTCGTCGCCGGCCTCCAAGCCCTGGTTCCTGACGTCGATCTGGTAATCGCGGGGTGCAACGAGGGTGCGAACCTGGGCGCGTACGTGCTGGGACGCTCGGGAACGATCAGCGCAGCCGTCGAAGCGACGTTCTTCGACGTTCCTGCCATCGCAGTCTCGATGTACATCCCCGTTCCTGAGGACGTCACGTTCCAGGAGATAGATATCGACGCCGAACAGTACGAAGAAGCCGCACGAGCGACCGCGTATCTCGCCGAGCGAACCCCCAAGAGCGGGGTGTTCGAGGAGTGCGATTATCTCAACGTCAACGCACCGGTCGCCGAGGAGGGCCCTGCACCGATTCGCGTCACCGAACCGTCGACGGTGTACGAGATGGACGCGACGCGCGACGGCGGCACCGTCACGCTTCACGACCGGATCTGGCAACGGATGGCCAACGATGAGGCACCCGATCGACCGGGGACGGACCGACACGCGGTCCTCAACGGCGCAGTGAGTGTCTCCCCACTCACCGCACCCCACACCGTGCGGGATCCACAGGCATTGCAGGCACTCGCAGCGGAGTATTCGTCCGCGTCGGATTCCCCGTGACGGCTGCCGGCCACACTCCACAGCAGCACGAAGCCTTCCGATTCAGTTGGTTTTTTCAGGTTTTCCGACCCTATCTCCGCTATGGAGCAAGGATTCGTCGAGTTACTCGCGGGCAACGCCGACCATGCGGCCGAATTCGACGGCCGCTTCGATGACCTGCAGACCAGCCAGCATCCGGACTTCGTCACCGTCTGCTGTTCCGATTCACGCGTGTTGCAAGACCGAATGTGGAACAACGACGAGCCAGGTCGCATCTTCACGTGTGGCAACATCGGCAATCGCGTGGTCCAGGCCGCCGACAGCGGGACGGTCGTTTCTGGTGACGTGCTGTATCCTATCGCGCACACCGGTACCGACACGGCGGTCGTCGTCGGCCACACTGGCTGTGGCGCGGTGACGGCTACCTACGACGCGCTGACCGGGGACCTCTCGGATGCGCCGGGTATCGAACATTGTATCGACCTCCTGAAGCCGATGATCGAACCCGGGCTGGACGCACTCCCCGAGGAACTCGACCGCGAGACGACGATCAACCATCTCGTCGAGTACAACGTCGATCAGCAGGTCCAGACCTTGCTCGATAGCGACGACGTGCCCGACGACGTGACTGTCGTCGGTGCAGTGTACGATTTCCAGGACGTCTACGGCGGGAAGCGCGGGGAACTGCACCTCACCAACGTCGACGGCGAGCGCGACGTCGCGACGCTTCGGGAGACGCACGAGGAGGTCGCCGACCGCATCGACCGTCGTTGGGAATACTGAACTGTCCGCGTCTCCATCACGCGGTTGGTCGAGTTCTAATCAGGTGCTACGAGTGTACGTTCGACGGTTGACCGTTCGTACAGGCTATCTACTCTCGCACTGCTCCACTTTGTTCAGGTAGCTGAAATCCATAATGGAATTCCGTGAAAACTGTGTCGCATCACAGACTTAGTTCCCTGAATTCGAGCTATAGAATGTGTCTATAGATCGTATATATAAATGGAGATAGCTTGCTCTACAGGCGGTCGTTCTGACGAGCTACAGCGTGTCGAATGATTTGATCACGTCGCTCGTCGAATCTGTCTCGACGAGATTTTGTTCGTCGAAATCGGTATCGTCGCTCCAGACGTCTGCGTCTTTGGCCAAGGCGCATGCGACATATAGCACGTCGTCTGGATCAGTTTCACCGATCGCTGCTTCGGCCTCTTCGATGTGCGGATAGAACTCCTCGGCGGGGACGACCTCGATGTACTGAAACAGGAGGTCGATGAACTGGTCGACTCGCTCTGGACTCATGCCGGACTTCTCGACAATCAACTCCGTGTAGTCCTCAATCTCGTCGTACACGAATTTCGGTGTCAAGAGGTCGGGTTCGAGCGTGACGATGAGTTCACGGGTTTTCGAGTCAGCGATGAGCGCGGAGATGACGACGTTGGCATCGACGACCAGTTTCATTCGTCGAGGCTACTCCGACTCCTCTTCGAGGCGCTCGAGTGCGCTCTCGTTGATTTTATCGGCGATATCGGCGACGTCGCTCTCAGTGAGTTCACTCCCGGACGTGAGTTTATCCATCATATCAAGCGTCTCGAGTTTTTCCTGGATGGCCTGTCGGGTAACTTCGCTCCAGTTGATTTCCGGGTGTCTCTCCATCCGGTCTTTGAGATCATCATCGACATTCACGGTGATACTGGGCATACAGAAAACTATGTGTACCCAGAATATTGTGTCTTTGGGGTCGCAACAAAGCAGCAGAACTGACCGATAGCTTCGTTGGGTTCTCTTCAATACTGGACGGGGTACTAGAGCAGAGTTGTCGGAACGTATCCAAGCGGACGAGAATCCGGTCTTCCGGCTGCTCACCGACCCCGACTGAATGAGGAAATCCCTCAGAAACGAATTTTACAACCCTAATTAGGACATAGAACGTATAAGGGGTGTTTTTTGGCCCTTACCTACTCTCGCGCTGCTCCACTTTGTTCAACTCGATGAGCAAGCGAAAAATGGCCTTTACCAGATTGGAATCCACGTCGAATTTCTCTGCGTTCTCGCCGGCGCGATCCATGACTGCCTGCTCTTGCTCCTCGTCAGTCGTGGGAAGTCCGCGCTCGGCTTTGACGTCAGCGATCGTCTCCGCGACGTACGTTCGCTGAGCGATTCGTTCGACGATCTCCTGATCGATGTTTCGGATTTCGTCACGCAACTCCTCCAGGTCCATATCCTCGGGGTTAGTGCTCATAGTACGCGGGTTCCCTCCGTTTGCGTCGTCGTCAGCCACGTCGTCCCGGGTCGGTCGCGCCACCGATCCGCCACGGCTTCGAGTTGCTCGGCCTCGCCAACGGCCGTCACGCTGGGGCCCGTCCCGGACAGCGAAACCCCAGTAACGTCAGCCATGACGTCGACCATTGGTGTGGGGTCGAATTCCAGTGCTGCAGCGAACGCGAGCCCGTTGACCGTCATCGCACGGCCGTACTCGCCCTCGAGGGCGAGGTCTTCGACCAGTCTCGCCATCGGCGCGATCCGCTGGCACCGGTGGACGTCGGCGTCGGCGCTGTAGGCGCGTTCGGGGGGCGTGTACACCAGCACGTCCCAGTCGACGGTATCGCGCGCTCGCAATCGATCCTCGGTGTTGTCGGTCAGCGTGACGCCACCGAGCATCGATGCCGACGCGTCGTCGAAGGCGCCCGTGGCCGTGACGCCGACATCCCGCGCTGCTTCGACGCCAAGCCGACAGGCATCTTCACGAGAGATGTCGTCGGTTGCGTCGAGGGCGGCAAGTGTCGCCATCACGGTCGCGTTCGCCGCTGCGGAACTGCTCTTCAATCCGGCGGCCATCGGAACGTCACTCTCGGTTCGGACGATTCCACCTTGCCCGTCACCGAATCGGTCGACGACGAGTGAGACACACCGTTCGATCAGCCGCGCGTCCCCATCCGGTGCGCCAGCGATCTGACCGGTCACGCCATCACGCTCGTCGAGCGTAACGGTCGCCGTCGTGTACCCGTCGATCGCGAACGCCGACCCCACGCCCGTGGAGAGCGCGTTGAGAATCGTCCCGGCCGCGGGTGCGGTCGCCTGTCCCTCCATCGGCAAAAGCTCCCGCGCCGCAGTATTTACCTGTGGCGGTCGGTAGCCAGTCGACAGCTCCATTGATCGGTGAGGCTGCTGTTCGAACAGTTGACTGGGTCAGTCCCGTCGACACGCGTTTCATCGCGACGGCCGTTCGAGCGCAGTCGTGGAACGCGGCGTTTTTGACGCGGGCTGTCGTGGATTCGACAATGAACGCCCCGCGAGACGTCTCCCCTTCGACCCTACCGATCGAGTTGACCGAAGACGGGATCGCCGTCGAATATTTGGACGGCAGAGAGATCTTCTACCACGGTGTTCCGACCGCCACCGAGGGCTCGGTGACGACGGCCCCGGCCAAGCAAGTCCACGTGCTCGTGACTGATCCGGACGAAACGCAGGGCGTCCTCCTGTACGTCAACGACCGGAACACAGATGCAGATATTCTCGAGGATACTGGCGTCGGGCGCGTCCTGTTGGACGAGGGCGAGACTGCGACGCCATTCCCGGGAGTGACCGTCAGCCATCGCTCGATGCGCATCGAGATCTCAGCGACCCTGGAAACGGTCCGTGGTCGTGTGTTCGTGTTCGAAGAAGACGAGCTTTCTGAGCGGCAGTTCGAAATCGTCGAGTCAACGGGTGAGTGACGGCTGGAGCCCGGTACTGGCTTACTGAATGTACGATGGGTCCTCGGCGTCGCAGTTCCCCTCGTGTTGTTTCGCGTCCTCCTGCGAGTCGAACATGAGTCCACAGACCTCGCATTTGTACCAGGTCATCTCGTCGCGCTCCGTTTGGACGACCATAGTTCGAATCCGTCGCCCACCCGTATATCGTTTTCTCCGGTCCGAGCCGCCCTGCGGTGATGGACCGTACTCTTCCCCGAGCAGGCACTTTCCGGCAGATCCCTGGAATCCGACGCGAAGTCTGAAGACGCTCCCAACCCTAGCCGTGCCCAATGAGCGAGGCCAGCGCAGAGGGAGTCTCAGTCACCGTCCGCGGTGCGCACAAGCGTGACGCGGGACGAGGCATCGCCCGGCTTCCAGAGGCGGTACGATCCAGGCTCGGCGTCCTCAGCGGTGATCCAATCGTCGTCACCGGCGATGGCGCGACCGTCGTCAAGGTCTGGCCGGCCGACGAGGACGGGGAATACGTCCAGATCGACGCCGACACCCGGGCGAACGCCGGCGTCACCGTCGGTGACAGCGTAACGGTCCGGCCCGGTGCGGTCGAAGACGCGGAGAAGGTCGTCTTGCGCCCGGAAGCAGGCTTTCACGACGGTGATGGGGACGGGGCCTCGATTCGCCGACGACTAGCGGATCGGCTCGTCGGGACCGACGAGCGGGTCAACGTCGAAGGTCACGGCTCGGTCGCGGTCGAGTCGACGACCCCGGACGGCCCGGTTCGTATCACCGATGACACCGACGTCGCCCTGCTGGAACCGAGTGCGGACGTTGGGTCAGCACCGTCACCTGATAGACCCCACGGCGAGACGGCGTCGGAAACACCGGCTGCGGATCGCTCGCCAGCCGACGTCACCTACGAGGACATCGGCGGCCTCGATCAGGAACTCGATCGAGTGCGGGAGATGATCGAACTTCCGCTCGCGGATCCAGAGACGTTCCACCGCCTCGGTATCGATCCACCCAGTGGCGTCCTGCTTCATGGCCCGCCCGGAACCGGGAAAACACTGATCGCTCGGGCGGTCGCGAACGAAGTCGACGCGTACTTCGAGACGATTTCCGGCCCACAGATCGTCTCCAAATTCAAAGGAGAATCCGAGGAGCGACTGCGCGAAGCCTTCGACCGCGCACAGGAACGATCCCCCGCAATTCTCTTCGTCGACGAAATCGATTCGATCGCTGGCGCGCGTGACGAGGACGCCGACATGGAGACGCGCGTCGTCGCGCAGTTGTTGACATTGATGGATGGCCTGGAAGAGCGGGGACGGGTAATCGTCATCGGCGCGACGAACCGTGTCGATGCGATCGACGAAGCTCTTCGCCGTGGTGGCAGATTCGACCGTGAGATCGAGATTGGCGTGCCGGACGTAAACGGACGCCGAGAGATCCTTGACGTCCATACGCGAGGCGTTCCCCTGGCCGATGACGTCGACCTGGATCGGATCGCCGCGGCGACGCACGGATTCGTCGGCGCCGACCTGCAATCGCTAACGACGGAGGCCGCCATGTCGGCACTCCGTCGTGACGCGAGTGGCCCGACCGTGACGCGAGCGGACTTCGAGGCTGCGCTGGCAGCCGTCGAACCATCCGCGATGCGGGAGTACGTCGCAGAATCACCGGCCGTCGACTTCGACGACGTTGGTGGCCTGGACGACGTAACGGACCGACTCCGGGAGATCATCGAGTGGCCACTCACGTACGGCCCGTTGTTCGATGCCGCACGAACCGATCCACCGACCGGTATTCTCTTACACGGTCCGCCGGGCACGGGGAAGACGCTGCTCGCCCGCGCAACAGCGGGTGAAAGCGGCGTGAACTTCATCCACGTCAACGGCCCGGAGCTGCTCGATCGATACGTCGGTGAAAGCGAGAAGTCGGTCCGAGAACTGTTCGAACGCGCCCGCCAGACCGCACCCACGATTCTCTTCCTGGACGAGATCGACGCGATCGCCAGCCAACGCGGGTCGGGGAATGAGGTCACAGAACGTGTCGTGTCGCAACTCCTGACGGAACTGGATCGCGTTCGCGAGGATCCGACCGTCGTCGTCATCGCCGCGACGAACCGCCCCGGGGCGATCGACCGCGCGCTTCGCCGACCGGGACGACTCGAAGAAGACGTCTTCGTGCCGGTTCCCGACGCACCAGGCCGTCGCGCGATCCTGGAGATTCACCTCCGGAATCGACCCACCGCCAGCGACCTCGATCTCGGCGACATTGTGGCGCGGACTGACGGCTTTTCCGGGGCAGAGATCGCCGCACTCGTTCGTGAAGCCTCGATGGGAGCGATTCGTTCAGTCGCCGCAGAAATCGATCCCGCGACGGCTGCGGAGCACGCCGAAGACGTCGTCCTCGACATGGCCGATTTCGACGCCGCCCTCGCGCGAATGGACCGAGAGCCCCAGCCCGAGTGAGCGGGGAGTTTTTACTTCGGGGCTCGCCGAGCGTCCCGACGGACCATTTTTCCCCGCGTGCGGCGAATTACCACACCGATGAGCCACATAGAGTCAGCCAGGGGTGCCCACTACATCGACGGGGAATGGACGAGTGGGGCGAGCGAGACGCGGTTTTCGAGTCGCGATCCTGCCACGGGCGAAACGCTCGGTTCGTTCCCACGAGCGACGGCGACGGACGTCGAACGTGCTGTGTCGGCCGCCGAAACGGCCCTCGAGGGCTGGCAGGCACTATCTCACGTCGATCGTGCTGAATATCTCTGGGACGTCTACCACGGACTGCGAAATCGGACCGACGAGTTGGGTGAGGTGGTGACGCGGGAATGTGGGAAGGAGATCTCCGAGGGCCGTGCGGACGTCGTCGAGGCGGCTCACATGGTGGAATACGCTGCGGGGAACGCCCGTCATCCACATGGCGACGTGGTGCCGAGTGAAATCGCGAGTAAAGACGCCTACATGCGACGGAAACCGCGAGGAGTCGTGGGCTGTATTACGCCCTGGAACTTCCCGGTCGCGATTCCGTTCTGGCACCTCGCAGTCACGCTGGTCGAGGGCAATACGGTCGTCTGGAAACCGGCCGAACAAACGCCGTGGTGTGGCGAAGTAATCGCAGAAATGATGGCCGAGGTTGGAATCCCGGACGGCGTATTCAATCTGGTCCAGGGCCACGGCGATACGGGCGAATCGATCGTGGCGGACGACCGCGTCGACACGATACTGTTCACCGGGTCGGCGAGCGTCGGTCACGAAATCGCCGAACGCGTTGCGGGTGATCCCGGCCGAAGCGCCTGCTGTGAGATGGGCGGTAAAAACGCCATCGTCGTCACCGAGAACGCAGATCTGGACGTGGCCATCCACGCCGCCGTGATGTCGAGTTTCAAGACGACCGGGCAGCGCTGTGTTTCCAGCGAAAAACTCATCGTCCACGAGTCGGTTTACGAGGAGTTCAAACGTCGATTCGTGGACCTGGCCGCCGCCGTCACCATCGGTGATCCACTCGACGAGGACACGTTCATGGGTCCCCTCGTCGACGAGCAGCAAATCGAAACGTTTCACGAGTACAACGAACTCGCGCGGACCGAGGGCGCGAACGTTCTCGTCGATCGAGCGTTCCTGGACGATCCCGAAATTTCATCACCAACCGGTGGCCCCGAGGGGACCACCACGTCGACCGACCGAGAGCGGGATCTGACCGAGGGCCACTGGGCCGGTCCCTTCGTCTACGAAATCAAGTACGATCCCACACATCGAATTCTTCGCGAGGAGGTGTTCGGCCCACACGTCGCGCTGATCGAGTACAGCGGGGGCGTCGAACGTGCCGTCGAGATCGTGAACGACACGCCCTACGGCCTCGCCGGCGCGATCATCTCCGAGGACTACCGACAGCTACACTACTACCGCGATCACGTTGATCTGGGCCTGGCCTACGCGAACCTCCCCTGCATCGGGGCGGAAGTTCACCTCCCCTTCGGTGGCGTGAAAGGTTCTGGCCACGGGCCACCACATGCCAGGGAGGTCATCGAGGCAGTCACGGAACGGACCGCCTGGACGCTGAATAACAGCGAGGGGATCGAAATGGCACAGGGCCTCTCGGCCGAGATCAAAACGCGCGAGGATTCGTAAGGTCGGCTCCGCCTTTTCGTTGGTGCGTGTCACGTCCAGTGGGGGCGAGCGTGGCTGGACTGTCCGCGAGGAGATCGTGCTCGAAGGTGACCTGTTCTATCAGATAGACCGCACGCCATTGTTGGGTTCATCCAGCAGGGCGACGAGAGCGGGAGGGCTTCCGGAGAGCCCTCCGATGTGTGGCGGCCGGTGGGCGCGAGCGCTGTGCCGGTCTGACGAGAAAAGCGTCGTCCCGGCGGTTGTCAATGGTCCATCGCTCAATATAAAACCCTGCGCTCACCGACGGTCCGCGAGCACCGGGAACTCCGATCGAATCCGGTCGACACGGGCCGGATCGATATCGACGACCAGCGTCCCTTCCTCGTCGCCGACCCCACCGACCGTCGTCCCCCAGGGATCATAGACCGTCGACCGGCCGAGCAGGGAAGTCTCCTCGAACGTGCCGACACCGTTTGCCGCGGCGACGAAGGCCTGGTTTTCGACAGCGCGCGCACGCGGGAGCAATCGCCAGTGTTCGACGCGGGGATAGGGCCAGGCGCTCGGGACCAGTGTCAGGGTCACGCCGGCGGCGGCGAGTTCACGAAACAGCTCCGGGAATCGGAGATCGTAACAGGTCGCGACGCCAACGGAGAATCCACCGACGTCGACGGTTTCGAGGGTTTCACCGGGGGTCAACAGACCAGATTCGCGGGAATCGTAGCCAAAGAGGTGATGTTTGCGGTACACCAGGCGATTCCGGCCATCCCCGTCGAAGAGGACGGCGGTGTTGGCGAATCCACTCTCGGCCGGCACGCGATGTCCGGCCTTCGCGCTCTGTTCCAGGTCTTCGACGATCGTCCCGGCGAGGACGGACACCGATGCGTCCTCGGCAGCCGACCGGATCCGTTCGTGGATCGAGCCGCCGATCGACTCTGCGGTACGGGAGTAGTTCTCGAACGCGAAGTACCCGGTCGCGAACAACTCCGGCAGGACGACGAGCTCTGCGCCCCGATCCGCACACTCCGCGATCGCTCCCACCGCACGCTCGACGTTGCGATCGACGCGGGCCGGTTCCACCTCGATCTGTGCGAGTGCGAGGTTCATTCTTCGTCCATCGGCTCCTCATCCGGCGTGCCGTCTTCTGGCCCATCTTCGGCTATCGACTGTCGCAGTGCTCGCTCCAGATTGTCGAGTTCGCCGTCGAGACGTCGCTGAAAGAACGACTCCACGCCAGGGACTTTTCCGTCGACACTGAAGCGGTTCGTCAGGCGCGTTCCTGTCGCCGTCGGTTCGAGTTCGTGTTCACCCTGTACCCGAAACACCTTCGACGTGCCACCGAAGGAAACCCGCTTTGGCCGCTCGCGTTCCCGATCTCGGGTTTCCACCTGGATCGTTCGGTTGATGAGTGGAATCGGGAGTTGGACGTGCCAGATCGTCCCGCCCTCGGGCCCCGGTTCCCAGTCGGTCACCACGGAGATGGCAGCAGCCCGGTTATCGGGGTCGGCGATGAACTCCCAGACGCGTTCGGGTGTGGCCGGAACCTCGATTGCCCTGGAGAGTTGGACCGTCATTGACCTCACTGAGGAAAGCCCGGCCCAAATAAGCCCGGTTTAGCTCGTCGTGACCCGCCAGGTCGTCGACTTGGCGCGTCCCCACTTTTCGATCTCGATTTCCTCGGATTCTTCGGCGAGTTTCGGTAGCCGCGCGCCAACCTGTTTGGACGAAAGGCCGAGGTGTTGGGCGATGTTTTTCGCGCGGAAGTAACTCTCCCCCCTGGAAACGCTGTCGCGGAGGTATTCGAGGATCTTTCGATCCTCCTTACTGAACTCGCTCATGGGGTCGCCTAGGAGATTCGAGCTTTTAACGGTTCCTTTCCCGGGAACGTTAGCGATCGTACGCGTGGAACGCGGCGACGGCCAGACAACCAGCGAATACTGCGACCGCGAAGGCAATGCCACTGTTAACCTGTGCGGCCCCGCTACTGCCGTGTGCAAGTGCTGCAGTGTAGCCGAAGTACACCGTCCCCAGTGCCCCGAACAGCGCAAGGAGAGAAAATGCGACGCCGAGTCCAAACCCGAGATCGGTGCCGCCCTGAGTCGTCGTCATACTGGCGATTTCCGTGGACGATTACTTAGTTCATTCGGGCGACCATCGAGCGGGCCCGCAGCCGCCCGTCCGATCTAGCTAATCGTCGTATGTTCGGACTCTTCGTTCAACGCCAGATTCGTGGCAATCTCGGCATTGCGAACGGCAAACTGGGTCGTCTGTTGCAGGCTCACAAGCACTTCCCGAACCTGCAGGAGGTCGTCGTTGGACATCTCCGGTAGATCCCGGAGGATATCTTGCTCGCGGCTCTCGATGTCGCTATAGCCTTCGCGCACCTCGGTTGCAGCGGTGAAATCACGCTCGACGGCCGCTTTGACGGACTTCTCGGTGAATCCATTGACTTCGTCGGTGAAATCACGAATGCGCCGCATCGTCGTGTCATCGACGTTCAACGAGTGGTCGTCCGCTTCGAGGGCGATCTCTGCGATGTCCTCCGCGTTGTCGGCGGTGAGTTCCAGGTTCTTCGCGATGGCACGATACCCGATGAGCGGAAAGCCGTCCTCGAGGCCGACCGCTCGCGCGAGGTTCGGGTTTTCGTAGGCCGTGAACAACAGCCTGAGTAAAAGCACGAAGATCTTGTTGGCCTGACGTTCTCGGTTCAGCGCTCGTTGTGCCAGGTCGGGGTTACCGTGAGCGAGCGCTTTGATCGCCTCGTTACGCATCGTACTCCCGGTCGATTCGAGCCGTTCGAGCAAGTTGTCGAGGGTGAAGTCTTCTGGATCGACCGAACACCGGATCGCGATTCGTTCCGGGGTTTCCTCGATGACGCCGAGTCCCATGAGCTGGGTTTCCGCGTTGTACACGGCGTTAATGTGTGCCGAGTCCAGCGTCTCTCCGTCCGGCGCTTCGACGTGGATGACGCGGCGACCGAGCACGTACTGCGAAACGATGGCGCGTTCGACGGCCGCGGCGCTGAGCCCTGCCACGTGAATGATGGCTTCGCTCTCTTCGGTATCGGCGGATTCCGGGAGGACCGTCAGCGTTCCCTTCCCACCCATCCGCAGGGAAACTTCGTCCCCCTTTTCGACACCGTGCTCGGATGCCCACTCCGCCGGTAACGTCATCGCGAGGGTCGACGGCCCGAGTCGCTGAACTTTCCGCGTTTCCATTATACCCTATATTATTCGGAACGGACCTTAATCTTGTCTATACATGGAATTATATCCGAGAGAAAACTATTACATTTCCACAGAAACCACGGAAAGTTACCCAGGATAGTGCCGGCAGACTGTCCCTTCGATTCAGACGACCTCGAGTAACCGTCGCTCGACGGGGCCGACGCGCACGCGTTGCCACCCACGCAACTGCTCGTCGAGCGCTTCGTCACCGGTGTCGACCCGCAAGACGCCGATGTCGTCCAATTTGGGCCGAGAAGCGATGACGTCCACGCGACTCTGCCGAATCACGGCTGGGGAAATCTGTTGATTCCCCCGTCCGAAAATGAACCCTTGCCCACCGATCGGTGACACCATGACGACGGTCTCGTCCCCGAGAACCGACAGAATTTCCGACTCGCTCCCGTCCCGCACCAGCACGTCCCCGTCCCGCCAGACGTCGACACCTAGCGCCGTCCCCTCAAACCCGAGTGCGGACTTGACTGCCCCGACTGTGCTGCCGGGCCCGAGAACGTACGTCACCCCATCCTCGATATCGGCTTCGATCGCTTGGGCGAGCGCGTCGACGCTTCCCCCGCTCATCTGCTTGGCCGACTGTCGTTGTTCAGCCACCGGAACGGTCGTGACGGCGCGGAGTTCAGTACGTACCTCACCGGAGCGATACTCGTCCTCGTCGATGTCGTTCACCTCTGCCGACTCGGTTCGATCGAACGTCGCCGCGATGTGGCCCGCTGCGCGGGGACGGACGGCGAAGACGGACGAGTACACTTTGACGCCTGCTGGCACGCCAAGCATTG
>Ga0207733_100282_pt1 | contig 41942 bp, 44 predicted proteins | sample A23P3SouthBayCA_FD_187735 | JGI IMG/M metagenome (GOLD analysis project Ga0207733, IMG submission 187735) | Aerobic enrichment media microbial communities from Eden Landing Ponds, California, USA - A23 P3 (SPAdes) | ecosystem: Environmental > Aquatic > Marine > Unclassified | place: Emeryville...
TCGGCGGGGGCGTCCCCAAGAACTTCGTCCTCCAGACGATGCTCACGGTGCCCGACGCGTACGACTACGGCGTCCAGCTCACCACCGACCCCGCCTCGACCGGCGGCCTCTCGGGCGCGACGCTCGACGAGGCGCGATCCTGGGGGAAACTGGAGAAGTCCGCGAAAAACGTCACCGTCCTCGGCGACGCGACGATCACCCTCCCCCTCCTCGTCGCCGCGGCACGGGATCGGATCGAGTCGTAGCTACGTCAGCGCGGCCGCCACCCGCTCCAGCGCGGCCAGCCCCTGCGCCTCCCCGTCGAGTTCCGGCACGCGCCGGACCGGTAGGTCGAACCGCTCCCTCACCGCTGCCAGCCGCTCGGCGTGTCGCGTTGCGTCGCGTCGGCACCGGTCGCAGTCGCAGTCCACGGGATTCGTGAACAGCCGATTCACGACCAGCGCGTCGACCGGCACGTCGGCCTCGCGCAGACGGGCGACGAGCCGTTCGCTCTCCGCGATGGCCATCCGCTCGGGCGTGAGGACGACCCGGAATCGGGTGCGGTCGGGGTCGCGCAGGAGCGTCCCCACCGCCTCGACGCGGTCGTGGAGGGTCACGACCGCGTCCGACTCGTCGTCCCCACTGCCCCAGTAGGCCGCCGGCCCGAGGACCATGCTCCGCGCGGCGCGGGCGGTCCGACGCACCCGTCGTTGCACGTCGCCGGCGACGCCCAGCGTCTCCGCCAGTACCTCGGGCAAGTCGAGCAAGCGCAGGGTGTGGCCCGTCGGCGCCGTGTCGAAGACCACGGTGTCGTAGTCGGCGTCGGCGTAACGGGCGATATACTCTAGCGCCGCCACCTCGTCGCCGCCGGGGATCAGTCCGGCTTCGAAGAGCCGTTCGAGGTCCGACTCGTCGAGGCGGAGGCCGGCGTCGCGGAACTCGGCCACCAACGCCTCGACGACGTTTCGGAACGCGTCCTGTCCCGTCTCCGGGTCCACCTCGGCGGCGAACAGCGCGTCGTCGACTTCGGTCGGCTCCGCGGTCAGCGAGCGGCCGAACGAGTCCCCCAACGAGTGGGCGGGATCGGTCGAGACGACGAGCGTTCGCTCGCCCGCTCGGGACGCCGCCAGCGCGTGGGCCGCCGCACAGGTCGTCTTGCCGACGCCCCCCTTCCCGCCGTAGAGGACGATGTCTGTCCCGTCGGTCATCGCCCCTCGGTACGCGCCGGAGGGACACAAAGTCGCGGGTCGGGGGACATTTGGTGTCGCAGGTCCGAGTACCGGATGGCCGATGACGAGCGCACCGCTCCGAGTCGGGGTGGCACCCGATAGTGACGAGCCCTATGAGTGCCGAGGCCTTCGTTCTAAGCATAGACTATTAAGAATTACTGGACATATGTCTAATAGGAGGATTGAGCTTTAAATGTCTGATTGGAAATCTTCGATGGGACTGAGTGAGGACACTTCGCTGGTGAAATTATATCCTCCCGAGAGCCACCCGTTGCCACACTCCTCGCTAAAACGGGTGCCCAAGTAACAGAAGCACTCTCAATCACGGAAGAAGACCTGTTGCTCGAAGAAGGCATCATCCGACTGCAAAACAGGAAAGGAGGCAAAACCACCGTCATACCCATCGACAACGAAACCATCCAGATGATCCAACACCTCCAATTCATCGACCAGAGCCAGTCGGACTACCTGTTCGCTTCCTACCGTACCGGCAACCAGCTCGGACGAGAACGGATCCGGCGGAAAGTACGAGAAGCCGCTGTCGAAACCGGAGTCATGGAACAAGGAGAGACACGGTTCCACCGAAAATTCACGCCACACACCTTTCGAACCGTGTTCACCACCCTGATGCGGAACCAAGGAATGAACGACCACACACTCCAATACATCCGAGGAGACTCCGAAACAGAAACCATGGACATCTACACACACATCGACAGAACACAAGCACGAACCGAATACTTAGACTGCATCAAAAAACTCGACCTCTAAACTTTGTCACTCACCTTTTTTCCGGGGGACAGTATACAGTCGTTCCCTGTTCCCAACCTGTTTCAAAACCGGTTTTCTAACCCGGATTCGTGTTCAGCACCGATTCCTTTCTAAGCCAGTCCCCTTGCTTTGTTTTACTGGTCGAATAGGTCCCGTGCTTTCCGGTAGATCGGTGCGTTCAGCCAGTCCCGTTTCTTGGCGGCATCTTCCAACCGGTCCAACGCCTCTTCTCGTTTGAGGACGTCTCTCTGCACCAATGCTTTCAACACGATAGGCGAGATCGCAATCCGTGTCTCCGTCAAAGTCTGAAGCTCGGGTAGTGCGCGGAGATCGTCGGTAATCAGGAAGTCCGCGTCAGTGTTCTGGGTGAGTTGTATGCAACTGCCCTCACCGTCATCGATCCGCGAAGACTGAAACTCAGGGACGTCTACCTCGTGGACCGTGGTCCGCTCCTGAGAATCGAGGACTTGTTCTGCATGGCTCGCGGTTTCATCACTATACTGGGCTACGTCCTCCAGTTCATCGATGACGGTAGAGGTTGTGTGGACATCGAACTCTTCGAGAAACAAGTCGAGTGTACGGGCTGCTGTAAGCGAGATGAAGGCAGAGGTATCGACCACAATCATTCAAAAAACCAAGTCTCTCTAGAGGCCTGCGAGTTCGTCGGCCAGGTCGTCTCCCCGTTCGAGAAGAGCTTTCGATGCCCGAACGCTTTCCGCGTCTTGCCGTCCGATGAACTGTTTCAGGGTGTCGAACCCGATCTTATCGTTGAGGTAGAGCTCGACGACGTCTTCCTTGAATTTCTCATCGTCCTCGACCTCCTGCAGATATTTTTGAAGCGCCTCTTTGATTATTTCCGTCCGGTTTTTGTGCGTGACTTCGGCGGCGACGTCCGCCTTCTCCACGAGTTCGTCCGGCAGCCTGAAATTGACTTTCTTCGTCCCCATTCTCAACAACACCCTGATTGTACATACATTGTACCTACAGAGTTATAAAGTTGTAGCCGGTGAACGGGGAATCGACTCTATTCAGTCTATCACTCCGGCGCTAAGCAACACCCCTATCTTCACTTACAAACGTGCCTTCACCGCAGTCAGGACACGTCTCACCAACCAAGTCAACCTCTGAGACGACGTTCCCGCTGCCGCATCCGGGACAGGTCTCCTCGTCCTCCCTATCTTTCTCAAAGACTTCAGCACAGTCACGGCAGGCATAGAACGCAGTGTAGCCCGTACGCTCCTCGATCAATTCGTCCGATGCATCCCATCCCAAGACGGAGTAGATATCCAAGATTTCACCGGGATGCCGAGCGACCTTCCGCTCCCCGTCGTCAGTCACGACGTACCTGTACTCTCCGAAACCGGACGGCATCTCGAAGCTGCAGGTATCGCAGTAGAAAGCCCTGATTCTCATATATTCTATAGTCTGAGGATGGCGTGGCCGTTCCAACCTTCCTCGTACACCCTTACAGTCAAACTTCCCTCCCCCGAGTACTCAAACCCTTCCTGTTCCACGGAACGGTACTCCCTGAACCCGCTGCCTACAGTCCAGTCCAGGTACGTACCCGAGTCAAAAGACTCCTCCAAGAACTCTTCCAGTTCCTGGAACTGCCAGGGCGCACCATCATTATCTCCCTCTTCGCCGTTGAACGCCAAGCCTGCCACCGTCCACAAATCATAACGCTTCGGCGCATCATCGTATCCAGGCCTCACACCGACGACAGCGTCTTCAGAACCCAGCTCTGTCTCTAAGTCGGTTACTGCCTCGTCCAAGTATTCGAAAGGATCCGTCTCAAACCCGAAAAGCACCATTTTCCTTACAAAGTATCTCGGCTTGGAGATTTAAGAAACCGCTCGCTGCTTCAATCGCTGTCCAGAGTCAACGAGGCCTCCACCACCGACAATACAGTCAACACCAATTTCTGCACAGGAATCCCGGTCACATCCTCAAACCAGTACAGGTCATCAACCACGACTTCATCCGTCTCACCACGATCCATCAAGTAGTGGACGCACATACGCAGAGGCCCGTAGTGATACCCGCCCTGCTTCAACGGAACACGACCCACCAATCCCTGTGTGGCCAAGTGGTCAAGCCGTTCATCAACGAACTCTCGTTCCCGGATTCGGGAGTTCTCCTCCAGTTCATCTCCCCTGCTTCTCTCGATCTCGTCGAACAGGTCATCACCAGAACCCTGGTCGAACTCGTGCTTGAACAAGTCCAGTAAGAACTCGTCTTCCTCCGTAAGATCCGGAGAGACGAAGTACTCGGTGAACCCTGCGTGGCTCATCAAGGCCTCCGCCACCTCCGGATAATCACTTCTCAAATCACTCCACTTCTCTTCCTGGGCCTGATTCATCATTTCTTGTGGTTCTCCTTATCTTTTCACAGTTATCTCAGTTTTTCCGGTCTCCTGTAGCTCTGCTACTTCTCCTGGGGATAGTAGGATAGGGGCACCGACGATTTCTCCCTCTCTATCGGTGACCGGGTTGACTTCGTGCTCTCCGATTGTATCTCACCTCCGCCATCTATCCTGGCGTACAGGTTGAGGGGTTTGATGATCTCCAAGTACTCGTCCCTGACTTTGTCACGGGGAATCTTGGTATACAAGTCCATTACCTCCTGATCTCCGTGCCCACGCAGGTACCGAGTGTAGTGATCCGGCATCCCGTTGTTCCTCATCTGGGAGGTGAAGATCGTCCTGTAGTAGTGTGGAGTAAACTTGTGATGCCATCGATCCTCACCCTCGTGTTCCATTACACCGGCTTCGACAGCTCCTCTACGAACCTCTCTCCGAATCCTCTCACGCTTCACACGACCTCCGTGGATAGCAGTAAACAGATACTCTGAATCGTCAGAGGAAACCGCCTGCAACCGTTGAATCGCCCGGATACACTCATCATCTAACGGATTCACCGTCTCGTGGCCAACCTTCCGATCCGTCACAGTACGCCGACGACGGCGATGGCGAAGTCGGCAGTGTCTCGGAGGACGGGCATCAGCTCCCGGAACCGCTCTTTTCGCTTCTCCCACGTCAGCGTCCGTATGGCGTTCGCCTCCATCGAGGCGGCCATCAGCTTCTTCGTCACCGTCTCGACTTCGTCGGCGCCGTCGAGATGTCCCAAGCGAAAGATGATCGCCCGGTCGCCCTCCCGAACCTCGTTCGGGTGGTCCTCCAGAACCAGCAGCCACGGCATGTAGACGGGATCCCAGTCGAGGCCGAGTGACTCCACCAGATCGCGCTGGGCTTGCGTGTTCCGCGCACGGAGATACAGGAGCGATTCGACCTCGCCGAAGTCGTGAAACGCCGCATTCAGCACGTCGCCGACCTCGTCGTCGGTTCCGTTACCGATCTCCGCGATGAACAGCTCGAACCCGTTCTCTACCCCCCTGAAGTCCCAGTCCGAGATTGCGGCCATTCCTAGAGGTTACGTGTCATGCAGCTTAACTCTGGGTGGCCGACCCGAGGCTCTACGTAGGTCGACGACGGAGAGGGAGGTATGACGGCCGCGTCGACCGGCGACGACCGCGACACTCGCGATATCGTCCGCTTCTACCTGCTCGACCATCGGACGCCGCTGGGGAAGGTGATCGACGTGGCGTTGCTGGCGCTGAATCTGGTGTTCGTCGGCGTCTTCGTCGCGGAGACGTATCCGCATTCGTCCGAGACGGGCACGCTCCTGTGGGACCTCGAAGTCGCCATCGCGCTGGTCTTCCTAGTGGAGTACGTGCTCCGCCTCTACGGCGCGGAGAACCGCGTCGCGGAGTTTTTCAACGGCTACACGATGATCGACCTGCTGGCGATCCTACCGACGCTCGCGGTGTTCGTCGCGCCGCTGTCCGCGGTAGCGATCAACGTCGGCTTCCTGCGTGTGGTCCGGGTCGTGCGCGTCCTGCGGTTCTACCGCTTCACCCGCGACGCGGAGTTTTTCTTCGGCACCGTCACGGACAACACGCTCCGTGCGGTCAAACTGCTCCTGACGGTGCTGGTGATCTTCTTCGTCTCGGCTGGCCTCTTCTACAGCGCCGAACACGCGGCGAACCCGGCGGTGAACACCTTCGGCGACGCGTTCTACTACACGGTCGTGACGCTCTCGACGGTCGGCTTCGGCGACATCCTGCCGGTGACGCCAGCGGGGCGGTGGGTGACGGTGGCCACCATCCTCGCGGGAATCATCGTCATTCCGTGGCAGGCGAGCAAGATCGTCAAGGAGTGGGGCCACAAGGGGAAGGTCGAGGTCACCTGTCCGAGCTGTGGCCTCGCCTACCACGACGCCGACGCGTCACACTGCAAGGCCTGTGGCCACGTCATCTACCAAGAGTTCGACTCGCGGGAGTGAACTGTGGACTCGTCGGAACTGACGCTCCTCGGTGCCGAAGTAGTCATCCAACTCCCCGAGAAACCGATTATTTGAAGAGATATCCACCAAGACAGGTTGTTTCGAGACATTCGAATTCGAAATCTCGGATTTGGAAAACGAATACACAACCCTTAACCGTCGGCTGTCCCTCGTCGTAATTGCAATGGCAAACGGTAAGGTTGATTTCTTCAACGACACTGGCGGCTACGGTTTCATCGACACTGAGGATGCTGACGACGACGTTTTCTTCCACATGGAGGACGTTGGCGGTGAGGATCTGACGGAAGGGACCGAGATCGAATTCGACATCGAACAGGCCCCCAAGGGCCCGCGCGCGACGAACGTCACGCGCGTTTAAGAACGGATCCTCTGCCGTCGTTCGACGGCGACGATCTTCGTTTTTCCGGCACTCACGACCGAGAGCGGCCGCCCCGTCGACCGGCTTCGACGAGTCGTGACCGCGCGGGGAGTCGCACGGCTCGCGCCGGCGTCGCTGGCTCCGTCACGTTCGTCCGCTGGACGACGTAGCGCTGGCCCACCATCGGGTCGAGGAGGGCGTCGACGGGCGCCTGATCGTCGCGCAGGATCGGCACGTCGTCGGTCGGCGGGGGTGAGCGGTACATCCCGATCTCGTCCGCGAGGTCGATCCCGAGGTCCCGCCGGTCGTTCCGGCGGTGTAACTCCTGACGCGAGAGCCGCTCGGATCGCTTCGTGGCGACGACTTCGACGTTCTGGACGACGCTCCCGCTGGCGGTGGGGAAGGTGTAGACCTGCGGGAAGACCTGCGCCATCGTCTTGTACTCGGCGCGGTAGAACTTCGAGGCCGGACCGCTGGGTGCGGAGATGAGGTTGGCGAAGAGGACGCCGTCGTCGTCGAGTCGGGACTCCGCGAGACGCATGAACTCGACGGTGGTGAGCTGGAAGGGGACCTTGTCTTTCTTGTACGCGTCGAGGACGATCAGGTCGTAGGTGCGGTTCGTCTCCTGCAGGAACTGCCGGCCGCCGGTGTTGTAGACGTGCAGTCGCTCGGACTCCTCGAGCCGGAAGTAGCGTTTCGCGGTCCGGATCACGTCGGGGTCGATCTCGACCACGTCGACGGTGACGTTGTACTCGGCGGCGAAGTGTTTCGGGCCGGTGAAGCCCCCGCCGCCGACGAAGAGCACCCGGTCCACGTCCTCGGTCATGAGCAAGGGCAGGTGGAAGGAGCGCGTGTACTCGAAGACGTGCCGGTCCGGATCGGACACGTCCATCGCGCTGTGGGGCTGACCGTCGAGATACAGGGTCCGCACGTCGCCGACCTGCGTGACTTCGAGTTCCTGATACGGAGTTTGGGTTCCGTAGAGGACGGGCCCGCCGGCCGAGACGCCGATGGCGCCGCTGAAGCCCGCGCCGACGACGAGGCAGGCGACGGCGACACTCGCGAGCGTCGGTTCGCGGCGACGGGACCGCCACGTGAGCCAGAGTGCCGTCCCGACGAGGAGGAGGCCGAAGCCGACGCCGATGGCCTCCACGCTCAGTTCGGGGATCAGGACGAACGTCGTCAGGAAGGCGCCGACGATGCTCCCGACGGTGCCGACGGCGTAGACGTGGCCGGAGGCCGCGCCGACTTCCTCCGTCTCCGTGAGTTCGGCGGCGTAGGGGCTGACGAAGCCGAGGAGGTAGGTCGGCGGGCCAAAGAGGAGGATCACGGCGGGGAGGGAGGCGAAGCGACTCGGGAGCGGAATCGCCCCGGCCGTCGCCATGAGGAGGTCCGAGGCGAACACGACGAGGGCGACGTAGGCGGCGGTGCCGATGAGGAGCCACGCGAGGCGGTCGGTCGTCGCACGGCCCGCCGCCCGCTTCCCGCCGAGGTGGTAACCGAGCGAGAGCGCCGCGAGGAAGACGGCGATGATGCTCCCCCACGTGTAGATGCTGCTCCCGAACTGGGGGGCGACGATGCGGCCGGCGAGAATCTCCAGCCCCATGCTGGCGACGCCGGAGACGAACACGGCGAGGCCGGGCGGGGAGGGCCGCCACGCGTCGCGCGGGAGGGACGCCATCGAGAGAACCATCGGCGACGGAGCGGTTAAGCCTTGGCTCGACGGGTGAGGGTCCCCCCGGATCGAGCCGAATCGGTTCGTGACAATCCCGATACTGGGAACCCACGTGAGAGAGTCACATGGAATCGCCAGAGATACTGCGTGACGTGTGTGACTCGGCGCTCGACCGACGGCGCGTCCTGCAGGCGGTGGGTGCGAGCGGTCTCCTCGCGGGGCTCGGCGGTCGCACAGTAGCACAGAGCGACGAGGGACGGGGGCGCGGCGAGGGGAGCGACGCCGGCGTCGACGTGATCGCCCGGCAGGACGAGGGCGTCGTCCACTGGTCGCTGCCGGGTAAGCGCCGACTGGGGCAGACCGTCTTCGGCACGCCGGAACGGCCGCGGGCGACGCTCCAGCCGATGCTCGATTTGCTCGACGATCCGGAGGGGCCGGTCGGAACGCTGTTGCAGGAGTTGCCGATTCTCGTCGGTCTACCGCCGGCGGCCCGCGAGACGAACGGGGACGGGACGGCGTACACGCAGACGGCGGTGCCGACGCCGTTCAGCGACAACGTCGTGCGGGTGTCCGGATCGGTGCACGCGACGTATCGGGACCGCCGGCCGTACGACCTGCCCCACTCCTACGGCGCCTCGCCGGACGAAGTGGCGTTCGACGTGGAGTTCACCGACCCGAACGGCACGCCCTACGAACTCGACGTCCACCACACCATCCAGCCGCCGATTCCGACGTGGGAGACGGGTGGCGGCGTCGTCACCGACACGTGGATTCACGGGACGACCGGCACGGAGTCGCCACTGTTGCCGCGAACCTACACCTACGCGGCGTTCTGGGGGATCTGTGACGTGGTCGTCGAGGGCGACGTGGTCGACGAGAACAAGGTGATCCACGCGATGACGGTCGGCAACATGCGGAAGGAAAACGGCGAGATCGCCCTGCAGTCCGAGATGCCGCTCGCGCCGGACGAGACGTTCGGCGGGCAGGCCCACCACACGCAGTTGATCGTCCCGCCGATCACGGTCGGCCCGGACGGACCGGTCCACGAGGCGGTGAACACGGCGTACACCCTCTCGAACGGCCACACCCAGCCGTTCATCCACCTCACGTTCGAGGAGGATACCGTCGTCAAGGCACCGTTCGCGGGCTGGGAGTTCCCGGCGGAGGAGTAGGAGTTATCCGACGGACCTGCGTAGCGCGGACGAGCGATGGCCGACGGATGTAAGGTCGAGCGGGTGTGTGAGCGTCGCGGTCTCCCGACGCTCGCGGAGCGGCTGGTCGAGCGACGACGGGAGACGAACGCCAGCCTCCGTGACCTCGAACGCTTCTTCAACCGCGAGGTGCTCGCGGCGGCGATGCGGGCGGCCGGCATGGAGTTGCTGGAAGACGAGGCGGCGAACGTCTACCGCCTGCTCACGGCCGAGGAGGTGAGCGGCGCGGCGCGCACGGAGGCACGGGACCGCCTGACCCGCGCCGGCGTCGACGTCGACGCCGTCGAACGGGACTTCGTCACGTACGGGACGATCCGCACGCACCTCCGAGAGTGTGCGGGCGTCGCGACGGGGCGGGAGTCGACGGTCGACGCCGCGACGGTACGCGACACCGTCTTCAAACTGGTCGGGCGGACGGAGGCGGTGACCGAACGGGAACTGACGCGGCTGGCCGCGCGCGAGGACTTCGACGCGGGCGACCTGACGGTGTCGCTGACCGCCCGCGTCGCCTGTGACGCCTGCGGCGAGGAGTACGGCCTCCGACGGCTGCTCGAACGCGGCGGCTGTCGCTGTGGGGAGTCACAAACGTAATAGGCCCGTCCCGACGTACGAGGAGTACGTTCGTCCGACCGGGGGCCGGTCGGGCACGGATACGATGACACGCAACGAGACGAACGGCGAGAGCGAGAACGGAGACGAGTCACTGAGCCTCGCCGTCCGCAACGTCGGCGGGATCGAGCAAGCGTCGGTGAGCCTCGATCCCGGCGTCACCATCGTCGCCGGCGAGAACGCCTCGAACAAGTCGTCGCTACTGGGAAGTCTCGGCGGCGTCCTCGGCGGTCCCCACCCGCCGCTCCGGGGCGGCGCCGACCGGGGCTCGGTCACGCTCGAAGTCGACGGCGACCGGTTCGAGCTCGACCTCGTCCGGCGGGACGGGAAGACGGTCGTCGCGGACGCGACCCCCTACACCGCGGCGACGACGCTCGTCGACCTGTTCGTCTACCTCGGCGAGGAGAACCCGATCCGCCGGGCCGTCGTCGACGGCGGCGACCTCCACGAGCTGCTCATGCGGCCGGTCGACACGGCAGCAATCGAGGCCGAGATCCAGCGTCTGCAGGAGCGGCGCGACGAGATCGACGACCGGCTCGAGACGCTCGATGCGACGGTCGACGACCTGCCCGAACTGGAGGTGCGGGCACGACAGTTGGCCGAACGGCAGGAAGACGTGACGGCCCGACTCGAATCGAAACGAGCGGCAATCGAGGAGGCGGACTACCGGGACGCCGCCGAGACGACACAGCATCTCCTCGACGACCTGCAGGCGGCCCGGTCGGAACGCGGCCGACTCCGCGACCGGCGCGACACCAAGCGACGCGCCGTCGACTCGCTACGGACGGACCTCGACGCGGTCGAGGACCGGCTGTCCGACCTGACTGGCGAGAAGGAGTTGGAAAGCGTCGACGAGCGCATCGAACAGGTCGACGCGGAACTGACGCGACTCCGCGACCGGAAGGGCCGCCTCGACGAGACGATCAACGCCTTGAGTCCCATCGTCGAGTTGAACCAGCAGTTCCTCGCAGACGCCCGGCTCCCGTCGACGTTCGACGCGGACGACGTGGTCGAGGACCTGCACCCGGATTCGGAGTCGGTCACCTGCTGGACCTGCGGTCAGCCGGTCGAGCGGTCGGAGATCAAATCACAGGTCGAAGCGGTCGAGGCGATCCTGCAGGAGAAACGACGGGAGCGCAGGACCGTCGAGGCACGGATCGAGGAGCGGCAGGCGGAACGGACGGAACTCGACGCCAAACGCGACGAGTACGCCGACCTCGTGGAGCGTCGGCGACGCCTCGAACACGAAATCGAGGAGCGAGAGCGCACGCTCGCCGACCTCGAAACGCGGATCGACGAGGTGGGCGAACGGATCGAGCGGCTGGAGGCCGAGCTGTCCGAGACGGACGCGGCGAGTGAACTCGTCGACCGACACCGCGAAGTGAGCGAGCTGGAGTACGAACGCGGCCAGCTCGAACGCGAACTCGCGGACGTGGAGGAGCGAATCGCGGACGCCGAGGACGCGAAGGCAAAGCGGGAGACGCTTCGAGAGGAGCGGGCCGAGGTGACGAGCGAACTCGCGGAGCGCCGTGACCGGGTCGAGCGGATCGAGCGCGAGACGGTCGAGACGGTCAACGAGTGCATGGCCCGCGTGCTCGACCGCCTCGCGTACCGCGCGGTCGAGCGCGTCTGGATCGAGCGCCGGGAAGGCGAGGACGGGACGGCCTTCGATCTGCAGGTGGTGCGGACGGCAGACGACGGGACGGTCTACCGCGCGGCGGTCGACACCCTCAGCAAGAGCGAGCGCGAGGTGGTGGGGCTGGTCATCGCGCTCGCGGGCTACCTCGTCTACGACGTGGCCGAGACGGTCCCCGTCGTCGTCGTCGACGCCATCGAGATGCTGGACGCCGAGCGCATCCACGGCTTGCTCGACTTCTTCGACGAACACGCACGGTACGTCGTCGCGGCGGTCCTGCCGGAGGAGGCCGACCGGTTGCGGGAGCGATTCGACACCGTCGAACTGGCGACGGCCGAGGTCGTCTGACCCGAAATCCGGCGACTTATACCGCCGAACGGCCTACGACCAGCATCGATGACGACAGTGAAACGAAGGCCGGGGCCGGCGGCGCAGCACGCCTTCCGACTCGGTATGCTCGCCGCCGTCGTCGGCGGCCTCGCGGTCCTCGCCGGACTCTATCTGCACGACGTTCTCACGACGACGACGGCGCTCTACGTGTTGCTCGCGCTGTTTCCCGTCTATCTCGTCCTAGCCGCCTCTGCGCTCAGCGTCTGGCTGGGCTACGGCAAGGACGCGACGGATCTGCGGCCGGTCTACCGCTAGTCGTCGCGGCGGGACCGACGGCGTCCCGCGGCCCGCATCCGCCCGACGAGCGTCGGCCGCTCGCGCTCCCGGTCCCGCTCGTGCCGCCGAAAGGCGAGCGTGAGCCCGAGCACTGCGACCAGCGACAGCACCGCGAACGGGCCGCCGGTGAGGACGGCCGCGACCTGCAGTGACTCGCCACCGCCGACGACCAGCACCGCGCCGGCGACGAGCCCCTGAAGGACGCCCCAGAAGACGATGCTTCCGGTAGTCGGGGCGACGCCGCGCTCGGTCGCCAGAATCGACACGACGAGCGTCGACGTGTCGGCCGAGGTGACGATGAAGACGACGATGAGCGCGAGAAAGCAAAAGAGGAGGAGCCGAGAGAGGGGCAGGGCGGCGAGGATCGGAAAGCCCGCGACGGCCTCGGTACCGCCCGCGGCGTCGATGGCGGCGAGCACGTCGACACGGCCGGCGCGCTGGAGCGAGAGTGCGGTACCGCCGAGCAGGAGGTGCCAGCAGACCGAGGCCGCGGCCGTGGCGACGACGCCCGTGAACACGACGGTCCGGACCGTCCGGCCCCGCGACAGCGCCGCGAGGAAGAGGCCGGCGAACGGCGCCCACGAGAACCACCACGACCAGTTCCAGACGGTCCAGTCGGCGGCCCACGCGCCGTCGGGGGCGAGACTCAGCGAGACGAAGTCCGTCGCGTAGCGCCCGAGAGCGGCTGCGCCGGTGTCGAGGACGAACCCACGGGGCCCGACGAGAAGCAAGAGGAGGGCGAAGAGAGCGAAGAGCGCGAGGTTGACGCCGGCGATGCGGCGGATGCCGCGCTGGACGCCGCTCTCGGCGGAGACGCTGTAGATGGCGACGAGGCCGGCGACGAAGAGGAGCGCGCCGGTGCCGCCGACGGCGACGTTCCACTGGAAGGTGATGCCCGCGAGGAACTGCTCGCCGACGAAGGCGACGGAGGTGGCGACGCCGCCGATGGTGGCGAAGATGGCGAGCACGTCGACGAGTTTCGCGAGCGGGCCGTCGAGGCCGTCGACGCCGAGGAAGGGGGTGAGGATGGTCGACACCCGGAGCGGCGCGCCGTGCTGGTGGGTGAAGTAGGCGATTGGGAGGCCGACGACGAGGTAGGCGCTCCACGCCGACACGCCCCAGTGGAAGCTCGCGTACGTCAGTGCGACGACGGCGGCGGCCGGGGAGCGCGGTGTGGCGCCCGAACCGGGCGGCGGCGAACCGTAGTGGAAGAGCGACTCCGCGGGCCCCCAGAAGACGATACCCGCGGCGATGCCGGCGGTGAAGACCATCGCGAAGTAGGTCGGGTAGGTGTAATCCGGTTCGGCGTCGGAGCCGCCCAGTCTGATCGACCCCCACGGACCGACGAGGAGGAAGAACGCGTAGCCGACGGCGAGGAACATGGCGCCGAGGAAGAGCCAGTCGAACTGTCGGAAGAGGAGGTCGCGAGCGGCGGTGACCGCGGTCCCGACGCGAGCGGGGGCGAGGAGGTGCGCGGCGAAGAAGCCGGCGAGGACGGCGACGGGCACGCCGAAGGTGACGGGGTCCTGCCGGACGAGGAAGCCCCCGATCCAGTTGCGCCAAGAGAGATGTCGGACCCGGAGCAGATACGGCGCCCCGGGCTGGTCGTCGGCGTCGGGGCGGTCCACCGGAAGGAGCGCGAGGTAGGCGAGGCCGGTGCCGAAAAACAGGAGCGCGAGGCCGAGCCACCCCCGTCCGGAGACGACGGAACCGACGATGGACGGGAAGAAAAAGCCGGAGACGACGACGACGCCGGACAACGCACACACCGGGAGCAGCGCCGAGCGGGCGAGTCGCTCCAGTACACCCGTGGCGTGTGAGACCATGCCACACATGTTGGACGGTGACTGTATAGGTGTGTCGTCGTCGCGCCCGCTCCTTTTTATCCATGCGTGCGAATCGGTCACACGTGGAGACCGATTCCCCGGACCCGTCGAGCGACACGGCGCTCGACGAACTGTTCCACCAGCCGGAGCAGGTCCCGCTCGTCTACTGGCGGGCGTTCGCCGGCGCGCGGACGGCGGTCCTGCTGGCGGGCGGAGCGGCCGCGCTGGCGTTCGTCGCCGGACTCTCCCACCTCAGTCAGGGTGGCCTCACGCCGACCGGACCGCTCGCGGGCGTCGTCCCGCCGCCGCTAGTCGACGTGGTGCCGCTCGCGAGCATCCTCGTCGCCTTCCTGCTCACGGGCGTCGCGGTCGGACTGCGGAGTCGGTACCGTCTCGCTTGGTACGGGGCGCTGGCGTGCTTTCCGCTCCTGCTCGGTCTGCCGCTGGTGACGGGGGCGGCCAGCGACGCCATTCCGGCGCTCGTCGGGGTGGTCGGACTGGGGTCGGTGATCGCGAACCGGACGGGGTTCGACCGCGCGGTCGATCTGACGCCGTTCCAGACCACGGCGCTGCTAGCGTTCGTGGCGGTGCAGGTGTACGGCACCGTCGGCACCTACGCCATGCGCGAGAACTTCGTCGGCGTCGACAGCCTGACCGACGCGTTCTACTACATCGTCGTGACGGGGACGACGGTCGGCTACGGCGACGCGACGCCGACGACGCAGGTGACGAAACTGTTCACGCTCTCGGTCATCGTCCTCGGGACGGGCGCGTTCACCGTCGCGACGGGGTCGTTGCTCGTGCCCGCGCTCGAATCCCGCATCTCCAGCGCCTTCGGAACTATGACAGCCTCGGAACTCACACTGCTCGAGGATCACGTGCTGGTCCTGGGTCACGGCGAACTGACGGAACCGCTTCTGGACGAACTCGCGGCGACGACCGACGTTGTGGTCGTGACGCCCGACCCCGACGCCGCGGCGGCGCTCGGCGAGCGCGAGGGGGTGAACGTGTTGACGGCCGACCCGACCGACGAAGGGCCCCTGCTCGACGCCCGCATCGACGCGGCCCGGGGCGTCGTCGTCGCGACGGACGACGACGCCCGGGACGCGCTGGCGGTGGTCGCGGCCCGGCAAGCCGACCCCGACGTTCGAATCGTCGCCGCGGCGACCGACCAGCGACACGTCGACAAACTCGAAGCCGTCGGCGCCGACGCGGTCATCAGCCCCGCGGTCATCGGCGGGCGCCTGCTCGGACGCTCGGTGCTCGGCGAGCGGGAGGATCCCCTCACCGGGCTGTTCGACGACTAGTGGGACCGCGCTGGCCCCCAACTTATTTGCTCCCATCAGGAGAACGACCTGTAAGGAACGCAGAGACATGTACGACAGTATCCTGATTCCGTTCGACGGCAGTGACGAAGCAGAGAAGGGCGCCGAGCACGGTCTCGGGCTCGCTGAAACGTGTGGGGCGACGGTACACGCGCTCTACGTGATCGACCTCCCGGGGGCGCCGCGGACGGTGTACCTCCGAGACGACGAGGACGAGATGCGCGAGCGGTACCGCGAGTACGGCGAGGAGGTCACGAACGAGATCAAAGAGCGGGCGGAGGAGCGGGGACTCGACTGCGTCACGGCGATCCGGAGCGGGTCGCCCGGGGAGGAAATCGTCGACTACGCCAAAGACGAGGGCGTCGACGCCATCGTCCTCGGGAGCGCGTACCGGGGGAAACTGGGCGCACTGCTCGGAAGTACGGCGGAGAAAGTCGTCCGCACCGCCGAGGTGCCGGTCGTGACGGTGCGCGAGCAGATGAACGATTAGGCGAGGTCCCCGCGCTGCCAGCGCTCCCGCAGGTAGATGAGGATGCTGGCGCTCAGGAAGGTGAGCCCGGCGAGGCTGAGCCGACCCGCAGCCATCAGCCACAGCGCGGTGGCGAAGGCGGCGACCGTCAGCAGGGCCAGCAGCGTCGGGACGGCCTCGGGCATGGGACGTGTCGGCTCCACGCACCGGGGGGTGAAAAGTCCGACCCGTCGGAATCAGTAGAAGTGCTTGAACTCCCAGTGGTACTGGCAGTTCTCGCACGTCGCCCACTCGGGCACGTCGAACGCCTCGGGGTGGCGTTGGCCGTGTTGCATCCGAGTGCGACAGATCGGACAGGTGAGCGCGAGGAGTTCGAGGTCGGTGAACCGCTCCGGAGGAAGGTCGATCCGGCACCGCGGGCAGTCGATACGGTCGCGTGAATCCGCCTGCAGGATCCCGGTGGCGCACTCGGGACACCGGAGTGTCGCGGGCGGCCGGTACGCCCAGCCCGTGTCGCCGTCGATGGTAGTCGTGTGCGTCTCGACGCTCGACAGGCGGAACTTGTTCGGATCGTCGTCCGTTCGGAGTGGTGCGACGAGTCGCGTCACGAGCCAGCGAAGCGACGCGAAGAGGCGACTCCCGACCGCGCCGAGCGTCGCCACGAAACCGCGTGCGTCGTCCGCCACAGCCGACTCTGAGGATGTGAAGGGTATAAAACGCTCGCCAGCGGGCGTGTGGGACCGAAAAACGAACGCGAGCGTCGACGTCAGTCGCCGCTGGCCGCGTCGTCGCTCTCCCTGATGTCCGTCACCATCTCGTCGCCGGCGGTCACCACGTCGACGCTCTCGCGTTCCGAGAGCTCCTCGATGGACTCGGCGAACTCCTCGGATTCGAGAATCTCGTACTCGTTGCTGAGGCCGAGATAGACGGTGTAACACATCAGACAGAGGATGACGGCGAATGGCAGGCCGGTCGTGATGGCGGCCGTCTGCAGGGCAGTCAGGCCCCCGCCCCAGAGCAGGATGGCGGCGACGCCACCCTCGGTAACCGCCCAGAAGATGCGCTGGGCACGGGGCACGTCGTGCTTGCCGCCCGAGGTGAGGTGGTCGACGACGAGCGAACCGGAGTCGGAGGAGGTGACGAAGAAGGTGACGACCAGAATGGTCGCGAGGATGCCCGAGAGGGCACCGAGCGGGAACTGTTCGAGCATGGCGAACATGGCGACCGTCTGACCGAGTTCGTTGTAGGTCTGTAGTGCCGCGCCGTTGCCCTGCAGCGAGTTGAACAGGGCACTCCCACCGAACGTAGACAGCCAGATGGTGGAGAACATCGCCGGCAGGACCAGCACACCCATGACGAACTGTCGGATGGTCCGGCCTTTCGAGATGCGGGCGATGAACATCCCGACGAAGGGCGACCACGCGATCCACCACCCCCAGTAGAAGACGGTCCAAGCGGTGACCGTCCCGCCGCCGGGGGCGAGCGTGCCGCGGAAGAAGCCGAGCGCGAGGATGTTGTTGAAGTAGGTACCGAGGCCCTCGACCCACGCCCCGAGGACGTACACCGTCGGCCCGACGATCAGCAGGAAGCCGAGGAGTGCGAACATCAGGTAGAGGTTGATCGTGCTCAGGCGCTTGACCCCGCCGTCGAGGCCGGCAGCGACCGAAAGCGTGGCGATACCAGTGATCCCCGCGATGAGGAGCACCTGAACGAGGGAGTTCGTCGGAACGGTGGCGATGCCGAGGAGGTCGCCACCGACGTACGAAATCCCTTGATTCACCTGCGCCACGCCGAGACCGAGCGAGGTCGCGAGGCCGAACAGCGTCGCGAACACCGTCACGAGGTCGATGACGTGCCCCGGCCAGCCGTAGATGCGGTCACCGAGCAGGGGCCAGAAGATCGACCGGAAGGTGAGCGGGAGGCCGCGATTGAACGAGAAGAAGGCGAGGCCGAGACCGACGAGGCCGTAGACGGCCCACGGGTGGAAGCCCCAGTGGAAGAACGTCTGGGCCATCGCCGCCGACGCCGCCGCGCCCGTCTCGGCTTCAGCACCCCAGAAGCCGGGAACGTTCTGGAAGTAGTACAGCGGTTCGGAGACGCTGAAGAACATGAGGCCGATTCCCATGCCGGCGCTGAACAGCATCGCCATCCACGAGAAGTCGCTGAACTCCTTCTCGGCCTCGACGCCACCGATCTTGATCTTGCCGTACTTGCTGAACGCGAAGAAGAGCAGGACGACGATGAAGAGGTTCACCGCCAGCAGATAGAACCAGCCGAAGTTGTTGCCGATGAAGTTGAACAGCGCGGTGTACGCCTCCGACGCCTGCTCGCCGAGCAGGACCGTGACGGCGATGAAGAGGGCGATGATCACCAGCGCTACCGGGAAGACGACCGGGTGGATGTCGAAGCCGAATCGCTGGATGTTGGTGTCGCCGGGTTCGCGGTCGGACTCCGGGTGGAACAGCTCTACCTGTAACCCTTCGGACATCTCCCCAGTCGTGTCGTCTGATTCAGTCATACTGTTCCTCCGTCCGGCGGGTGCCGGTCGTGTGTTGTCGGTGGATCATATGCGTGTCTGGATGTCGGTCGTCGGTCGATTCGTCGCCCGCGTGGCGGCTGTCCGTCGAAGCTACCATGGGTATGGATAGCCGCCCCCATGGCAGAGAGCCACATAGAGACTACTCGTTGTGTCAGATAAAGTTTGGTGTTTTTACGAAGTCGGTCGGGTGCTACCGCAGAAGCTTCTCCCGGCCGGGATCGAACAGCGGTTCGTCGCGCACGGTGGCGTCGTACGTCTCCCCCTCGCACAGCACTTGCACGTCGGTACCCGCGTCGGTGTACGCGCTGGGGAGGTAGGCGTAAGCGATAGACTCGCCGACGCTGTAGCCGTAGTCGCCGGCGACGACGTAGCCGAGCGCTTCGCCGTCACCGGACTGCGTCCGGTTGTTCGAGGAGCGTGGCTCCTCGTCGGTTGCCCGAGGCGTCTCCGCCGCCTCGTCGCCGTCGAGGACCGGCCGGCCACCGAAGATCACGTCCGTGGAATCGTCCAGCGTGAGCGGGGTGAGGCGGCTGTCCGGGCCCGAGGACTGCACGTCCGCCAGCGCACCGCGGCCGACGAAGTCGGTGTCCATGTCGACGGCGAACGAGAGCCCCGCCGAGAACGGGTCGGCGTCGGTGTCGACGTCCGTCCCCCACAGCCGGTAGCCCTTCTCCAGTCGCATCGACTCCAGCGCGCCGTTGCCCATCGGTCGCACGTCGAGGTCCTGTCCCGCCTCCCACAGCGTGTCCCAGAGACGCGAGCCGTACTCCGTCGGCGCCCACAGCTCCCAGCCGAGTTCGCCGACGTAGGAGACACGCAGGGCGAGGACGGGCACGTCGCCGACGTAGATGCGCTTCGCGCCGAAGTAGGGGAAGGCCTCGTCGGACACGTCGGCGTCGGTGACGCGCTGGAGGAGGAGCCGGGACTTCGGCCCCCAGAGGCCGACAGTAGCGCGGGCACCCTCCTCGACGGTCACCGACACCGTCTCCGGGGCGTGCGTGTCGAGCCAGCCACCGTGGATGCCCGGCGAGTTGCCGCCGCCGGTCGTCACCACGAACTCGTCCTCGGCGAGGCGGACGACGGTCACGTCCGCCAGAACGTTCCCACCCTCGTTACAGAGCAGGGAGTAGCGGACGCGCCCCGGGTCGATATCCACGTCGTTCGTACACATCCGCTGGAGGAAGTCGGCGGCGTCGGCGCCCTCGACGCGGATGGAGCTGAACGAGGTCATGTCGAACATGGAGACGTGCTCGCGGGTGTGGAGGTGTTCGGCACCCTCGATGGGCGAACGGTTGACGCCCTGCCAGCCCGCCTGTTCCGGAATCTCGTCGGCGTAGCGCTCCACGAGGTCCGCGTTGGATTCGTACCACTGCGGCGCCTCCCAGCCGCCGGACTGGTAGAACTCCGCGCCGAGGTCGGCCTGTTGCTGATAGAACGGGCTCCGCCGGAGGCCGCGGTGGTCGTCGGGCTGCCAGCGGGGTTCGACGATGCTGTACACCTGTCGGTAGCGCGTCGCCCCGCGGTCGACGAAGTAGTCCTTGCTGCCGGCGTGGGGTTCGAACCGGTTCACGTGGATGCCGCCCGTCTCGACGGGGCCGGAGGGGAGTTTCGGGACGCCCGTCTCCATCCACTCCGCGAGAATCTTCCCGTAGCCGCCGGAGTGGGTCCACCAGATGGCGAGGGCGGTCCACAGACCGTCCACCGGCGCCGTCTCGCCGAGCACCGGCATCCCGTCGGGCGTGAACACGAAGATGCCGTTCTCCGTCGCTTCGAACTCCTTGCCCTCCGTGACGGGGAGGAGTTCCTCGAACGCCCGCTTGGCCGATTTGTCGCGGTCGAGGTGGGTCGCCCGCTCCCAGTGGTTCTCGGTGAAGTCGCGAACCGACGCCTGCCGGCGCTCGGTGTTGCCCCCCATCGCGTCGGGGTCGACCGTCAGCGACTCGTGGTTGTACGAGCCGAGGCCGATGGAATCGCCGTGGGTGCGGAAGTACAGCGAGTGGTCTTGGTCGCGGCCGACCGGCCGGGTCGGCGCGCGGCTCATGGCGTCGGCGATGCGGCTGTCGCCCGGCACTTCCATGTCGCCGATGTCGACGCGGCGGTTCGGATCGGAGTTCGCCAGCTCGTCCAGCGGTTCCGTGACGACGTACTGGTGTTCGACGGGGGCGATGGGGAGATCCAGCCCCGCCAGCTCGCCGGTCTGATAGCCCCAGTTGTTCGTGGCGATCACGCAACGCTCACACTCGATGCGGCCGCGGTCGGTGTCGACGGCCGTAACCGTCCCCCCGGCTGTGTCGAGGTCCGTGACCGACGTGTGGCCGTAGAAGTCGGCGTCGGACTCCTCGATGTACCACTGGAGGGCAGCGACGCCGTCCACCCGACCGTCGGTGGGGGAGTAGTAGCCGCCCAGAATCTCGTCTTCGTTCACCAGCGGCAGGTAGTCGGTCACCTCCGACGGCGAGAGGAGCTGTGGGTCGGGGAGACCGTAGGCCGTCGCGTGCTCGACGCGCCGCTGGAGGAAGTCCATGCGCTCCTCCGAGCGGGCGACTTCGATGCCACCGACCTCGTCGTACACCCCGGCGTCGTCGAGGAGTCGACTCGTGTAGTGGGCCGTCTTCGTCATGAGCTTCGACGGCGACGTCTGGAACATGATCCCCGGCGCGTGGGTCGACGACCCGCCCGTGACCGGCAGGGGACCCTGATCGACGACGACGACGTCCTCCGCACCCAGTTCCGAGAGGTGGTAGGCGACGCTACAGCCGACGGCACCCGCGCCGACGACGACCGTCTCCGCGGACGAGGGGAGCGTGCGATCCGTGCTCATAGCACAGAGGTCGACCGAACGCAGCAAAAACCTCGGGGTGGTTCACCTGCGACCTTTAAAAGCGGTCGAGGCGGAACATCTCGATGGGGTGGTCGGTCTCGCCGTCGTCGGCGAGGTTGGCCAGAATCTCGCCGATGACGGTGGCGAACTTGAAGCCGTGCCCGGAGAAGCCGGCGCCGACGACCACCTGCGGGTGGTCCGGCAGCGTGTCGAGGATGAAGTGCTCGTCGGGAGAGTTGGTGAACATACAGGTGGCGAGCCGCATCGTCGGCCCCGCCGCCTCGGGGAAGTACTTCTCCGTGAAGTCACGCAGGAGCACCTCGTCGGCGGGGCCGGGGTCGGTGTCGTAGTGGTCGGGGTCGACCGACTCGTCGAGGTGGTGGTACTTCCCCAGCTTGAACCCGGGCACGTCGTAGATGGGGAGGCCGTAGAACCGGCCCTCGGGGGTCTCGATGTTCCACACCGGCAGTTGATCGGGTTCGTACAGCGAGGGCGTCTCGGGCTGGAACCACGCGAGCACCTGTCGCTCGGGGACGGCGAGGCCGGAAAGGGCGTCCGTGAGCTTGTAGTTCCACGCGCCCGCCGCGAGGACGAGCCGGTCGGCCTCGTAGGTGTCCTTGTCCGTCCAAACGCGCACGCCGCCGTCGGGCGTCTCGGCCCAGTCGTGGACGCCCTCACGGGCACGAATCTCGGCGCCCGCCGCCTGCGCCAGCTCGGTGTGCCCGACGATGGCCTGCTCCGGAACGACGAACCCGCCGTCCTCCTGATAGAGCGCGCGGTAGTCCTCGGGGAGGTCGTACCCGGGGAACCGCTCGTTCAGTTCCGCCCCCGTCAACACCTCGTGGGGGATGTCGTGTTCCTCGCAGGAACGGAGCGACCCCTCGAAGACGATGTTCCCCTGTGGCCCGGCGTCGATGGAGCCGGTGCGGTGGATCACCGGCCGGCCCGTCTCGTCGGCTAGGTCGTCCCAGAGTTCGTACGCCCGCTCGATCAGCGGGATGTACGAGGGGTGTTCGTAGTACGCCCGTCGGATGATGCGCGTGATGCCGTGGGAAGAGCCCTGCGTGTGTGGGATATCGAACCGCTCCAGTCCCAGTACGTCGACCCCGCGGTCGGCGAGGTGGTACGCTGTCGCGCTCCCCATGCCGCCGACGCCGACGACGATAACGTCGCGCCGCTCGTCGCTCGAACTCATAGCGCCCCGTTCGACGGGGAGGATATTGATGGTTGGGTCGAACGGACGCCGTCGAGCCGCCCGTCTCGACGGCAGTCTTTAACAACACTATCGGTGTTAAAAATAGGCGAACTCGGCGACCCTCACTTATACGTCCGAGATAGCTGTGGTCCAACCTTATGCAGATGGGGACCGACGTTCACTGTCGATGGCAAACAACGAACCCCCGGCGCTCGACGACCACCCGAACCACCCGGAGATCGATCAATCGGACCGCGTCCTGCCGCGAAACCTGCGTCAGACCGGCGACCCCGGTATCGAGATGCTCGTCTCGACCCGAGTCCGGAAGTCGCCGTTCTTCGACAAGTCGTTCAACGAGGAGGGCGCGTGGCGCTGTACGGTCTACAACCGAATCTACCACCCGCGTGGCCTCGTCGAACCGGAAGACGGCGGCGCGATGAAGGAGTACGAGGCACTCACCGAGAGCGTGACGCTGTGGGACGTGGCGGTCGAGCGACAGATCCGCGTGAAAGGCCCGGACGCGGAGGCGCTCACCGACTACGTGATCACGCGGGACGCGACGAGCATCGAGCCGATGAAAGGCAAGTACGTCATCCTCTGTAACGAGGACGGCGGCATCCTCAACGACCCGGTCCTCCTGCGAGTCGCGGACGACGAGTTCTGGTTCTCCATCTCCGACTCGACGCTCATGCAGTGGCTCCAAGGCGTCAACGTCGGCATGGACTTCGACGTGGAGATCGACGAGATCGACGTGGCCCCGATGCAGATTCAGGGGCCGCTCTCGGAGGACGTGATGGTCGAAGTCGTCGGCGAGGAAGTGTCCGACATCCCCTACTACGGCCTCATGGACACGGAGATCAACGGCTGTGACGTGCTGGTGAGTCAGACCGGCTTCTCCGGCGAGAAGGGCTTCGAGGTCTACGTCAAGGACGCGAGCAAGAACGCCGAACGCGTCTGGGATCCGGTGATGGAGGAGGTCAAGAACCACGGCGGCCGCCAGATCGCACCCGGCCACCACCGCCGGATCGCGGCGGGCATCCTCTCGTGGGGGCAGGACATGGATCACGAAACCTCGCCGTTCCAAGTCAACCTCGGCTACCAAGTACCCGACGACAAGGAGGGCGACTACATCGGCAAGGAAGCGCTGGAAGAGCAGAAGGCGCAGATCGAGAACGGCGAGTACCCGTTCAACCTCAAACTCGTCGGCCTGAAGATCGCGGGCGAGCCGATCCGCGACTACGCACCCGACTTCTGGATCATCTCCGATCCGGAGACGGGCAAGGAGTGTGGCTACATGACCTCGCCGTGGTGGAACCCGGACCTCGAAACGAACATCGGCCTCGGGTTCGTGCCCGCCGAGAAACTGGAGGCGGAGACGGACGCCCTGCTGAACGACGAAATCTACGAGCACGACCTCGACCTCGAGTTCGAAGTCCACCTGCCCGACGAGTACGCCGAAGAGGACGGCGAACCGGCGTACGCGACGGTCGCGGAGGTGCCGTTCAAGGAGTCGGTGAACCCGAGCGCCCGGGAGCAGGCGAAGCTGAACGCCCGGCACGAGGAGTAACACTAACCGCCCCGAGGCCGTACGACGGCCGACACCGCCCACGACATGTCACTCACGAGATCGAAACCCGCCGACGGCGTCGCGAGCCTGCTTCGCGAGCCACGCTTCGAACTGATGCCGTTCGACAGCTTCGAGGGACAGATGGAACAGCTACCGGACGGCGCCGAAATCGCCGTCACGGCCTCGCCGCAACTCGGCCTCGACGCGACGGTCGAGTGGAGCGAGAAGGCGGCGGCCCGCGGCTACGAACCCATCCCACACGTCGCGGCGCGGTACGTCGAAGACCGGGACCACCTCGACGCCATCGCCACCCGACTGACCGAGGCGGGCGTCACCGACATCTTCGTCCCGGGAGGTGACCGCGAGGACCCCGTCGGCGAGTTCGAGTCGGCGTACGAACTCCTCGTCGCCCTCGACGAACTCGGCCACGAGTTCGAGGACGTGGGCATCACCGGCTACCCCGAGGGCCACGACTTCCTCGACGACCGTACGCTGGAGGAAGCGATGGCGAAGAAGGCCCCCTACGCCACCTACATCACGACCCAGCTCTGTTACGACCCCGACGCGGTCACGGACTGGATCGAGCGAATCCGTGACCGCGGGATCGACCTCCCCGTCGAGGTGGGGATTCCGGGCGTGATGAAGTACCAGCGCCTGCTCAACATCTCGCAGAAAGTCGGCGTCGGCGATTCGATCCGCTTCCTCCGGAAGACGAGCGGCATCGTCGGCTTCGTGCGTCAACTCGTCGGCTCGCGCGGGAAGTACGAACCCGACGCGCTCGTCGACGGCCTCGCGCCCTACGCCGACGACCCCGAGTACGCGATCCGTGGTCTCCACATCTACACCTTCAATCAGGTGGCCGACACCGAAGCGTGGCGTCGCGGGCGGCTGGACGGGTAGCCAACTGCCACCCCATCGGATGTGCCGCCCATTTGCCGACAGTGCACTGCGTTCTCGAATACCTGCGGAATCTACCGGGTCTGACGACGACCCACCTCGTGAACACCGCCGGCGAGACACTCCAGAGACGGCACGCCGCGGTTGATCGGCCGCCAATATACCTATATTCAAGTATTATAAGTAACTCGATAATAAAATCAGCGAATGGGACCGACAGTACAGCCGCTTCAGTGCGTGTTCGTCGGTTCCCCCTTGTTACCACCTAATATTGAGCCACAAGTCATCTACTATCACGTCTCTCGGTGATCGTGCTCCGTCCGATATATCCAACAGTTTCCTTAGAGATAGAGAGATATATCGGATCGAATACTCATGTCGAATCGGTCGTTTCACGGAGGAACACGGCACCGGTGCTGCGGACGACGACGACGTAGCCACCGTAGGTGAAGGTGAGACAGCCGGCGGCGGAGCGGTCGGCGTCCGTCTCCCACAGCGCGTCGAGCGCCGCGACGTTGATCCGGTCGTCGAGCGGCGGCAGGTCGGCCGGCGCGGTGTCGGTGAGCGACGCGACGGCGTCGACGAGGGTGTCGCTCAACTGGCCGTCCCCGTCGTGGTGGACGTGGTGGATCTCTCCCCGATCCGTGGTAGCAGTGCTCATGGGCGCCAGTAGGAGGGGAACGGGTTGACTTGTCGGGTGTCTCACCTGAGGCGTTTATTACAGTACGGCACGAGAGATGGCCGTCGGCCCGGGACGGCGGGAATCGACTACTCGTCCTCGATGAGCGTCCGTTCGATGAGTCGGGAGGTGCCGCGGCGGATGCGGCCGCCGACGGCGGTGGGCGAGATGCCGAGGTCCTCGGCGAGCGTCTGCAGCGACGTGCCGCGTGGCTCTTCGAAGTAGCCCGCCTCGTAGGCGGTGACGAGGGCGTCACGCTGGGCATCGGTGAGACCGACCCCGTCTTCGACCGAAAACTCGTCGAGCGAGTAGATGTGGCCGAGGTCGAACTCGATATTCTCGCGGTCACAGTAGTCCCAGAGCGTGCTGAGCGTCTCGCGGTCGGGGAGTTGCATCCGGACGGACCACCCCCGGTCCGTGCTCTCGGCTTCGAGCATCAGCCCGCCCATCTCCGTCGTGGTCGGGGAGATGAGTTTCGTCCCCGGCGTGTGGCCGAGGCGGTAGATGCGCGTCGTCGACGCCTCGGCGACGAGCATCGTCTCGTCCACGGTGTGGTCGCGTTCGAGCGCGGACTCGAACGCGGGAAACGAGTCGGATTCGACGAGGAAGAAGAACATGCCCGTCTCCGGATCGGTCGCCGTGTGTGAGACCACCTGAATCGAGGCGTCGGTCGACTCGATGGTGGGCGTCAACGCGAGGTCTGGATGGGAGAGTGCCGCGACGGCGATGAGACTCATGGCTGCCACCCGACGCCGATGAGACTCATGGCTGCCACCCGACGCCGATGAGATTCATGGCTGCCACCCGACGGCGAAGTGAACGTCGACGGGCGGTCCGTGACAATCGACGTGCCCGTTCATGTCCACTCTGCCGAGGCGGACCGACTTTACCGTTTGGGCGTCGGTCACGCGCGGCGGCCGGCGGCGAAAAACGGGCGACGGCAGCTAGTCCGTCTCCAGCGGAGGGAGCATCTCCTCGATTCGCTCGACGTCGACGTCGAGCCAGTCGGGGACTTTCAGTTCGTCGCCGAACTCGTCCGGCTCTTGATCGAGCGTGAAGCCGGGACCCATCGTCGCGTACTCGAAGATGGCACCGCCGGGTTCGGTGATGTACCGTGAGTGGAAGTAGTCGCGATCCTTCGTCGAGGTGGTGATGTACCCGTGCTCGCGGAGACGGTCGCTCACGCGGTCCTGCTCCCAGTCGTTCGCGACTTGGAAGGCGACGTGGAGGAAGGTGCCGACGCCCATGACGCCGTCGGGCGCGTTCGGGCGGATGAGCACGTCGACGGTGTCGGCACAGGGCGACCCCTCGGGCGCCCGGTACCGGATGCGGTCGCCGGCCTGTGGGTGGGTCGCCTCGCCGATCCGATCCCACCCCATCACCTCCAGTACGTCCATCGTCCCGCCGGGGTCGCGCGAGTGGATGGTCGCGTTGAACATCCCGCGGATGCCGTGTTCGGCGGGCACGTCGCTCCCCGTCCACGGCTGGATGTCGGACTCGCCGGTCACGAGTTCGTACGGGACACCGTCGGGGTCGGCGAAACTGATCGCCGTCTCGCCGAACCGTTGCTCGACGGTGTAATCCACGTCGTGGGTCTCGAAGCGGTCCGTCCAGTAGTCCACGGCGCCGTCCGGAATCGTCAAGCCAACCGCGCTCAGCATCCCCTTGCCGACGAGGCCCTCCTCCATCGGCATGTTCGTCATCGGAAAGTAGGTGACGACGGTCCCCGGCGTGCCCATCTCGTCGCCGTAGTAGAGGTGGTAGATCTTCTCGGGCACGTCGAACCGGACCGTCCGCTTGACGAAACGGAGCCCGAGGACCTTCGTGAAGAAGTCGTAGTTCTCCTGCGGGTCGTCACAGAACGCCGTCACGTGGTGAATTCCGGGTATTTCAGGCATGGTGTCACGCACCACACAGTTGGCAGACTTCTTAATAATTGTTCCTGTGTTTTCACGTGTGGCCGGCCCACGGAGCGCCCCGAAGCGTCCCCCTCACCGAACGAACAGTTTCAAGGCGTCGTGACGTACGGCCGCGTCATGCCCCCGGAGTATCCGACCCGACGCCGCACGGACGACGCACTGCGGCCGGACGAGTCGTTCGATCCGCCGTCGTCGCTGCTCACCATGCCGTGGATCGACGGCCACAACCACGCGCACACGCTGTCGTGGGAGGACCGCGAGCGCTACGCCCTCGCCGGCTGTCGAGCGATGGTGATGGTCGCGTCGGGCTATCACTGGACGCCGTACAAACCGGTCGAGGCCGCCGACGTACGATTCCTGTGGGACGACGTGATCAACCGCAAGCGACCCATCGAACGGAATCACTTCTTCGAGGTGGGCCTCGCCCTCGGCGTCCACACGGGCGTCCGGATCACGAACCCCGACGAACTCGTCGCGCAGATGGATCGGTACTGCCAGCGCGACGACGTGGTGGCCCTCGGCGAGACGGGCGTGACGCCGACACAGCACGTGGAACGGTGGTCACTGGACGAGCAGCGCGCGGTGGTCGAGGCGCAGATGGCGCTCGCGGCCGACCACGACCTGCCGATCATCCTCCACACGCCGAATCCGTCGGCGGACGACACGCCGCCGTATCGGGACGGGGTCGGCGTCCCCGGCTTCGAGAAGAACCTCGAATTCGCGCAAGCGCCCGTCCTCACGGGCGACGATCCGGCGCTCGACGCGGTGAAAGTCGACATCGCGGCGGCGGCGGACGCCGGCCTGTCGGAAGGTCGGATCGTCGCCTCCCACGCCGATCCCAACAACGTCGACTACCTGCTGGGCGAGACGGACTGTTACGCGAGTTTCACGGTCGGCTACCCGTGGCTCACGGGCGTCGACGCGACGGACGTGGCCGAAGCCATCCGCGAGTACGGTCCCGACCGCGTCATGGTCGACACCGACTGCGCGAACGTCCTCAGAACGGACGTGTTTTCGGTCAAGCGGACGATCATGGACCTCTACCGCCTCGGCATCGACGAGGCCGAAATCCGGCAGGTCGTCTTCGAGAACCCTCGCGAAGTCTTCGGGCTGAGCGGGTATAGTAGCGATTGAAACTGTTTGCACAGCCGTTCGCAGTACGGCGATCTATCGGCTGTGCGACGACCTTCAATTGTTACTGTAGACTACCGATGACGGCAGACGTTGGTGAGCTCGCCGACGCCCTCGACCCCGACGGTCACGCGGTCGCCGTCGTCGAGGCTGACCGGCGGATCTCGGGACGTTCCGACGCCGGGGGGCGTCCCGGTGAAGATGAGGTCGCCCGGTTCGAGCGTGAAGGCCCGACTGCAGAACGAGACGAGTTCGCCGAGACCGAAGACGAAGTTGGCGGTCGTCGAGTCCTGTAGCCGTTCCCCGTCGAGTTCCGTCCAGACGTCGAGGTCGTGGGGGTCGTCCACGTCGTCGAGCGTCACTAGGTCCGGACCGGTCGGGGCGAACGTGTCGAGGCTCTTGCCGCGGACCCACTGCCCGTCGCGTTGCTGGAGGTCACGCGCCGTCACGTCGTTGCCGACGGTGAGGCCGGCGATGTGATCCCACGCCTCCTCTGGCGACACGTCGCGGGCCTCACGCCCCACGACGACGACGAGTTCCGCCTCGTAGTCGACCTCGGTGGTGTACGTCGGGTCCCAGACGATGTCGTCGCCGGGGCCCGTGATCGCCGTCGGGAACTTCGAGAAGAGCACCGGTTCGTCCGGAATGTCGAGGTCGAGTTCCCGCGCGTGGTCCTCGTAGTTCAACCCGACACAGACCACCTTCTCCGGATCGGTCACCGGCGCGTGGCGGTGGAGATCGTCGAGTGCCTCGCGTGCCGCCCCGTGTTCGGTCGCGTACTCGACCGCCATCGACACCTTCTCCGCCCAGTTCCACTGGTCGAGGAGCGTCGACAGCCGCCGTGGAATGTCGATGCCGGCCGCGTGGCCCGCGGCGGGCAGGTCGATCACGGTGTCGTCGTCGACTACCGCGCCACACCACGGTCGCTCCGACGCCGTCGTACTGAACTGACCTAATCGCATCGGACGTAGTAGTCCATCCCGGTACATAAGTTCCAACGGCAGGCGGGTGAACGGATTTCCGGCTCCGGTGGCTCTTTGCCGCCCCGCGTGACACGTCACCCCATGGACCTCGGAATCGACGGTAACGCGGCACTCGTATCGGCATCCAGCAGCGGTCTCGGGAAGGCGTCCGCGGCGGCACTCGCCGCGGAAGGCGCAAACGTCGTCGTCAACGGCCGCGATGGGGAACGTCTCGACGCGGCGGTGGCGGAAATCCGCGAGGAGGCGACGGGCGACGTGGTCGGCGTACAGGCCGACCTCACCGACCCCGAGGACGTGACGGCCCTCGTCGAGCGGACGGTCGAGGAGTTCGGCGGACTGGATCACCTCGTCACCAGCGCCGGTGGCCCGCCGAGCGGCCCCTTCCTCGACACCACCGACGAGGACTGGTACGAGGCGTACGACCTGCTGGTGATGAGCGTCGTCCGCCTCGTGCGCGAGGCGGCCCCGCACCTGCAGGACGGCGGCGGCACTATCGTCAACATCACGTCCGGCAGCGTGAAGGAGGCCATCGACGGCCTCGTGCTCTCGAACTCGGTGCGGATGGCCGTCGTCGGGCTGGAGAAGACGCTCTCGGAGGAACTCGCGCCCGACGTGCGCGCGAACACGGTCCTCCCCGGCACCCACGAGACGCCGCGGATCGAGGAGCTCGTCGAACAGGGCGTCGAACGCGGCGACTACCCCGACTACGAGACGGGGGTGGCCGAGTGGAGCGCCGGCAACCCGGCCGAGCGGATCGGCCAGCCCGAGGAGTTCGGCGACGTGGTCGCCTTCCTCTCCTCCGAACGGGCGAGCTACGTCAACGGCGCCGCCATCCCCGTCGACGGCGGCGACCACGCCTCGAACCTGTAGGCCGGCCGGAAGGAGTCGCGGGGGTTTATGTAGCATCCATCGTACCACCCTGCAACTCGCATGGTGCTCGGACTGTCGGGAGAACTGGTCTCGGTCGTGTTGTTCCTCGTCGGCGTCGTCATCGTCATCGTAAGCGTCGAGACGTTCATCGAGGCGGTGGCGGAGGGCGCCCTCGCGCTCGGCGTCTCGGGCTTCTTCCTCACCGTCGTCCTCGCCGGCACCGACCTCGAAAACGTCATCCTCGGCATCGCGGCGGCGTACGACCAACTGCCCGACTTGGCGCTCGGCACCGTCTTCGGTGAAGCCCTCTTCATCCTCGGCGCCGCCGTCGGCATCGCCGGCGTCCTCGTCCCCTTCGAGACGGACGTACCCCGCAACTATCTCGGGCTCATGCTCCTCGCCCCGTTCCTCTTTTTCGGCCTCGCGCTCGACGGCACCCTCTCCCGGTTCGACGGCATCGTCCTCACCGCGACGTTCGTTCCCTACCTCGCCATCATCTACACGCTCGAGCGCTACACCGACACCCGCTACCTCTCGGCAGAGGAGGTCGAGATCATGGAAGAAGAGCGGGCCGCGGAAGCCGACGCCGCGGACGCCGACACCGAGGGAGCGGACGCGGAGTCCGAGTGGTTCGACCTCGACCTCGATCTGGACCTCGACGTCGACGATTTCGTCGAGGAGCACGTCCCCGAACGCTACGAAGGGCCGGCCTTCCTCGCCATCGCCATCGTCGCCGCCATCGGCATGACCATCGGCTCGGAACTCGCCGTCGAGGGAGCGAAGGAACTCCTCACGCTCCTCGGCGTCACCGGCCTCGCCTTCGGCGCGACGGTGATGAGTTTCATCGCGTCACTCGAGGAACTGTTCCTGACCGTCGAACCCGTCCGACAGGGACGCCCCCACATCGGCGTCGGCAACGTCGTCGGGAGTATGCTCTTTTTCGTCAGCGCCAACGCGGGGCTGATCGCGCTGGTCCATCCACTGAACACGGCCGGGACGGTCGTCACCGTCCACTGGCCCTTCTTCTTCGGGACGATGCTCATCGTCGCCGCCGCGTTCTACCGCGGGAAGGTGGGCCGCCCGACTGGCGTCCTCCTCCTCGGCGCGTACGTCGCCTACTGGGTCGCGAACTACGCGATTTAGCGCCCCACCGTCACCGGTGCGAGGCTCTCGAACCGGAAGAGCCTGAACGGGTGGTACGACTCCTCTTTCCCCCTATTGAACGGTGGCGCCCGGTGGAGTTGGGTGACCGTGAAGTAGATGTGTCCGTCCGGCCCACAGCAGAAGCCGTCGGGCCAGAGGAACTGCTCGTCGTCGCGAGCGATCACCTCGTACTCGCCGGACGGCCGAGTCACGCCGACGGCGTTGTTCGTCATGTCCGTGACGTAGACGTTCCCCGCCGTGTCGACGGTGATGCCGTCACACACCTCCTTGTCGCCGTATCGTTCGATCCGGTCGTCGAGGTCGGCGTCGGAGAGCGACTCGTCGAGCAGGTCCGCGGCGCGAATCCGGTAGACGCTCTCGGTCGTGATCCCGCAGAAGTAGACCCACTCGAAGGCGGGGTCGATGGTGATGCCGTCGAGGCCGGCGCGGATGGGTTCGTACTCGCCCTCGGCGTTCTCCTGCACCACCGGTTCGCCCTCCATCACGGGCGTGACGCCCTCCTCGGGCAGGACGCTCGGGTGATCCTCGATCACGCGCCGGGTGCGGCCCGTGTCCAGATCGAGGGCAACGACGGCGGGCTTGCCGGGGTCGCTCGGCTCGTCGCTCAACCCCAGATCCGCGATGTAGATGGCGTTTCGCACCGCGTCGTACGCGAAATCCTGCATGAAAGAGAGGTCGGTCGTCGCGTGGGCCGGGATGTGGTCGACGCGGTGGAGGCGGTCGGTCGTCGTGTCCCACGAGACGAGTTTGGGCCGGTGGCCCGCCTCGGGGTCGCCGATGTCGAGGATACGGACCATCCCGTCGGGGTCGGCTCGCAGGCCGATCAGCGAGGAGATACCGACGCCGTCCTCGTCAGGGGGCGTGCTCCACGCCTCGTTCGGGAAGGGCCGGACCTCGCCGTCGTCGACGTACTCGACGACGCGGTACTCGGGCGGGTCGCCGTACGGGAACGGGTGGTTGCTGACGAGCAGTCGGCCGTCGGGCGTCATCGCCGGGTTGCCCGCGCGGGTGTCGAACTCGGCGTACAGTTCCGTCTCGACCTCGGTGTGCGGTGTGTCTGGCATGGATGCTCCGCCCCTCGCGTGTCGCCGCGGCGGGAGGGGTGGTCGGAGGTGTCGGCACCGAGCTATATAGAACCTCGTCGCGGGCGGCCTACTCCCCCACGGGTACGCCGCTGAACATGACGAGCGCGATGACCCAGTAGGCGACGTAGAGGCCGCCGAGGACGAGCCCGTGCCACTGCTTCATCTCCTTCGTGTAGAAGAAGTAGGCGGCCAGCGCGGTCATGACGATCATCGCCGGCAGGTGGAAGGTGAGCACGGTCGGGGAGATGCTCACTTCGCTGAGGAACATGATGACGCCGATGTTGCCGGTGACGGAGAACAGGACGCTCCCGATGACGTTGCCGACGCCGATCTCGGGGAAGCCCCGACGGACCGGTTCGAGCGTCAGCATGATGTCCTCGAACGTGAGGATCATAGTGAGGAACGTCGCGCCGAAAACCGTCTCGGAGATGCCGAAGCCCTCGATGACGACTTCCGACCCGCCTTCGAGAAGCATCGCGGCGAAGACGATGCCGGCGAGGGCGACGACGGAGAGGCCGAGCCACACGAGGCCGGAGTTCGCGAGGTTGCCGAGGATGCGCTCCTCGGGAATCTCTTCGAGGGCGTCGGGGCGGGCCATCCCGCCGTCGGGACGGAGTTCCTGCCCGAGTTCCGTGTCTCGAAACACCGGAATCTCGCGCTGGCGCTCGCGGACGATGAAGTACGCGAACGCGAAGACGAAGAACGCGGTGAGAACGAGGCCGTGAATCAGCGTCAGCGTCCCGATGAGGACGAAGGGGACGAGGACGACCGGTGCCAGCGCGAAGATGACGATGTAGTCGGTCGGTAGGTCGACGGGGAACGGACGGACGATAGCCGCGAGCGCCAGCGTGACGCCGGTAATCGCGAGTCCGGTTCCGAGCGCCGTCCCGAGGGCCGCGCCCTCCAAGCCGCCGCCCGAGAGCACCAGCGCGAGGATGGTGTCGTCGAACTCGAAGCCGGTGAAGACGATGGCGAGCGCGAACAGCGAGATTCGCATGTTGATCGAGGCCCGAGCGAGGTAGCTGATGAGTTTCTCGGTACAAGCCGTCAGGAGGGCGATTCCGCCCAGCAAGACGATGACCGCGCCGATGGTGCCCTGTGACTCCACGAAACCGGCGATGGCGCCCTCGAGACCACCTTCCTCTTCTTCCTCCTCCTGCGCAGCGACCGTATCGACCGGCCCGGTCACGCCCAAGTCGTCGGCGACGACCGAGGCGGCCGGCGACGCGAGAAGCAGTGAGAGCAGCAGTACGCCAGCGACGATGCGGCCGTGGGATGGCATTGTCCGTCCGTAGGAAGACGGGGGCTTATACCTGCGTTCTGGGGTACCCCAGTACGACGAACTGACGTACACGAAGTGAGTACGGTGAACGATCCTCCACGTGAGGCGAGGCGGGCACATCGCCGCGTCGGGGCGCGAACCCGCGGAGAACCGCGCATATATAATAATTCAATGTACCGAGCTACACGGATGAGGAAGCCTAAGTCCCCCCACTCGTAACGGCCGCCGATGCGATTCGCGAAGCGCCAGTTGGGCGTCGTGTTGGTTGCGCTATTACTCCTTTCGGCGGTCGGGGCGGGACTCGTCACCGCGCAGGAAGACGACGAGGCAGGCGAAGCGGGCGAAGAGGGCGAACTACTCGAAGTGTCCGGCTTCGCCGCGGTTGCGACGTTGCTCGTGGGATCGTTGATCCTGCTGGCGAGCATCGAACTCCTGATTCACGCGCTGATCCGGACGGCGCTCCGGTTCGGCGTCTCGGCGTTCGTGCTCGCCGTCATCTTCTCCGGGTGGGAGTTCGACAACGTCGCCTTCGGCCTCTTCACCGGCTTCGCGGAGATGCAGAACGTGGCGTTCGGCCTCGCCATCGGCAACGCCGTGTCGATTTTCGGCATGACGCTCGCGCTCGGCGCCCTCGCGGTGCCCTTCGTCGTCGACGTGCCGAAAGACTACCTGCTGATGATGATCGCCTCGCCCATCCTGTTGATCCCGCCGCTGCTGTCGGGGTCGCTGACGCCGGCGCTCTCGGTCATGTTCATCTTCGTCTACGTGATGATCTTCGGCTACATCCTCTGGCGGGAGAGCCGGATGGATCGGACGTTCATGGAGTCCGACGAGGTGAAAGAAGTCATCGCGGCGGCCGACGGGCAGGGTGAGGCCGCGGCCGGCCTGCCGTCGTACGTCCCCGGGCCAGTCAGACGGCTGACCGAGTTCAAGTGGTTCTGGCCCGCGATGTTGCTGGTCGGTATCGGCGGCATCGTCGTCGGTGCCGAGGGGGCCGCCACCGGCGTCGAGGGGATTCAGGGGACGTGGAACCTCACGGGGACGTTCATCGGCGTCACGCTGGTGACCGTGTTGCTCACCCTCGACGACCTGCTCCTGATCATCGAACCGCTCCGGCTGGGCTACTACGACATCGCGGTCGGCGGCGTCATCGGGAGCCTGCTCTTTTTCGTCACCGCCAACGTCGGCATCATCGGACTGGTCGGGACCATCCACTTCCGGTGGGAGACGGTCTTCTTCCACCTCCCCTCGCTGTTCGTGTTCGCCGGGCTCTCGGGCTACTTCCTCTGGAAAGGGGAGGTGGATCGGCGCCACGGCGCGTTGCTGTTCGGGATGTACATCATCTACCTCCTCATCAACATCCGCTACTTCGCGACGCTTCCCGTCGAGGGCTAGTCGGCTTCTTCGGCTCGCTCCACCTCGTCGGCGTGCAGGAGAAACATGGGGTCGGGTTCCGGCGACGCCCGCAGTTCGATGTGTTTGGTCAGGCGGTAGTACTTCCGGCGGCTGGTCCGGTAGCTCTCGACGATGCCGGCCTCCTCCAGCGTCGAGAGGTGGTGGACGGCCGTCTTGCCGTCCATCCCGACTCGATCCGCGAGCTCGGAGACGTAGCGTGGCTCGGTCGCCAACTCGCGGATGATCTTCAGTCGCGCCTTGCTCCCGAGGACGTCGAACAGAGACATCGGTTACCCTCCCTTGGGACGCACAGTATTTTACCTCTCCCCTCTATAGGTCCGCCATGGCCGACTTGCCGGACGCGAACGGCGGGCAGCGGACCGTCACCGAGGGGTATTTCGAGCGGGAAGTGCGACTCTCCCGAAAATCGACCGCGGCCTTTCTCCGTGATTTGGCCGACCAGATCGAATCGGAACCCCGCCTCACCATCTCCACCGACGAGTGGAAAATTCCCTTCGAGTTCGACGAGCCCATCGAGGTCGAAGTGGAGTTCGTGGGCGAGACCCACCGCCAGTTAGAACTGGAACTGGAGTTCGAGTGGTCGCCGCCGGAAGACGAGCTGGGCGTGAGCTGAGCTTATAAACATTTCACCGGAATTTTTATACTAATCGTATCCTGATAGCCGCGCATGGAACGGACAGCGACGAGACGGGGGTTTCTCGCGGCCACGGGCACGGGCGTAGCGGGGCTGGCCGGCTGTCTCGGCGGAACGAACGGAGGGGGTGCCGGAGGTGAGGGCGACGGGGGGACGGCGTCGCCCACAGGCACGACGACGGGGACGCCGATTCCGGGCGAGTCGTCCCTGTTGCTCAACTGGAAGCCGAGCGGCCTCCACGTTCCTTACTTCGCCGCGAGGGCGAACGGGTTCTACGAGGAGGAGGGGCTGACGCTCGGGGAGATTCAGACGGGCGAGGGGTCGACGTTCTCGGCCAAGCAGGCCGGCCTCGGCAACGTCGACTTCGCGGTCACCAGCAGCGATCAGGTGTTGAACGTCAACAGCCGCGACCTCTCGCCGCAGTCGGTAGGGGTCGTGATGCAGAAGAGTCCGGCCGTGGTGTTCTCGACACGGGACACCTTCGGGGGCGAACTGACGAGCGTCGACCAGCTCGCGGGCAAGACGGTCGGCACCGGCCCGGGGATGGTCCGGATGCTCACCGCCCTCCTGCTCGAAGAGGCCGGCGTCCGCGAGGACGTGAAGATGGTGGACACGGGCTACGACACCGTTCAACAGCTGCTCTCGGGCGAAATCGACGCCGCGGGCGGCGTCTTCGGCGACGCCATCAGCGCCGAGGCGCAGGGCTACACCGTCGACAGCGTCCCCGTCGGGAACACCATCCCCTCCTACGGGCACGTGATCGCCGTGAACCGGGAGTGGGCCGGAAACAACTCGGCGGCCGTGCGCGCGTTCCTCCGGGCGACCGCGCGCGGCGCGGCGTGGGCCCAGCAACGCCCCGGCGAGGCGACGGACCTCCTGATCGACGCCAACGGCGTCTTGGAGGAGTCGCGCGACCAGCAGCGCCGGAAGTGGGAGACGATGGCCGGGGAGTTCATGACCGGCGACGCGGTGGCCGAGCACGGCTGGGGCTGGAGCCGGAGTGAACCGTGGCAGGTCGTCCACGACGCCCTCGCGGACGCCGACGCCCTCGGCGGCGAGGTCGACCCCGCTGCCGTGTGGACCAACGAGTATCTGGACACCGACTACCGCTTCGTGGGCTCGTACACCGACATCGTCTGATGGCGACGAGCGACCGACGACTCACGGCCGTCGAGACGCCCGCCGTGAGCCGCCGGGCCGTCCGGTCGGTCGTCGGCCGCGTCTGGCCGCCCGTCGTCGTCGCCGTTCTCGTCGTCGGATGCTGGCAGTGGTTCGTGACGACGACGGGCGTCCCCGAGGTCATCCTGCCCGCGCCGAGCGACGTGGTGACCGCGGGACTGGCGGCCCGGGAGACCCTCCTCGCCGCGGCGGCGACGACGGGGCTGACGGCCGCGGTCGGGCTGCTGGGTGGCGTCGTCGTCGGGCTCACTCTCGCCTTCGCCATGGTCGGTTCGCGGACCGCCGCGGCCGTCTTCCACCCCTACCTGATCGCGCTCCGCATCGCGCCGCTGATCGCCATCGCTCCCCTCGTCTTCCTCTGGATCGGTGACGGCGTCCTCGCGCGGGCGACGCTCGTGGCGACGATGACCGTCTTCCCCGTCGCCATCGCGTCGGTCGACGGACTCCGGGCGGTGCCGGAGGAGTACACCGACCTCGCCCGGTCGGTGCGGGCGCCGCCGGCCCGCGTCTTCCTCCGGATTCGGGTTCCGGCCGCCGCGCCGAGCGTCTTCGCGGGCGTGAAACTCGCGGCGGCGCTGGCCGTCGTCGGCACCGTCGTCGCGGAGTTTCTCACCCTCCAGTCCGGGCTCGGCTACCAGCTGTTCCACGCCGCCGAGTACCTCCGGACTAGTACGACGTTCGCGGCGCTTCTCGTCCTCACCGCGCTCGGCCTCGGGTTCTATCTCGTCCCGGCCGCCGTCGAGCGTCGGCTAGACTGGGGTTAGTCCCACGCGACGGCGCGATACGCGAGTGCGACGCCGCCGTAGAGACAGAGCCCCACACCGAGCAGGACGGACAGTGCGGCGAGCATCACGTCCACCTGCACGTTCTCCGAGGCGACGAGGATCAGCGAGCCGAGGCCGTCGTTCGAGAGGATCCACTCGGCAACGACGGCGCCGACGACGGCCAGCGTGACCGACTGTTTCACGCCCGCGAACACGTCGGGGAGGGCGTGTGGGAGGCGGACGTACCGGAAGGTTCGAAGGGGGCCGGCGTCGACCGAACGGAGCAGGTCGAGATGGGACTCGGGCGTGCGATCCAGCCCCGCCGCCGTCCCGACGACGACGGGGAAGAAGACGATGAGCGCGACGAAGAGGATGGCCGTCTCGAAGCCGACGCCGAAGTAGATGAGGAAGATGGGCGCGACGGCGATTTTCGGGAGAACGCGCGCGGCGACGAGGTAGGGAAAGATCGCGCGTTCGAGCAGCGGCACCGCCCAGACGACGAGGGCGAGCGAGAAGCCGACGCCGATACCGACCGCGCCGCCGGCGAGGATCTTGCGGAGGGTCTCGACGGCGTTCGTCAGGTAGAGGTCGGGGTTCCCGGCGAGGCGCGCGACCACGGCGGCGGGCGAAGGGAGGAGGAAGGGTGGGATGGCGAGGGCGACGGTGAGCGCCCACCAGACGGCGACGGCGACGAGGAGGGCGGTGACGGGAAGGACGACGCCGGCGAAGGGGACCCGCCGCGCGACGGTCATGCGCCGTCGTGGAGTGCGCCGCGCACCTGCGCGACCTGTCGGCCGAACGCCTCCGACCCGAACACCGACTCGTCGCGCGGGCGCGGGAGGTCGATGTCGAACTCGGCGACGACGCGGCCGGGGGAGCCGTTGCCCGCGGCGACGTTGCCGTCGGCGGCGCCGGAGACGACGAGACAGCGGTCGCCGAGGAAGACGGCCTCCGGAACGCTGTGGGTGACGAAGACGACGGTCTTGCGGTTCTCGCGCCACAGGCGAAGAATCTCGACGCCCATCTCGTCGCGAGTGATCTCGTCGAGTTCGCCGAAGGGTTCGTCCATGAGCAACACGTCGGCGCCGAGGTGGATGGCGCGGGCGATGGCGACACGCTGTTTCATGCCGCCGGAGAGTTCGGCGGGGCGGGCGTCCTCGAACCCGTCGAGGCCGGTCGTCGCCAGCAGTTCGCGTGCGCCCGCCGGATCGGAGTCCTTGCCCGCCATCCGCCGGAGGAACGTGACGTTCTCCAGCGCCGTCTTCCAAGGCAAGAGGGTGTGATCCTGAAAGACGAAGCCGAGGCGGGCGTCGGCCTGCGCGGCCTCGGGCGGGTCACCGTCGATACTGACTCGGCCCGTCGTCGGCGACTCCAGCCCGCCGATGGTCCGCAAGAGCGTGGTCTTGCCACACCCGGACGGGCCGACGACGGTGACGAACTCCCCCTCGTCGATGTCGAGGGATACGTCGTCGAGCGCCCGCAGGTCGCCGTAGCTGACGGCGAGATTCTCGACGCGAATCATCGGTCGATGGCCGCGGCCTGTTCGAGCGCGACGCGGAGCCGCTCCCACGTTTCGGCGGAGTGCCACCCCCAGCCGTTCTTCTCGACGGCGTCGCCGCCGGCGAAGCGGTCGAACGCGCCCTCCAGTTTGCGGCGCTCGTCGGCCACGGAGTCGCCGCTGTGATCGGCGACGGTCGCTGCCGCTGCCTCGGGATCGTTCTGCGCGTCGGCCCAGCCGGCCATGGCCCCTTCGAGGAAGCCCCGGAGCGCGTCGGGGCGCTCCCGTAGCGTCTCCCGCCGAACGACGAAAGCGGGACCGGGAACGGGGAAGTGATCGGCGAGCAACACCGAGTCCACGTCGAACCCCGCAGCCTCCAGTTCGAGGGGGTCGGTGAAGACGCCGGTCGCCACGTCGGCGTCGCCGTCGAGCAACGCCTCGCGTTCCTCGCCGTCGGCACGGACGACGGTCACGTCGTCGACGACGCCGGCCTGAGCGAGGAAGAGTCGGCCGAGGGCGCCCGTCTCCGAGCCGGCGGGCATCGCCACCCGGCGGCCGCGAACGTCCTCGACGCTGCGGAGCGGCCCGCCGAACGCCGACCGAGTCGTGTAGAGGACGACCATCGCGCGCTGGTAGTAGAGGGCGAGGGGCACGATGTCCTCGCCACTCACGTGTGCGCGAAGCAGCGTGGCTGCGCCGGTGAGGCCCACGTCCACGTCGCCGTCCGCGACGGCGGAGAGGGCCGCCCTAGAGCCGCGACAGCCCGTGAGCGTCACGTCGACGCCGTGGTCGGCGTAGGGGCCGGCGAAGAGAGGCGCGTGGAGGCCGTTGGGCTCCCAGTTCAGGCCGACTTCGACGGCGCCGGCGTCGCGGTCGGACGGCGGCGGACCGGCCGTATCGACGGCGATGTCGTCGCCGAGCGTCGAGGCGACCGTGGCAGCTTGGTCGAGCAACGCCTCGGAGTGGTAGTCGCGCACGCGAGAGACAGTGCGTTCGTGGCCGGCAGCGGCGCGCCAGCCTTTGGGCGGGCGCCCGGGCGCCTCGCTGTCGACGGTCGTCTCGACGACGAGCCCCAGCTCCGTGAGCGTTCCCAGCACGTCCGAGACGCGGCCACGGCCGAGGTCGACGCCGACACGGACGGCGAGACGCGACGCCGCGTCGCCGGAGAAGCGGTCGGACTCCTCGCGGCCGACCAGATAGGCGAGGACGCGCGCCGCCTCCCGGTCGAGACCCGTCGCGAACGCCTCGACCGTCCGTTCGTCCTCGTCACCGAGGATGGGGAACTCTCGAACTCGCACGTCCGTATCTTGATCTCTCGGGATATATAAACTGCGTGCGGTCGCTGGCTGATACGTTGAATATCGTATACGTTCGGCCGTGTGTGTGGGACTCCCTGACGCAAATTCATCAGGTTTAAGAGTTGGAAACCAAAGTTCGTGGCGATGGTCTCAAAGCAGCCGAAGAAGTACCTGTCGCGACGGAAATTCGCAGCCACGTTCGGCGGCGCCGTGCTCGCTGGACTCGCGGGCTGTTCCGGTGGTAACGGCGGCGGCAACGGTGGCGATGGGAACGGTGGCGAAGCGACGGCCACGGCGACCGCCACGGGCACGCCCGAACCGACAGCGACGGCGACAGCAACTCCGACGTCGACGCCGACGGAGGAGGCCGACGCGACGATCACCGTCGGCCCGGGCGGCAGCCTCCAGTTCGACCCGGAAACCACGGCGATTTCGCAGGGCGACACGGTCGAGTTCGTCTTCGACTCCGGTGGCCACAACGTCTCCGGTCACCCCGACGCCCACCCCAAAGTCTCCCTCCCCGAGGGGGCCGAACCGTTCGCGAGCTACGACATCTCCGGCGACGACATCAACCACGTCTCGCTCAACGAGGCCGGCACGACGTACCGGCACACGTTCGAGACGAAAGGTGACTACACCTACGTCTGTGTCCCCCACGCAGCGTCGGGAATGATCGGTCATCTGACCGTCCGATAGCCCGAACAAATTCGACAACGGCGGTTAGACGCTCCCACTCTCGTGCCAACGACGTTTAACCCTATAGACCCTTATACACTCAAATTTAATTAACGTCTTCAATTGTGAAATATATCACAAAGTTAAATATAGACAATTCCTACGCTACGTACGGAGTGGTATGGCATGTCGCAATATGTAAACGGAATGCCCCAGATCGACCAAGAGGAT
>Ga0207733_100284_pt1 | contig 41934 bp, 34 predicted proteins | sample A23P3SouthBayCA_FD_187735 | JGI IMG/M metagenome (GOLD analysis project Ga0207733, IMG submission 187735) | Aerobic enrichment media microbial communities from Eden Landing Ponds, California, USA - A23 P3 (SPAdes) | ecosystem: Environmental > Aquatic > Marine > Unclassified | place: Emeryville...
CCGTCCGCTTCCATGTCGACCACGTCGCCGGTGTAGGCGTCGAGGCCGGCACTGATGGAGCCGCCGTCGTGCTGGCTCCGCAGTTCGACCAGCGAGTCGATCGGGTCGAGACCGGCGTTCTCTGCGAGCGTGCGCGGGACGACGTCGATGGCGTCGGCGAAGGCCTCGACGGCGAGCTGTTCGCGCCCACCCACGGAGTCGGCGTAGTCACGCAGACCGAGGGCGAGCTGGGTCTCCGGCGCACCGCCACCGGGCAGGACCTTGCCGTCTTCGAGGGTCGCTGCGACGACGCCGAGGGAGTCCTCGATGGCGCGCTCGACCTCGTCGGCGACGTGCTCGGTGCCGCCGCGCAGGACCATCGTCACGGAGCGGGCCTGGTCGACGTCCTCGACGAAGATGCGCTCGTCGCCACCGATGTCCTTCTGGGCGACGGAGCCGGCGAAGCCGAGGTCGTCGGCTTCGATGTCGGAAATGTTGGAGACGATGCGTGCGCCCGTGGATCGGGAGAGGGCCTTGATGTCGGACTTCTTGGCGCGACGAACGGCCAGGATGCCCTCCTGGGCGAGGTAGTGCTGTGCCATGTCGTCGATGCCCTTCTGGCAGATGACGACGTCGGCGCCAGCGTCGGCGATGTGGTCGACCATCTCCTTGAGCTGAGCCTCTTCCTGGTCGAGGAACTCCTGGAGCTGGTCGGGGTCAGTGACGTTGACCTCGGTGTCGAGTTCGGTCTCGGGCACCTCGATCGCGGTGTCCAAAAGCGCGATGTCGGCGTCCTCGACGGCGTAGGGCATGTTCTCGTGAACGCGCTCCTTGTCGATGACGACGCCTTCGATGAGCTCTGATTCGTCGGTGGCGCCACCGACGACGACTTCGAGCTGAACGTTGTCAGTGTCGACGCCTTCCTCGTCGGCGACCGACTGGACGGCGCGGACGACGAGACTGGCGAGGTGGTCGCGGGCACTCTCTGCGCCCTTGCCCGTCATCGCGGTCTGGGCGACCTTCTCGAGGGTCTCGGTGTCCTCGGCGGAGACCTCGATGGCGTTGTCCTCGAGGATCTCCTTTGCTTTCTCGGCGGCCTGGCGATACCCCTGGGCCAGGATCGTCGCGTGAATGTCCTGGTCGAGGAGGTCCTCGGCCTTCGTGAGCAGTTCGCCGGCGATGACGACCGCGGTCGTCGTGCCGTCGCCGACCTCGTCTTCCTGGGTCTCGGCGACTTCGACGATCATGTTGGCCGCCGGGTGCTCGATGTCCATCTCGTCGAGGATGGTGACGCCGTCGTTCGTCACGACGACGTTGCCCGAATCGTCGACGAGCATCTTGTCCATCCCCTTCGGACCGAGCGTGGTCCGGACGGACTCGGCGACGGCCTTCCCGGCCGTAATGTTCATCGACTGTGCGTCTTTGCCCGATGTCCGTTGGGAATCGTCGGACATTACGATGAGGGGCTGGTTCCCCATCTGTCGCTGGCTCATAGTCATCCGAACGATTGAATGTGATTCTATATAAAGGTACCGCTACCACTCCAGAAATCGCCCTACCGGGGTGCCGATTGGCGGCCGACTTTCCAGCGAATCGAAAGGGTTTAAGTACCAGCAATCGCGGTCAGCGGCCGACTTTGAAGGTCGCTGTCGGGACGGACCGGGGGACGATTCGGTGCCTTCGCCGGTACCGACCTGCTCGTCGACCGCCCGATGGCGTGCTCGATACCCGTTTCAACACTCGAAAGGAGTCCCGGGTTCGCGCTCGTGTGGGGGGGGAACAGTCAGGCAAGCAAATCCCAATTTTTGCCGCTCTGGACCGAGCACCCGATTTTTTAGGGGTGTGGGTATTCGGACAAGTCGGACGATGGACCCAGAGAGCATCCCCACGACTCGGTGGGCCCGACCCGTGACCGGAGCGCGTGTCGGGACCGGGTGGTGGCGGGTCGGGGAGGCGACGGCGTGAGCGACGACACTCCACCGACGGACGAACCGAAGGAGAACGGCGACCGGAAGCGAGATGATGCCGAACGAACTGCGGACCCCGAAGCGGGTCAATCCGCTGGCACGGAGCCAGCGGGTGGCGACGGCGACGACGACCTGCCGGTCAGCCGGCGGGGACTGCTGGTCGCGGGCACCGTGTTACTGGGTGGAAGCGGTATCACAGCCCTCGCAGTCCTCGGCGGTGGACCTGCTGACGGCCCTGGCGAACCAGGTGATGGGACGGGGACGGGAACGCCGACCGACGGCTTTGGCTACGGCGGGACTGCCACGGCGACGGCGACAGCAGTCGCGACGGCGACGGTCTCCTCGTCCGGGGGAACAACCGACGCTGGCACGTCTTCGGGAACCGAGACGGCGACCTCGACGGCGACGCCGACCCAGACGCCGACTGCGACGGCGACACCAACACCGACGCCGACACCGGAGGAAGAGTACGGCGAACAACTGTACGGCGAGTACAGCTACGGGGGCGATAGCCCATGAGGAGTAACTAGGATGCCACAGACACCGAATCACGGGTACAACGTACCCAACGAAGGCGCACAGGACTGGCACGTTCCGCTGAACGACAACTTCGAGCAGTACGACACGGACATCGAGATCCGCGACACCGCGGCCAACAGGAGCAATTACGACCCCAAGCAGGGGGCGAAGTTCCTCGCGACCGACACTGGTCGCGTCTCCGTGGGCGATGGCTCGAACTGGCAGGGGCAACTCGCACAGTCCCGGTACACGGCGCCGTCCGCGAGCGGTGCGGCCGGCAACCTCGTCGCGGGCCACGCGAACAATAGCGTCGGCTCCGGGGCGAGCGCCGCCACCATTGCCGGCGGCGGAACGAGTTCCAATCCGAACGAGGTCACTGGTGTTTCGAGCACCGTCGGCGGTGGCAGTGGGAACGAAGCCAGTGGCGACCACGCGACCGTTGCGGGCGGCGAAGGGAACAGCGCCACAGCGGCGAACGCCTTCGCCGCGGGGACGAACGCCACCGCGGACCACGAGGGTGCGTTCATCTGGTCTGACACCTCCAGTGGCGGCCTCAGCTCGCTCAACGAGAACGAGTTCGCCGTCTCCGCCGCCGGTGGCGTGTTTTTCTTTTCGAACTCGGGCGCGACCACCGGCGTCGAGTTGGCCTCGGGCTCCGGGTCGTGGAGCTCCGCGTCCTCGCGGGCGCTGAAATCGAACGTCGATCGCGTCGAGACGGGCGACGTCCTGGACCGCGTGGTCGACCTCGACATTTCCACCTGGAACTACGACGCCGAGGACGAGGACGTGCGCCACATGGGCCCGATGGCCGAAGATTTCGCCGCTGCCTTCGGCCTGGGCGACGATGAGGCGAAGATTAGCACCGTCGACGCCGACGGCGTCGCCTTCGCGGCGATCCAGGGACTCGTCGCGGCACTCGACGACGCCGACGAGACGATCGAAGACCAGCAGGATCGCATCGACGAACTGGAAGCGGAAAACGACGCCCTGGAAGCGCGGCTGGCAGCCGTCGAGGAGAAACTTGGCCTCGACGGCACCGCCGACCACGCCGTCACGGCCGACGACTGACGCCGCCACGGCCGGAGTGTATTCCGGTGCTGGAGGAATCACCCACCGCGCTGGCCAGTGTGGTCCACCCACTGACTATTCGGAGCAACGGAGAGAAGTGCCAATACTGCAGGCTACGGTATGTTCGCCACACCGCGCTCAGCTCACCCGGTGAACTGGTGATATTCCAGACCCTGGTGTTTCATCTCGTTGTGCCGACGTTCGAGGAACGAGTACACCGAGCCGTGGGGGGCTCCTTCCAGGAGCATCTCCGCGGCCTCGCGCACCGCGTCGACCTGTTCGGGGCCGCCGATGATGCCAAGCGTCGAGCCGTAGATGACGACGCCGGCACCGGTGAGATCCTCCATCAACTCTCGCGTGCGGCCGTTTTCGCCGATGAGTCGGCCCTTGTGTCGTGCGAGGTCGTTCTGGTTTCGCGCGGCGGCGTCGATGTCGACGACGTCGAACATCATCATGTCGTGATCCAGGAGTCGCAGGGCCTCCTCCGGGCGGAAGCCGCGACCGATCGCCTTCACGATCTCCGGGCCCTTGAGCCCGGTAACGGGATCGCCCACGGACTCGACTTTCACCGATCCGCTCTCCGAATCGATGTCCAGGCGAACCTCCGCACGCTCCTCGATCTCTCGCATCGTTTCACCTCCCTCGCCGATCAACACACCGATCCGGTCCTGCGGAATCTTCACGTGTTGCATAGTATAGCTGGACGTATTTTGTGAGTACAGTTAAGGCTTCGTCCACGGCTTGCCACAGCCACGGCCGGCGGCCGATTTCGCTACCCGTGGCCAGTTCCGCGCACACTTCCCAATATCAGGATTAATTCTCGCGCGCAAAGATTAATGATTGATTCGAAAAATGTGTGTGTACTACCATGGCGGAACAAATCGCGGACGACGGCTTCTCGCCTGGGACTACTCACCCGGTCGATTACGAGTTCAGCCTGGAGGAGGTCCAGCAGATTATCGACGCGATCGACGAGTGGGTCTTCGTCAAGAACTACGAGGGCGAGTACATTCTCAGCAATGAAAAACAGGCTGAAGAGGCCTACGGCACTGTGCCGGAGAAGATGATGGGGACGACGGACATCGAGCGGATCGACGCCCTCTCCGAGGCCGAAAAAGAACAGGTGCGGGGCGACGACCTCGAAGTGATGGACAGCGGGAAGACGATCGAGATTCCCCAGGAGCGCATCACCGGTGACGACGGCACCGAGTATATTCTCCAGACGGTCAAACAACCCTACGAGACCGACGTCACCGAGGACGCGGCGATGATCGGGGTCGCCACCAACATCGGTGGCCACGTCGAGACCGACAAGCTGGTCGACCTCCACCAGTCGACCCAGGACCTGATCGAGGCCGAGTCGGCCGCGGAGATCGCCGAAATCGCGGTCCAGACGATCACGGAGGTACTCGAACTGGACTACTGTACGGTGTGGGAGGCAGCGGAAGACGCGAACCGACTCGACCTCGTCGACTGGTCCGCGGAGGTTAGCGCTCACGCCGCTGGCGATCTCTCCGCGGTCACCGCCGGGCCGGGCGAGAGCCAGTGGGACCGGTTCGAGTCGAAGGAATCGACCGTCGAAACGAAAGTCCAGGAAGGGATCGATCCAGCGGAGCTACCGGTCGACGAACCACTGACGTCGTTGATCGTGTTGCCGACCGGCGACTACGGATTGATCGAGGTCGGCTCCTTCGAGAAAGACCTGTTCACCGACCACCTGGCGAAGATCCTCGCCTCCAGCATGGAGACTGCCTTCGGTCGGCTCGAACGCGAGCGCGAACTCCGCCGGCTCGCCAACGAGGTCGACGGCAGCGTCAGCGACGTCGTCCAGTCCACCGACGAGGTCGCTCAGATGTCCCAGGACATCAACGATCAGGCCGCGGAGCAAGTCGAGACGATGAACTCGATTTCCGGGGAAGTGGACTCGATGAGCGCCAACATCGAGGAGATCGCCGCGACGGCCAACGAAGTCGAGTCGACGAGTGAGCGAGCCGCCGATCGCGCAACCAACGGCCAGGCCTCCGCGGAGGATGCAAAGCAGATGATCGACAAGGTGACCCACTCCGCCGAACGCGTCGTCGACGACGTTGAAGGGCTGCAAAATCGGGTCGAGGAGATCGACACGATCGTCGACGTCATTAACGATATCGCGGAGCAGACCAACATTCTCGCGCTCAACGCCTCGATCGAGGCCGCACGGGCCAACGAATCCGGTGAAGCCTTCGAGATCGTCGCGAACGAAGTCAAGACCCTCGCCGGCGAGTCACAGGATCACGCTGCCGACATCGAGAGCCTCATCCAGAACGTCCAGCAGGACACCGACGAGACGGTCGAGAGCCTCCAGGAGATGGTCGATCTCATCGAGCAGGGCAGCGAACGCGTCGACGAAGTCATGAAGAACCTCGTGGAGATCACCGACGCCGTCGACGAGGCGACGGCCGGTATCGCCGACGTCGCGAACGCGACCGACGACCAGGCTTCGAGTACGGAAGCCGTCGCCAGCCGGGTCGACGACGCGACGAAAAACGCCGACGAGGTGGCCGAGCGGACGGAACAGATCGCTGCCGCGAACGAGGAGATTACGGCCATCGCCTCCGAACTGCAGACTACGGTGTCCCAGCTCGCCGAGGATCGGTAACGTCGTTAGTCCTCGTCGGGAGTCGTCACCGCGGTGTACAGTTCCGCGCCGGTGACGTCGACCCCCAGCTCCGCGAAGAAGTTCGCCACGTTCTCGCAGTCTCGCTCGAGGAATTCGTGTGCGTTGGGGTGATGAACGGTCACCGCCTGGCCCAAGTCGATGACCACCAGTTCGCCTTCGTGGACCACGAGATTGTACTCCGAGAGGTCGCCGTGGACGAGCCCCGCGGCGTAGAGACGATGCATGTACTCCCGGACGACCTCGAAGGCCGTCTCGGGGTTCTCGACGTGGACCTCCGCGAGTCGCTTGGCCCGCTCTTCCTGGCCGATGTACTCCATGACGAGGACGTTTCGCTGGACGGCGATCGGTCGGGGGACCCGAACGCCGGCTTTCGCTGCCCGCATCAAGTTGGCGTACTCCTTTCGCACCCAGGCCTGTACGATCGCACCCTTGTCGTTCGCGATGCCCGAAAATCGCGGGTCACCGTCGAGGTAATCCCGCATGTCGCGGAAATCGGAGGCGTTGATGCGATACACCTTGACCGCAACTTCGACGCCCGCCGGACTCGCATCTTCCCGGTCGGCGCTATCCCCGCGATTGGAATCCAGGATTTCCTGGGCGTGCTCCCCACCCAGCGCCGTGTAGACGTTGGCCTCCTTCCCGGTGGAAATCGGGCCGCCGAACGCGTCGACCGCGCCGTCCTGGACGAGCTTGTAGAGTGCGGCGAAGGTGGCATCGTCGAACACCGACGCCTCGACTTTGAACTGGTCGGCATCCTTGATGCGTTCTTTGAACTGTGAAAACTCGCGGTCGCGCCGTCTGGCGATCCGGTCGGCCTCGGTGTCACTAACGTCGATTTCCTCCCACTCGTCGCCGACCCCCTCGACTTCGTCGGGTTCCAGGAGTGCGAACTCCTCGTCGGCGTCGTCGCTCACTGCGTGTCACCCGTTTCGGTCATCGCCGACCACCGCACTGGTAACTGCTCATCAAAATCCGGAAGGCTCCGTCCGTCACTCCTGGATGTGTCCCTCCTCGCGCAACTGGTCCGCCTCGGACTTCTCGTAGCGCCAGGTGATATCCGCCTTCTCGTCCTGCCAGTCCCAGGGCTCGATGAGGACGACGTCGTCCTCGCGAATCCAGATCCGTTTTTGCATCTTGCCCGGGATTCGTGCCGTCCGCTCGACCCCATCCATACAGCGGACCTTCACGCGATTGGCCCCGAGCATGTTCGTCACGACGGCGAACACCTCGTCTTCGTCGGGCATGCGGAGGTCGCGCCTGCCCGTGTCCTCGCTCATACGCCGCCCTTCGTCGCCGAGTAGTTTAAGGTTTGCAACCCTGGTCGTCCGACTGCCCCCTCGAAACGGGTGTCTCGTCCGGTTTGACGCCGAACGGGCGGGAATACTGCGGAAGCAACGACCGATGGGGGAGCGGTCTGGAAACTTTGGAATATACCAAATCGATATTTATATGGGATTTATATGATATCTATATGATCGTCTCGCACCCCACCGACGCGTAATCTAACTACTGAGTAAAGCAGCGAGGAGTCGACTGACGTACCGCAGACGATGACAGCCTGAAAGCCCCGAGGCGCTCGCCCGTCCGGGACTCGCTGCGCGCGCTCGCTTCGCTCGCGTGCTTACGTCGTCCGGGACGGACCGACCGCCTCGCCCCTTCCATTCCCGCCCGTATAGCTCGCCGAATCAGCCGACACGGGTGGACTGAAAGGGGCGCGGTTCTCGCCGAAGGCGCGACCGACAAGCACTGGAGCGACCGCAGGGAGCGAAGCGCGCAGTGGTCGCACCGAGGCGAGAACCGCGGGGCTTTCAAGCTGTCTTCAACTGCAATTCCAGGCTCTCTAAATCCCGTCACTCAAAAGCGAAATACTACGTCTAGGGGAGGTCGCGCATGCCGGCGAGCATTTCTTCGGTGCCGACGTTCGAGATTGCGAGCGAGAAGCCGTCGATCTTCGCGAGGTCGGCCGCGTGATCCCAGACGTCGTCTTTCTCGATGCCGTGCAGGACGACCAGGTTCGGCTTCTGGGTCGCGACGCGCAGCGCGACCAGCGGTGACTCGCCGCGGGTGACGTTCGTAAAGACGAATGCGCGATTCGAAGACTGGCCGTAGAGCTGGTAGAATTCGTCGGAGGTCAGGCGCGTGATCGCCTGGATCGAGTCGATAACCGTGTGGCCGGCGACCGTGTCACGCCCGCCGCGGACGAGTTCCGTCGCACCGATCGCATCGTAGTATCGTTCCAGGGGGACGTTGGCCGAGTACTCGCGCAGATCGAGGACCACGTCGGCGTCGAAGCCCGAGGAGAGAACGCGGGCGTGCTGGCGGATGTGATCGCCACCGCGGGATTCGTCGATCGTGAGGAGTGCGCCGACGACCCGCTGGACGACGCCGATGCCGGGGTTGTCCCGGCGGCCGCTCTCGTAGTCCGAGACGACTGAGGGCGAGACGTCGAGTTCCGTCGCCAGGTCCGTCTGGGCGATTTCGAAGTCGGTGCGCCACTTGCGAATCGTCGCGCCGGGCTCCTCGCTGAGCGTGATCTCCCCGGCGATCTTTTCGGCGAGATCCTCGCGCGGCCCGGTGTCCATCGGATAGAGCGGTTGTCGGTAGCGGCAAAAACGTATCGGTCGTCCGGTGCGGGCGACCGGGTGGCCTACGCTCCGCAATCCATAAACGCACCTCCGCCCTGGGTTCGGTCGATGGCCGACTGGACGGAGCGATATCGCCCGTCGACACTCTCGGAAGTCCGTGGCAACGACTCCGCACGGGACGCCCTGAAGGAGTGGGCCGAAAGCTGGGACGACCACCGGCAGGCAGTCATCCTCCACGGATCGCCCGGGATCGGCAAGACGAGCGCCGCTCACGCGCTGGCCGCGGACTTCGACTGGCCGACGATCGAACTCAACGCCAGCGACTCGCGGACGAAAGACGTCATCGAGACCGTCGCCGGCGAGGCCGCCAAAAGTGGGACGCTCACTGCGGGTGGGAAGGGCCGTCGGCTCGTCATTCTCGACGAGGCCGACAACCTCCACGGCAACGTCGACCGCGGCGGAACGCGAGCGATCACGAGCCTGGTGAAAGAGGCCGACCAGCCGATGATCCTCATCGCGAACGAATTTTACGACATGTCGAACGGGCTCCGCAACGCTTGCGAGGACATCGAGTTCCGCGACGTCTCCAAGCGATCGATCGTGCCGGTGCTGCGGGACATCTGCCGAAAGGAGGGGATCGAGTACGAGGACGCGGCACTCGATTCGATCGCCGAGAAAAACAGCGGCGACTTGCGCGGCGCGATCAAGGACCTGCAAGCGCTGACGGACGGCCGCGACCGACTCGTCGCAGAGGACGTCGTCACCGGTGACCGCGACCGCACCGAGGGCATCTTCGAGTACCTCGATACGGTGATCAAGGAAGCCGGCGCGGAGGAGGCACTCAAAGCCTCCTACGACGTCGACGAGACGCCGGACGACCTGATCAACTGGATCGAGGACAACATGCCCAAAGACTACGCGGGCCCCGAACTCAGTCGCGCGTACGACGCCCTCGCGCGCGCCGATCGCTGGCTCGGACGGACGCGAGCGGTCCAGAACTACCGGTTCTGGCGCTACGCCAGCGACAACATGACCGCCGGCGTCGCTGCCGCACGGAGCGAGCCGAAAGGCGGGTGGACGCGATATGGGCCCCCCTCCTACTGGTCGAAACTCGGCCGCTCGCGTGGGACGCGAGACACCCGGGATCACATCGCGCGTGAGATCGCAACCGCCGACGGTGTTTCGATGCGGACCGCTCGCCGCGAGATCATGCCGTTTCTGGCGACGATGACTCACCACTGCAAGAATCGCGAGCTGACCGTCGCCATGGCGGCCCGGTACTCGATGGCGGCCAAACACGTCGCCTTCGTCACCGGGAGTGGGAAGGACACGAACAAGGTCCAGTCGATCGTGGAGGACGCGGAGGCACTGGAAGAAAAAGCGGCCGTCGAACACTCCGGCGGGGCCTTCGAGGGGGCGCGGGCCGGGCAAACCACGGTCCAGGACGAGGAGGGAGCGACTGACGACGGTGAAGAATCCGATTCGGGGAACGGCCAGGCCACCCTCGGTGCGGATGGTGCGGCTGGCGAGGAGACCGACGACGAAGAAGCCGCGGAGGACGGCGTCGACAGCGAGGAAGCCGAGGCCGACGACCAGCAATCCGGGCTCTCCGACTGGGCCTGACTGGGAACCGCCAGGCGCCACGCCACGGTTCTGGCAGGCGGCACTACTGAGCAATCAATCCACAGCGGGCGGGTCCGTCTGCGCCCTCGAACTCAGTATCCTTCGTCGTAGGACCAGGCCGTCATCAACACGAGCGCGACCAGAATGACGAGTGCGGCCGCGTGGTGTGCGACCTGGGCGATGGCTCCGTAGTTGAAGATCGTGTTCGCGCCGAGCAGGATCTGGACCGGCAGGACGATCACGGCGACGACGCCGGCGTAGACGATCCGATCCTCGTGGCCATTCCACCAGGCACCGCCCGTCGTGCCGAGAATCATGAAGCCGACGATCATCGCGACGAAGCGGTGGAACCACTCGATGAAGCTGGCCCAGTCGGCCGGGAACAGGCCGAGCCAGCCGTCACAGAACGGCCACCGCCCGGCACAGGTCAGGCCCGCGCCCATCGCCTTCGTGTACACGCCGATCAGGATGAGTCCCACCGTCAGCGCGGCCGTCAGCGCCACCACCTGGCGAAACCGGACTCTCATATCTCGGCTATCGACGTGGCTCGTACTTATGCCCGTGCTTTCCGGTTTCGCCCGCCAGGGATCGATTGGCGACCCACCGGCGTGGCTTCGTTTGACGCTGCCCGAACGGTTTTTTGGCTCGCCTGCGCGCGACTAGTATGGGACTTGACGAGGACGCACTGGAGTATCACCGGAGCGAACCACCAGGCAAGATCGCGATCCAGACGACGAAGCCGACGAACACCCAGCGGGACCTCTCGCTGGCGTATTCCCCCGGCGTCGCGGCGCCCTGTCGAGAGATCGATGCTGACGAGGACACCGTCTTCGACTACACCGCGAAAGGGAATCTGGTCGGCGTCGTGTCCGACGGCTCGGCCGTCCTGGGCCTGGGCGACATCGGCCCCTCCGCCTCGAAACCCGTCATGGAAGGAAAGGGCGTCCTCTTCAAACGATTCGCGGACATCGACGTGTTCGACCTCGAAATCGACACCGACGACGTCGACCAGACGGTCGAGACCATCGCGGCGTTGGAGCCGACCTTCGGCGGGATCAACATCGAGGACGTCGCGGCCCCGGAGTGTTTCGAGATCGAGCGGCGCCTCCGTCAGCGCATGGACGTGCCCGTCTTCCACGATGACCAGCACGGCACGGCGATCATCTCCGGTGCAGGATTACTCAACGCCGCGAAAGTCGCCGGCAAGGACCTGGCGGATATAGAAGTCGTCTTCGCGGGTGCCGGCGCCAGCGCGATCGCCAGCGCACGCTTCTATCTCTCACTGGGCGTCGATCCGGACAAGGTGACGATGTGTGACGAGGGCGGGATCATCACCGAACGCCGCGTCGAAGCGGAGGGCCTGGATCGGTTCAAGGCCGAGTTCGCCATCGACGGGCCCGACGGCACCCTCGCCGAGGCGATGGCGGGCGCGGACATGTTCGTCGGCCTCTCGGTCGGTGGCATCGTCGACCAGGCAATGGTCCGTGGCATGGCCGAGAATCCCATCGTCTTCGCGATGGCAAATCCCGATCCCGAGATCGGTTACGAGGCGGCCAAAGCCGCCCGCGACGACACCGTCATCATGGCGACCGGCCGCTCGGACTACCCGAATCAGGTCAACAACGTCCTCGGCTTTCCGTTCATCTTCCGGGGCGCACTCGACGTGCGGGCGACGGACATCAACGAGCCGATGAAAGTCGCCGCGGCGAAGGCACTCGCCGGGCTCGCCAGACAGGACGTGCCCGACGCGGTCGTCAAGGCCTACGGCGACCAGCCCCTCCAGTTCGGCCCGGAGTACATCATTCCAAAGCCGGTCGATCCGCGGGTTCTCTTCGAGGTCACGCCCGCGGTCGCGAAGGCCGCCATCGAGAGCGGCGCCGCCCGGAAGGAAATCGACCTTGCGGCATACGAGGAGCGACTGGAAGCGCGCCTGGGCAAGTCCCGAGAGATGATGCGCGTCGTGCTGAACAAGGCAAAGACCGATCCGAAGCGACTCGTCCTCGCCGAGGGTGACGACGAGAAGATGATCCGGGCGGCCTACCAGATCGCCGACGAAGGGATCGCCCAGCCGGTCCTCATCGGTGACCGCGAAGACATCGGCCAGACGGCGAGCCGGCTCGGCCTCGAATTCGAGCCGGATATCGTCGACCCTGACGAGATTCGCCTCGAAGAGTATGCGGACCGACTGTACGAACTCCGACAGCGAAAGGGGATCACGCGGCGCGAGGCCGGCGAACTCGTCCGAGATGGGAACTACCTCGCCTCCGTGATGCTCGAAACGGGCGACGCGGACGCGATGTTGACCGGGCTGACCCACAACTACCCCTCCGCGCTCCGGCCCCCACTCCAGGTCGTCGGGACGGCACCGAACGCGGAGTACGTCGCCGGCGTCTACATGCTCGCGTTCAAGAATCGCGTCATCTTCATCGCGGACGCAACGGTCAACACCGCGCCCGACGCTGCCGTGCTCGCGGAGGTCACGCGGCACACGGCGGACCTCGCGCGACGATTCAACGTCGAGCCACGCGCGGCACTGCTCTCGTACTCGAACTTCGGGAGCGTCGATACGCAAGGGGCGAAAAAACCCCGTCGGGCAGCCCGAAAACTTCGTGAGGACCCGGCCGTGGACTTCCCGGTCGATGGCGAGATGCAGGCCGACACCGCCGTCGTCGAGGAGATCCTCACCGGCACCTACGAGTTCTCCGATCTCGAAGACGCCGCGAACGTCCTCGTCTTCCCCAATCTGGAGGCTGGCAACATCGCCTACAAACTCCTGCAGCGGCTCGGTGGTGCGGACGCGACGGGGCCGATGCTGGTCGGGATGGACAAGCCGGTCCACGTCCTGCAGCGGGGTGACGAGGTGAAAGACATCGTCAATTTGGCCGGCGTCGCGGTGGTCGACGCCCAGCAAGGCGAGTAGTGACGATCGAGCGAGCGGAGTGAGCGCGATCGCCGTTTTCGCCCACGTTTTTCGAGGCGCCGTCCCGCAGCGAGCGTCGCGAGCGAGGAACGGCAACGACGAAAAAGGTGGTAGCGACATCGTCAGTTTGGCCGGCGTCGCGGTGGTCGATGCCCAGCAGGGCGACCAGTTGACGGCGCGCCTGATGAAGGCGAGACGGGGTTGAAAAAACGGCTCGATCCCCAGTCAGTCACTCGCTCGATGGCGGTCGGATCGGGAGGGTGGGGGCACCTGCGAGTCGGTGTCAGTCGGCTGTTCGGGCAAGACACAGCGTTCTGGTTCGCGGTTAACGTGTGCGTACTGATCGGGGGCGTTTGCGAGTGGGTGGGCCGGGTTCCGGTCACTCGGGATGCGTGCGGCACGGATCGCGTCGAAGCCGTTCAGGCGTGCTCGAATCCCACGCCAGTGGAGTCCCGTGGCCGTTGGCACCGAGACGGGATGGGCCGGTTCGAACGATGGTTCGCGATGGGCCAGCAGTGTGGCGTTGACGTTCGCCGCGAGGTCGTCGTGGTCGATCAGCAGTCCGACGTGGGCGTCCGGTGGCGCGCGCGCCGCGAGGACGTCGAGTCCGAGGTGGAGTGCTCGATACTCCGCCACGTTGTTGTCCGGGGCGCGGTTTGGGACGGCGATCCGAGCGACGCGCTCGCCGTCTCGCGTTTCGATGACGGCGCCGAGCCCACCCGCGGAGTCCCGATAGGACCCGTCGGTCGCGAGGTAGAAGTCTCGATGGTGACTGCGCGGCGGATGCGCAATGTGGGGCGTCGGCGATTCGTCGAACAGATCTCTGAGTGACGGCCGGCCGTAAGCGGCCATAACCGTACTTCGTGGGCCGATGGTTTAACTCTACGGTTGGTTTTCGCCCGACGAAGCAACAATTGCGAGCGTCTGTGGAGCATTCACGCGAAATGATACCATTCGTGGCGGTTCGTCGACGGCGATCGGTTAGTCCCGGAGATGGGCGTTACCGATGAGGAGGGCCAGGGCGTTGGCACCGAGCAGACCGAAGAAGGCCTCGGTCGTTCCCGGCGAGCCTAAACCAGTCGCGAGGAGGGGGACGTACAGGAAGGGCAGGATGACTGCCACCCAGAAGGCCACCGCCTGTACCGGTACGACTACCGTCTCGCGGATTGCGGTCAACTCGCTGTCGCCGAGTGAGGGAAGTTCGTTTCGGAGGGAATCGGACATGGGGGACACCTACACTCAGGTTGGGAGGATACTCCCAAATAATGGGACCGTACTTCGTGTTACTTCGCGTCATTTCACGGCCCGAAGGTGGTGGCGAATATCTGTATCGGCGGACGTACACAGCTCCTAACGTTTTATTGCGCCGTCTCAAGCCGCCATTTACGAATTGGAATCCCCTCGTCGGTTCAGGCAAGCAGTTTCCCGAAACCCACATTGACTCCGTTCCAGGAATCAGCCGTGATAATCTGCCGGTCGATTTATTGCTCTAACTTGCAAACTCCACTATACTATGGACAAGGGGTTGAACGTATGGGGGCTGGTGCTGTGACGCCCAGCATGGAGTCGGCCACTGCGGAGGTCCTCGTCGTCGACGACGAACCCGACATCGCGGACCTTTACGGCGCGTGGCTTGGGGAAGCTCACGAAGTGGACGTAGTGTACGATGGCGAGAGCGCACTCGAACGCGTCGGGCGGTCGACGGACGTCGTCTTTCTCGACCGGCAGATGCCCTCGATGACGGGTGATGAGGTACTCGATACGATCGACGAACGGGGGCTCGATTGCTGGGTCGTGATGGTCACCGCGATCGATCCCGACTTCGACATCGTCGATATGCCCTTTGACGATTATCTTACCAAACCGGTTGGGCGGGAACAACTTTCCGCAGCGATCGAGGAAATGCTCGCGCGCAATCGATACGAGGACGAACTCCAGGAGTACTTCGCGATGGCGTCGAAGAAAGCGAGCCTCGAGACGGCAAAACACCGGACGGAACTCGACCGGAGCGAGGAGTATCTGGAAGTGAGCGAGCGCGTCGAGGAACTCGAAGCGGAAGCCGCCGCGGCGGCGACCTCCGTCGACGACCCCGAGTCCCTCTTTCGTGATTTTCCAGACGGAAGCTAAGTCCCGCGACAGCAGTCGAGCCTGTAATCGTCGCCGAACACGACATCTTCTGTCTGGCCGACGACGCGACGGACTTGTCGGTGCCAAAGCCCGCCGCCGATCACTGCAGTACGTGAACGTTTTCGCCCGTCCGTGGGAATGTGATGGGTCGAGAAATCGTCGGGAGATCACCGCTGCTGGGCGAGAAAGCGGAGGAAGTCGGGTACTGCGTCCTGGGCGGTGAGTCGGTAGTCAGCGGCCGTCGCGGGTCGATTTCCGACGACCACCGACAGTGACTCCATGTCGGCCTCGTTCAGGGCCGCGAACGCGTCCTCGTCAGTCACGTCGTCGCCGAGGTAGATGGCGAAGGCCCCATCGTTGGCCCGGTCCAGGATGGCGGTTATCGCACTGCCTTTGTCCCAGTCGATCGGCGGCCGCAGCTCCCAGATCGCTTTCCCAGCGGAAATCTCGAGCCGGTCGTCGATCGCGGGCACGGTTTCGTACAGTACTTCCTGCACGGTCCGACGCTCCTCGTCGGCGACTCGACGAACGTGGACCGTCGCCGTCAGCCCCTTCGACTCGATCGAACACCCCTCGACGTCCGCGAGTCGAGTCCTGAGCGCCGAAACCGTCGCATCGATCACGTCCCGCCATTCGCTTGCCTGCGCAGGCACGGTTCGATCGTTGCCAAGGGCGAGTTCGAGCCCGTGATTGCCGGCGTAGCCGATCCCCTCGATTCCGACCCGCTCCCGGAGGTCGTCGAGCGCACGACCGCTAACGATGGCGACGGTGAGCCCTTCCTTGCCCGAGAGCTGTACCAGTGGTTCGCGCACGGTCCGGGGCATACTCGCCTCGTCTGGCTTCGCGACGATCGGTGCCAGGGTGCCATCGAAGTCCACCGCGAGCACGATGCTGGGCGCGGACCGGAGCCGTTCGGCGATTGCATCCCTGTCGCGCCAGAGAAGTGGGGTTTCAGTGGCTTGCATCCTGGGCTCCAGGGTCGTCCGCCTCGGTGAGCGTGGTGATCGTGGCGAGGACGTCCCGGACCCACTGTTCGATGTCGTTGTCGAGAACGACGGATTCGAGGGCTCCGAAGCGTCGCTCGCGTTCAGCGGTTGGCATCGTCAGCGCTTCGTCGATCGCATCGGCGAACCCGGTCGAGTCGTATGGCCTGATCGAGACGACCCATTCGCCCAGGACGTCGTGGGCGCCGGCCTGATCACTCAACAGGAGCACGCCGGTGTCGTCGTCGGCTTGCGCGGCGACGTACTCCTGACAGACCAGATTCATGCCGTCACGGATCGGACTCACGAGTGCGAGGTCGGCCGCCCGGTAGAGGCCCGCGAGGCCTTCGTTCGAGATCATGTCCGTCGTATAGACGACCGGTCGCCACTCCGCGGTTGCGTGTCGATCGTTGACGTCGTCGACCGCTCTCTCCACTCGTTCCTGGTATCGAGAGTACGCGGGGATCCAGGATCTGGTCTCCGTCCCGACCTGGACGTAGGTCACGTCCCCGCGCCACTGGGGGTACTGCTCGAACAGCGTATCGAGAGCGGCGAGGCGTTCCGGGATCCCCTTCGAGTAGTCGAGACGGTCGACGCCGATCGCTATCGTCGTGTCCGCGTCGATCCCGTGGGTCCGTTTGAACGCTTCTCGGAACCCGGCTGCCTCCATGCCGGTGGCCTCCTCCCGGATGCGATCGGCAGGGACGCCCATCGGGAACGGTCGGACCGTGGTCGTGCGGTCGCGATACGTGACCTGGCCCGCCGCGTAGTCGACGAGGGTCTCGTCGAGGGCGGATTCGGCCGTCTCCAGAAAGTTCGCACAGTAGCGGGGGACGTGAAACGTGAGCAGATCGTTGCCGAGCAGGCCGCGGACGATTTCGCGGCGATGTGGCGCCGCCCGGAAGGTGTCCCAGGCTGGCCAGGGAATGTGCCAGGAGTGAGCCAGGAACGGATCCGTCGACGCCCGTTCTCGAACCTGGCGTGGCGTCAGCGCGAGGTGGTAATCCTGGAGCCAGACGATCCCGTCGGATTCGGCGCGGTCCGCGATGGCAGCGGCGAACTCGTCGTTAACTTCTCGGTACTGTGACCACGCGTCGCCACTGGCTTCGACGGTCGCGAGCGCGGCGTGACACAGTGGCCAGAGCAACTGGTTACTGATCCGGTAGTAGTAGTCCTCGATGACGTCCTCACTGAACCACAGCCGCTGGAGGTCGTAGGCCTCACTATCCGGGGGCACTGTGACGGTATCCTCACCGTCGACGACGGCACGGTCGGCCTCGCCATCTCCCCACGCGATCCAGGTCCCTTCCACCCGCTGCATGACTTCGTCGAGGCCCGCCGTCAGCCCCCCTGCGGGTCGAGTGACGTCGATGTCGCCATCCGCGCCGTAATCGTGGCGATACGGCTGCCGGTTCGAGGCGACGACGAGGTCAGCCGTGGCCGTTTCGAGCAATCGATCCAGCGTCGCGCTGTCCGTCGACCGTAGCTGCATCTCGTCCATGACAGGGTACCGCGGATAGCTCTTCGAGCCGCGTATGTCTCCGGCCTGCATTGGCAAGCCAACGTCCCATTTCGGGAATAGACCCCCAGTACTGGCGGCGAACGCCCAGTCGGCCTGTCTCCGGTCATGGCAGTAGCAATGACCGGGCACCTGCGAACCCTCCGTCGACGGAGCATCCTGCCGGATGGAACAGGTGTTGGGACGGAAACAACCCGCAACTATGTTGCTGGAACCCGGTCCGTATTGTAACGCACTGACAGGAACGAGTCCGCTCGACGACCCTAATCAGTTCTAGACTTTGGTTACGGTATCGTGAGCCATTGGTACTAACGAATTCCGGCAGCAGCCGGCCAACCAACCATGTCACAACTCACCTACGATTTCCTGGAGACCCAGACCGCCGACCTGACCGCCGCCGAACGACACGCGCTCCTGGAATCCGACCGTCGCCGCGATACTCTCTCGATCCTGGCCAACAGAACCGGCCCGATCCCGTTAGAAACGATCGCGAGTGAGGTCGCGGCCCGTGACTCAACCGTCGACGAGACTGACACTGCCGCGCTCGATGCCACGGCGATGTCGCTCCATCACATCCACTTACCGAAACTGGACGAGGCGGGAATGATCGACTACGATCCGACTACGAACAAGATCACACGATAAGGACTCGCTAACCGGCGGTAGCAGTCACCTTGACGGACACTCCATGGTACACGCACGAGCGTCGTGACCGACCGGCCCACCACTCACGCTCGGTCGCGTGGTCGCGAGCAAGATTCCCGAGAGGGCTCCGAACCATCGGATGACTTCGTTTCACTCGTCTTCCGAACCCCGACTCACTCCCGCCGCTCGCTCGCCGGGATTGCCGGGTTGGGAACCCTCCCGGCATCGAGTAGCGACGCTACTCGGAGATATTCGCGTCCTCGAAGAGTATGCCCGGGGAGGGCTCCGAACCCTCGATCTCCGCATGCCCCAGGTCGCAGGCTGACGAAGCCATCTGGGCATGCCGGATGGTGCCGCGCGAGTCTGACGACCCTATGAGTGCGGCGCTATGTCCAGCTAAGCCACCCGGGCTCGGGTTGCGTCTGTGGATTCCTCGGTCGTGGCCTTTAACGTTCTCATCTCTCACGGCGCGCTTGTTGGGCGGTGTCCAGCGCCGCCGGGTCGACGATCACCGGACGATCGGTTGCTTCCCAACTCAACATCGTATCGATATCAATATACCATTAATAAGATATCAGAGTCATTCCTGAAACAAACCGATTTGAAAGTCGTACGTCCGTACTTCCAGGCCACTAAACGGCGGCTCTGCGGGCGGGGGACCCGCTGGAGAGCCTCGGTCGGAACCAGTGTGAACCACGGCCGTCCCCACCAGCGCCCCACGGTTTTAAGCCACCGCACGGGAACAATCCTCCATGGACGTACCAAACCTCGTCCGGCAGGCCGTCGGGGACGAGGAACTCCGTGCGGGGGTCAATCTCGGCGACGAGGACGCGGTCGTTTTCACGCCGACGCGAACGCTCGTTTACCGGGGTGAAGGGCTGCTGAGCGACGAGGCCGTGTCGGAGTACGGGTTCGATTTCGACCGCCTGGCGGTCTCGGAAGGTCGCCGCAAGACGAAGTTCACGATGGCGTACGTGGACGGCGAGCAATCGTTTACCGTCCCCGGCAAGCGAACCGACGACGTTCTCGAGCAACTCATCGAGGGAATGCTCCGCCTCGCTGGTGCCATCGACGGCGGCGAATCCGTGACCGGCGTCTTCCGCTTCTCCGAGATGACCCTGGTGATTACCGAGCGCCGCCTGCTCAAACATATCGGTGAGTACACCTGGGACGCCGACTTCGAGGCCTTCCCGTACGACGACCTGACGAAACTCGCCTTCGAGGAAGGCAGCGTCGCGACCCAGGTGGTCCTCGGCGTCGGCAGCCGGTCCGAGCGCATCAAGGCGCCGAACGCCGAGGCCGGCCTCGTCCGCAAGTGTCTCCAGGAAGCGGCCTTCGCCCACTACGGCGTGAGTTCACTCGAGGCACTCAATCGCGAGATCGCTGTCGAACCGGAAGACGCGGACGCGACGCGGGATGTGACCGGCGGCCTCGGACTCGACTCCGGCATCGATCCACTCGTCAGTGACGAGCCAGCGGACAGCGAGGGGGACACTCCAGCGGAGCAGGACCGCTCGACCAGCCAGTCGGCGAGTCGGTCTGATCCACAACGTGGCGACGCCACGGCCAACGCGGCGAGCGGTCAATCGAGCGAGCAGGCGTCCGCCGACCGCCAGTCACGGAAGCGGTCGGCGACCGAGACTGCCCGCTCCACCGGGAGCGGCGACGAGACCGGACGGTCGGGGTCCACCACCGACGCTGCCGGCGATGGTTCGGCCGACGCGGCACCGAGCAACGCGGAAATCGCCGCGCAACTTGCCGACCTCACGACGGCCGTCGAGCGCCAGAACGAACTGCTGGACCGACAGCGACAGACCGTCGAAACGCTGATCGAAGAACTCCGCCAGGGTCGATAATTCTACCGCGGCCCGCTACTCTCGTCCGAGTACTTTTCGAATACACGTCGAACCGAATGGCCCCAGTTCGCCGTCGTCGAAGTTCACGAAGTGGCCACTGGACAGCGAGGCGCCACAGCGTCGACACGAAAACTCACCGGTTTTGACGATCACGTCCTGCTGGAAGTTGACGTAGGTGCCCGACGAGACCGGCTCGATCCGTCCGTCCTCCCGCGTTACGATACCGCGTTCGACGGCGCGGTCGAGGATGCGGCGCTGCGTCTCGGGTGCGGTCGTAATCATCTCGATCCGATCCATCACTGCCTTGACCGACAGCTCGCCGTGCTCCAGGTGGGCAAGCAGGGTGAGTGCGAGTTCGACGTCCGCTGCGTCGTCCGGCACACGCGAGTGAACGTGGGCCCCGAGAATAAGCGTCCCGCCGACCCGTCCGTTGGGCCGGCGTGCATTCACTGGACCACAAGAGGTTTAGTGACGTCCCAACCCTGCTACTGATACGATGGACTCGCTCACGAAGCGCCAGTTGGCCGGCACCGGAGCGCTGGCTCTGTTCGTCCTCCTGGCGGCGCTGGTCCTCTCACCCGCCCGGATCGCCGCGGAACTCCGTGGCCTGGCGAGCGATCCGGTCGCCTTCGGCCTGGCGCTTCTCGTGCTCTATACCGTTCGGCCGCTCTTTGCCTGGCCGATCACGCCGCTCTCCGCGCTGGTCGGCTACGTGCTCGGGTTTACCTACGGCGTTCCGGTCGCCCTCGTCGGTGCGACCGCGACCTGCATGCTCCCGTTTCTCGCGGTCCGCTACGTCGACGTCGATGGCGGCCTGTTCGGCCGATTCAATGACGCCGGTGAACGCATCGTCTCGGTGACAGGCGAGACCAGGGGCGTCCTCGCCGCGCGCCTCTCGCCGCTGCCGGCCGATCCGGTGTCTTACGGGGCCGGCTTTGCAGACGTCTCGACGCGGGCCTTTTTCGTCGGCACGCTGATCGGTGAAATTCCCTGGGTCGTCGTCGAAGTGATGGCTGGCGTCTCCGTTCGCCAGGTCAGCGAGCAGGGATTGGACGCGGGCGTCTACGTGTTGCTGGGTGCGGCGGCCGTAAGCGTTCTGTTGATCGCCGGCCCTGCGTATCGCCACGTCAGCGCCCGACAGCCCGCGTCGGGCTACTGGGAGTAACTAGGTCCGAAACTCGAATCGTGCGCCACCGTCTTCGCTGTCGGTCACCTCGACCCCCCAGCCGTGAGCGCTCACCACGTCCTGGACGATGGCCAGGCCGTAGCCAGTGCCGTTACGCTGGGTGGTGTAGCCCCGGTCGAAGATCCGCTCGCGTTCCTCGGGCGCGATTCCCACGCCGTCGTCGGCGACGAAAAAGCCCGAGTCCGTGACCCCGACCGTGATCGTGACGTGTCGCTCGCCCCCCGCTCGGCCGTTCCTGTCGGCGTCCTCGGCACCGAGCCCGTGTTCGATGGCGTTCCGGAAGAGGTTCTCCAGGAGCGCTTGCAACCGGCCCGGGTCGGCCTGAAAACTGCCCGATCCATCGACTGCGAGCGTGGCACGGTCGGTCTGGGTCGACTGCCAAGCGTCGGTGGCAGCCGTCGACAGGTCGACGGATTCCAGTTCGATGACGCCATCCCCGCTGTGGGCCAGCCTGAGCAAGTCTTCGATCAGTTGCCCCATGCGGTCGATCGATCGTTCGACGCCGTCGAGGTGGGCGACATCACCGCTCTGGCGGGCGAGTTCGACGCGGCCCGAGAGCACCTCCAGTGGGTTGCGCAGGTCGTGGCTCACGACGCTGGCGAACTCAGCGAGGCGTCGTTCCCGTTCTTTTCGCGTGCTGACGTCTCGGATCACGCCCGCGGTGCCACGAAATTTACCGTCCGGGGTTGGCAAGAGCCCGATGTGTATCTCACAGGGAATACGTTCGCCCGCAGCCGTGAGCACGTCCATTTCCAGGATCGTGTGCCGGCGATCGGTGGCAGTCAGTAACTCCTGGATCGCGGCGCGACCGGCCTCGATATCCGTCTCGTCCATCACCAGTTCGATCGGTTCGCCGATCAGCTCCGCTTCCTCATAGCCCGTGAGCGCTGCCAGGGCCTCGTTGGCGAAGGTGATTCGTCCGGTGGCGTCGAGTGTGTACATCGGGTCACCCACGGCCTCGATCACCGTCCGGTATCGCTCCAGTTCCTCGTCGCGTTGACTGTCGGCTCGCACGTGCCGACCGATCGCACAGTAGCGCTGCTCGCCGTCACGTTGCTCGACAGCTGTGACGCGAAATTCGTACGGAAGGCGCGTGCCGTCGGCCGCGACGAGGGTCGCCTCGACGGTCGTCGTGCTCCCCGCATCGACCCGTGTCAAGGCCTCGTGGAGGCGGTCGCGATCCGCTGGTCGCAGGAATTCCGAGGCGGACATCTCGGCGATTTCGGCGTCCGAATAGCCAGTCACCGCCGTGGTCCGGTCGTTCCAGCGCAGGAGCGTGCCGTCCGCCTCGGTGACGACGACGATGTCCTCGAGCGTCTCGATGACACTCTGGCTCAACTGCCGTTCGACTTCGAGTTCCTGTTCACGCGTCCGCCGTGGGGTGATATCCGTGATGAATCCCTCGATCACCGAGACGTCGTCCTCCGATCGTTCGACCATACGGCCGCGCTCCCACATCCAGCGCTGCTCCCCGTTCGCGGTCTGGATCCGGTAGGTGACTTCGAAGGGCTCGTCGGCGTCGAGTGCGACCTGGACCTGGTCCCAGAGTTGCTCGCGGTCGTCCTCGTGGATGACGTCGCGTTCCCAATTGACAGCACCGCTTTCCAGCGTCGCCGCGGTGTAGCCCGACAGTTCCTCGGCGCCCTCGCTGACGAACGTCATCGGCCAGCCGTGTTCGTTCCGGCAACGATACACCATGCCGGGGAGGTTGGCGACCAGCGTCGAGAACTTCCGTTCGGAGGTTTCGAGGGCTTCTCTGGCCCTGACTTCGCCCACGCCGTGTTCGATCCGGTTGGCCAGCAGATCGTACTGCTCGTCGGTCGTTCCCTTCTGGAGATAGTCAGTGACGCCCGCGGAAATTGCCTCGCTGGCGATTTCCTCGGAGCCCTTGCCGGTGTAGAGAATGAACGGCACCGCCGCGTCGTACTCCCTGACTGCGCGGAGAAACTCCAGGCCGTTCATCCCCGGCATCTCGTAGTCGCTGACGACGCAATCGATGTTCTCGGCCCGCACGCGTCGTAACCCCTCGCTGGCCCTGGTTTCGGTGACGACGTCGAAGTTCTCGTTCGCGCGTTCGAGGTGGAGCGCGGCCAGATCACAGAGGTCTGCATCGTCGTCGACGTGCAGCACGCGGAGTGGCCCGCTCTCGGTGCTCATTTGCCACGTATCTGGACTGGACTGGCATAAATTCGCCGTCCATTCGTCGCTCAATAGAACGTATCCGAGCAATCGTACACGACGCCGTGGCTCGGACAGACGTACTTGCAGTGCCGATGGGCCATCGGCCGCTCACAGAACGGACAGGGACGTCCCGTGGCCTCGGCCATATCCTCTGCTTGGGCACCCCTCCGCTTTGCTCTTGTGTCCTCGCCCGTTCGGTCCTCGTCAGTTCCATGCCTCGTGTGAACCGGATCTTCGGGCCGAATTTGGGAGGGAATTCGAAGAACGATAAAGAGGGTTTGTGGAGAAGTGAATGGTATGGTAGCGCTCACACGACCAAGCCTCTCGCGGGAGACGGCCATCGCCATCGTGGCCGGCGTCGCCGCCGTCGCGATATCGTACGCACTGGTCGGTCGCGCACAGGCGTTCGTCGCTGCACCCGTCGAGGCCTTTCTCTCACGCACGATGCCGGGTGCACTGATCACGTTCGCCATCACCACAGTGGGCAGTCTCGGCCAGGAACTCAACTTCGCAATGGCGGCGGTCTTCGTCGCCGTCGCGTTCGGCCTCCTCGTTCGCCTGTCCCTGTTCGCCAGGACCACCCTCGGCGGCGGGGCGACGCTGCTCGCCGGTGTCACGACCTGTGTGCTGGCGTTTTTGCTGAGCGGGCAACCGGTTCACGCGCTCCTTGTCACCGGGGGCGTCGTTGCGATCGTCGCCGCTGGCGAACTGGCGGCCGCTTTCCAGCGCGGCGATCCACTCTCGTCGAAGCGTCGCCGCGCCCTGTCGACCATCGGCGGTGCCGTCGGCCTCGCTGCCGTGGGCTACCAGGCTGGGCGGTACAAGGCGCCGTCGGCCACCGCCGAGGAGGCCGCGACCCTGGAGGGTCAGACCGTCGACCGCGAGGTGATCGAGGATCGTCTCGCGGAAGCCGAGGCTGCCGAAATCGACGAGGAGCGCCTCGATCCCCTCGTCAGCGACCATTTCTACAACGTCGACATCAACGCGGTCGACCCCGAACTCGACGCCAACGACTGGGAACTCTCGATCACGGGAACCGTCGAGACGGAGCGGACCTACACGTACGACGACGTTCGCCGGATGGAAACAGAGCATCGCTTTGCGACGCTTCGGTGCGTCGGCGAGACACTCAACGGCCACAAGATCGATTCCGCGCTCTGGACCGGCACGCCGGTGCGCGCGTTCATCGAGGCGGCCAACCCGCAGGGTGACTGTGAGTGTGTCATGTTGCACGGCGCGGACGGGTATTCCGTCCAGTTCCCGATCGACGCCCTGGAGCCTGGCCTGCTCGCTTACGGCATGAACGGGAACGTCCTCCCACGAGCCCACGGCTACCCGGTGCGGGCGCTCGTCCCAGGACACTGGGGTGAGGTCAACGCGAAGTGGCTCACGGAAATCGAGTTTCTCGAGGAGGCCGTCGACGGCTACTGGGAGCAACGTGGCTGGCACGGCACCGGCCCGGTCGTCCCGGTGGCGAAACTCCACACCGAGGCCGACCACCCGGATGGGCGGCTTCTCGGCGGGCACGCCTACGGTGGCACCCGTGGGGTCTCCCGCGTCGAGGTCTCGATCGACGGCGGGGACACCTGGACCGAGGCACGCCTCTCCGACGACCTCCCGGACCAGGACATGTGGCGCCAGTGGGCCTACACATACGATCCGCCCGAAGAGTCTCACACCGTCGTCGTTCGGATGGTCGACGACGACGGCACTATCCAGCCGAAGGAAGAACGGCCCCGATTCCCCCGTGGCCCCTCCGGCTGGGTGAGCAGTTCGTACTGAGCGTCGGTCTCGCCGCTCGTTTCCTCGACAACCTACTTGTATTCACCGGGCAGGACCAACCAGTCGCGTCGCTCGCGGTCGATGAGAAAGAGAGAATGGCCGCCACGCAATCAGCGTCCGGAACTCAACACTCAGACCAGCCACAGGACTCGCAGGTCTTGCAGCCTTCGGAGTAGTTGAGCGACATCGAGCTACATTCCGGACACTCCGGACTCTCGCCGGCGTCGATGAGTGATTGCTGGTCGTCGTCGGTGCTGGCCGCGGTTGCCCGGCCGGGTGTCGCGTCGACGCTGGCAGCGTCAGCACTCGCTGCCGCGGAGCCGCCGTCGGTTTCGTGCGGTGCTTCGAGGGCGTCGGCCGCCTCGCCCTCGTCGGCCGTCTCTTCGAGGGTCTTCTGCTGGGGGTAGGCCTTGTCGACGTCGCCGTCGAGGTAGCGTCGCATCGCCGTCCCGATGGCGTCCGGGATCGACTGGATCTGCTCGCCCTTGTCCCAGGCGACCTTCGGTGAGCGGATCCCCTGGAGTTCGTCGGCGATCTCGCGCGGGTCGACGCCCGAGCGCAACGCCGTCGAGATGGTCTTGGCCAGCGCCTCGGTGAAGGAGGCGGTGAAGCCACCGGAGTTGCCGATGTTGGCAAAGAGCTCGAACGGTCGCTCGGCTTCGGGATCTTCGTTGATGTTAACGTAGAGTTTTCCGTAGCCGGTGTCGATGCGCTGGGTGACGCCGTGGAGCACGTCGGGGCGTGGCTGCTTGCTGGCGAAGTTGTTGCCACCTTCGACGCTCGTCTCCCCAGCCGCTTCGATCTGCTCGGCTGCGGCATCTTCGATCAGGCCGACGGCGGATTGCTCGATGGCTGCCTTGACGTCCTCATGCTCGAGGAAGCCCTCGATGCCGTCGAAGACCTCCTCGATCTGGGCGACGAGTTCGTCCGTGTCCATGTCCGCGAAGTCGGTGTTGTCCGCCCGCGTCGTGAGCACCTGCTTCGAGCGGGTGCCGTCGCGGTAGTAGGTGACGCCCTTGCCACCGTGCTTGTAGATGTACTCGAACACTTCCTTCGCGTCGTCGACCGAGGAGTCGTTCGGCGCGTTGACCGTCTTCGAGATGGCGGAGTCGACGCCCTGCTGGCAGGCACACTGGATGCCGGCGTGTTGCTTCGGGCTCAGATCGCCGGTCGTGACGAACAGCTCTCCGATGGCGTTCGGGACCGTGTCGAGGCCCTCGACGCCGTCGAATTCGTTGTTGGCCATCTGTTCCTGCGCCTCTTCTTTGACGGCGTCGACGTCGAGGTCGTTTTCCTCCAGCACGCGGAGGAAGTAATCGTCGAACTCGACGAGCATCTCGTCGCCCTGGACGTCGTCGGAGACGTTCTTGTAGTAGGCGACGTTGTAGATCGGTTCACAGCCGCCGGTCGTGTTGCCGACCATCGACGTCGTCCCCGTGGGCGCGATCGTCGTCGTGTTGTGGTTCCGGATCGGGAACCCATCCGCCCAGTCGTCGGCGTCGAGGCCGGTCTGGTGCTCGAACCACTCGCGGTAGGCCGTCGGGTTCGCGAACTTCGACTTGTCCCACTCGTCGAAGGTACCACGCTGCTCCGCCAGTTCGTGGCTCGTCCGCTTCGAACCGTGGTTAATGTGAGTCATCAGCTGGCGGGCGATCTCGTCGGCCTCCTCGGAGCCGTACTTGACGCCGAGCTGGATGTACAGTTGTGCCAGGCCCATGATGCCTAGGCCGATCTTTCGCATCTCCCGGACCTTCTGTTCGATCTTCTCGACCGGGAAGTCAGACATCGTGACGACGTTTTCGAGGAAGTTCGTGCCGAGGGAAATCCGGCGGTCGAACTCCGCGGTGTCGATGGCGTCGGCGAGGAAGGCGTCGACGGCGGCTTCGAGTGAGTCGTACTCGTCGCCGTGTCGCTCGGACCAGACGCGCCAGTCCGGCGCGTCGGTCGCTGCGAGCGTCGAGAGGTTGATGTGGCCGAGGTTACAGGCCTCGTACTCCTCGAGTGGCTGCTCGCCACACGGGTTGGTCGCGAGGATCTGGTGGTCGGGGTGTTTCTCAACGTCGAAGGAGTGCTGTTTGTTGACGCGTTCGAGGTAGATGACGCCGGGTTCGCCGTTCTCGTGGGCGCCCTCGACGATGCGTTCCCAGAGGAGTTCGGCGGGAATCGAGAGGATCTCGCCGACCTCGACGTGCTCGCCGAGGTCGAACATGTCGTACAGTTCCTTGGTCTGCTCGGTGGCGACGTGGGGTTCCTCCGTCCGTGGATTGGTGAACGTGTACTCGTCGCCGTTTTCGAGCGCTTTCATGAAGGCGTCGGTGATGCCGACGCTGATGTTGAAATTGGAGAGGTGGCCCTCGACGGCGTTCCGAAGGTGCTTGGGGACCTTGCCGTCCTCGTCGATCAGTTCTCGCGCTTCGTCGAGCGCGTCGGCGAAGGAGGTGTGCGTGTAGTCGTCCGGATCGTTGAGTCGGAGCGTTTCGGCAAGGGAGACGTCCTTGTTCTTGGCGTGGATGAACTGGACGACGTCCGGGTGGGAGACCCGCATGACCCCCATCTGGGCACCACGGCGGGCGCCACCCTGGGCGATCGTCTCACACATCTGGTCGTACGTTCGCATGAACGTGATCGGTCCCGACGCGATGCCGCCGGTCGAGCCGACGGGGTCGCCGTACGGGCGGAGCTTCCAGAAGGCATAGCCCATGCCGCCGCCGGACTGGAAGACCTGGGCGGCTTCCTTGGCGGTCTGGTGGATGTCGTCGATGTCGTCACCGGGCGAGTCGACGAAACAGGCCGAGAGCTGCTGGAGTTCGTCGCCGGCGTTCATCAGCGTCGGCGAGTTCGGCATGAAGTCCAGTTGTTCCATCGCGTCGACGAACTCGTCGGCTTTGGTCTCGACGTGCTCGCGAATGTCGTCGGGGAGTTCGGGGACGACGGTTTCGTAGGAAAACTTGTTAACGTTGTAGACTGAGAGATCGGTCTCGACGTCGTCCGCCGCAGTCGTGCCGGCGCCGAAGACGTCGGCGGCCAGTTCGTCGCGTCGCGGGTGGTCGGGCTTGAGCTGGTCGGGCGTGACCGAAACCGAGATGCCCTGTCGGTTGGCCTCGAAGACGGCCTCGGCGAGGGCGATGTTCTTGCCGACGCGATCGAACAGATCTTCCTGACTCTCGACGTGCTCGCCGTCGGCGTCCTTGCGGAGGTAGCGAGCCGGGAGGATGTTGTGGTAGGCGTTGGCGGTGAGCCGGTCCTCTAGCGTGTCCCCATCGGTGCGCTTGATCGGCAGGTCGATTTCGTCGACGGAGAGATCGCTCTTGCTCATCGATACGCCTCGCTCGTGCTACGGTGCTGGCGGCCAATACCCCTCTCGGCAGCGGGCTGCGTTCCTTGCATGTTGTGTGTTCGGTTCGTCGGTCCGTTCCTAGTTCATCTAGGGCCGGACGCGTGTTAAGTCAGTTGTTGACCCTGTACGTGTGTTTCAGACCCTGTGCAGACCTATCACTGGTGGGTAATATCAGCCACGACCCAGCGATTTTCGGGGGCTTCTCGCGTACGAAGTAATGGAACAAACGGCGTCTGTATAAACCTACCTAACCCGTGGCGAAAGTAGAATTAAACGCAACCAAATCGCACGACAGCACGTGGATTCCCAGCGGAATCAATGGGGGGAGAGACCCCACCTACGGGCGGCCGGACGCGGTCACTGAAGGAACCCCTTACCCGGACCCCGGCCGACCGCCGTAACTCGGTTTTATTTTCTGACAGTTCCGGCCCGCGCGACCCTCGGCTCAGGGGCGCTTCGGACGGTTTAACGCGGCCGGCGGCGGAACCCGGGCGATCACCGAGCGCATCGCACCGAGTGCACGGGCGGCGACAAGACATTTACCACGTCCGACCCCAGAACCTCCCATGTTCGAATCGGTTGGTCACACCGCCCTCCCGGCCGTCCTCCAGTCACTCGGTCCCCTGGCCGAACCCCCGGCGTTGCTCGTCGGTCTCCTCGTCCTCGCGGCCATCCTGATCGTCGGCCGCATCGTGATGGCCATCGCCTGGCGGCTGGTGATCATCGCAGTCATCGCCGTCGCCGTCCTCTGGATCCTCGGCATTCTCGGGTTCCAGACCGGATTGCTGTAAGCGACCGTCTCGACGGGTCAGGCGGTCTCCCGGGTGAAAACACGCCACTACTTCTAATCCTCTCACGCTAGTGCACACTCGTGAACGGTGCGTGCCGTGCTCAGTCGCTCGTGACGCGGGCCAGGAAGTTGCCGATGAGATCGTGGCCGACTGCGGTCAGCACCGATTCGGGGTGGAACTGCACGCACTCGATCGGATATTCTTCGTGGCGAATGCCCATCACGAGTTCGACGGGCTCACCGTCACTGCCGGACACGGTCGTGGTGGCCGTGACGTCGAAACAATCGGGCACGTCAGTCGCAATAAGTGAGTGATAGCGCCCACCCTGGAATCCATCTTCGAGGCCAGTGAAGACGCCCTCGCCGTCGTGGTCGATCGGGAACGCCTTGCCGTGGATCGGTTCCGGGGCGCGGCCGACGCTGCCGCCGTACTCGTACACGGCTGCTTCCAGGCCGAGACAGACCCCGAGCGTGGGGACGTCCGGACTCACTTCGCGCAGGACGTCCATCGTCACGCCGACGTCACGCTCGTGTTTCGGGTGGCCCGGGCCGGGCGAAATGATGATCGCGTCGGGGTCGGCCGCCTCGACGTCGGCGAGCGAGGCGGTGTTTTTCAGGATCGCCGTGTCGGCGTGCTCGGAGGTGTACTCCACGAGGTTGTAGGTGAACGAGTCGAAGTTGTCGACGAAGAGGACGCGCTCGCGCCCCTGGTCGGTGTCGACGACGAGGTCGCTCGACTGGCTCATCGCGGGACCTCCTCGGTCATTGCCTCAGTAACCGGTTCCGTCCCGGAATCGTCGCGGATCTCCGCGAGAGCATCGAGGACCCCACCCATCTTCTTCTCGGTCTCCTCGTACTCGCGTACGGGTACCGAGTCCGCCACGATGCCGGCGCCGGCCTGGACGGTGATCCGATCGAGCGCGTCGGTCGACCCCTCCGCACTGGCCGGCTCGACCGCGTTCTCGATGGTGGCCGAGCGAATAACGATCGCGAAGTCCGCGTCGCCGGTCCAGGAGAAGTAGCCGACGCCGCCGCCGTAGAGCCCACGCGGTGATCGCTCTAGGTCGTCGATGATCTCCATCGCGCGGACCTTCGGTGCCCCGGAGAGCGTGCCGGCCGGGAAGGTCGCCCGGACGGCGTCGAACGCGTCGCTATCGTCGGCCATCGTCGCCGTCACGGTGGACTCGATGTGCTGGACGTGGCTGTACTTGAGGACGTTCATGAACTCCTCGACGCGCACGGAGCCGGGTTCGCCGACGCGTCTGACGTCGTTGCGCGCCAGGTCGACGAGCATCGTGTGTTCGGCCCGTTCCTTGCCGTCGGCGAGCATCTCGCCGGCGAGGCGGCGATCCTCCACGGGACTCGTGCCGCGCGAGCAGGTGCCGGCGATCGGGTTCGAGACGATCCGGTCACCGGAAATCGAGACCAGCGTTTCGGGGCTGGCCCCGACCACACTCAGGTCGTCGTAGTCGAGGAGGTACATGTACGGCGAGGGGTTGACAGAGCGGAGCGCGTCGTACAGCCCCAGCGGATCGACATCGCCGTACAGTTCTCGCGTGCGCGAGATGACACCCTGGTAGATATCGCCGTCGAGGACGTGTTCTTTTGCGCGCTCGACGGCCGCCTCGTACTCCGCCTGGGGACCGGCCGTCTCGCGGGCAACGGCGACCCCGCCGGTTTCCAGCGGGTCGGCAGTCGCGATGGCTCGCTCGACGCGCTCGGCTTCGGCCGCCAGCGCGTCGTAGCGCTCGCCGGCGTCCTCCTCGGGCCCGACGATCGGGGTAAAGACGAGCGAGACGCTTTCGGCGGCGTGATCGAACTGCACTGTTCGGGTGCTGAGGACGAACTGGGCGTCCGGAAAGCGCGAGTCCGGCCGGTCGATGCCCACCTCGTCGAGCCAGAGGTCGTAGACGGCGTCGTAGCCGAGAAAGCCGACGAGGCCACCCTGGAGCTGCTGGCGCTCGACGTCCGGGAACCCTCGGCGTTCGACGTCGGGCATGACGGCTCGCAACTGGTCGAGGACGTCGCCGCCGTCGGGCGTGAGCAGGCGCTCGACGCTCTCGTCCATCGCTTCGACGGTCGTCTCCGCACCGTCGACGGTCACGACGGCCTCCGGTCCGTAGCCGACGAAGGAGAACCTGGCGTGGCGGTCGTCCGTTTCGGGCGCGAACGCGCCGTCGGGGTCGCTGGATGCGACCTTCTCCGCACTTTCCAGCAGGAAGCTGTAGTCGTGATTGCCCGTGGCGTGTTCCGCGTCGTCGTCCCCAGTCGCGGCTCGCAGCCCACTGCGAACGTCACTGGTTCGGCCAGTGAGCGCCGCGTACGCCGCCAGCGGATCGGCGTCGACGTCCAGGTCTGCCGTGAGGTGGGCAACGACTGGTTCTTCGTTCGAGACGAGTTCGACGAACGCCTCGCGGGAGCGGTCGAGACTCACGCCGGCACCTCCCGGCCGGCGCGCTTGGCGTTCGCGACGAACTGCCTGACGGCACGGGGGGATTTCCGCCCCGGCTGGCCATCTTCGGCCGGCGTCGATCGCTCGACGCCAGTCGCCACGTCCACGCCGTCGGGTTCGACGGTGCGGATCGCGTCCCCGACGTTTGCCGGCGTCAGGCCGCCGGCGAGGATGATCGGCGTCTCGACATCTGCGACGAGATCTGCTGTCCGCTCCCAGTCCAGCGTCTCCCCGGTCCCGCCGGCGCCGTCGGCGTCGACCGCGTCGACGAGCAGGGCGTCGGCCGCCGCGGCGTAGGCGGCCAGATCCGGGTCGTCGGCACTGATCGCGGCGAGGACGCGACAGTCGACGCGGCGGCCGAGAACCTCTATCGCGCCTGGGTCGAGCGTGCTGTGAATCTGGACGGCGTCCGGCGACACGTACTCCACGAGCCGAACGGCTTTCTGCACCGAGGACGGCATCGTCACGAGGACGCTCGTCGTCAGCGGGGGAACGCCTGCAACGAGATCCCGTGCCGTCGACCGGTAGACCGCCCGCGGCGTGTCGACGCTGACGCCACTGATCACGCCGACGGCGTCCGCGTCTGCTGCCACGGCGACGTCGCGGTCCGCGTCGTGGACCGTGCCACAGATTTTTACCCGCGTCATGCACCGACTCCGCGCAGATCGTCGAGTTTGGCCGCGGCGTCGCCCGATGCGATGGCCTGGCGGGCGACTTCTACGCCGTCGCGGTGGGAGTCGGCCATCCCGGCAACGTACACTGCGGCGCCCGCGTTCGCGAGGATGATATCTCGTTTCGCGCCGTCGACCTCGCCCTCCACGATCCCCGTCAGATCGGCGGCGTTCTCGGTCGGCGAGCCACCCGAGATGGCCGCGATCGCATGCGGTTCCAGGCCGAGGTCCTCCGGCGTGATCGTGTACTCCTCGATGTCACTGCCCGACACCTCGGCGACGGTCGTCTCGTCGTGGATCGCGATCTCGTCCAGGCCGGCGCCGTGGACCACCAGTGCGCGCTCGACGTCCATCCGTGCGAGTGCGTTCGCAACGAGTGGGACGAGATCGGGGTCGTAGACACCCAGGACCTGCCCGTCGGCGCCAGCAGGGTTCGTCAGCGGGCCGAGGATGTTGAAGATCGTCCGCATCCCGAGTTCCTTGCGCGGGCCGATGACGGCCTTCATCGCGGGGTGGAACACGGGTGCGAGCATGAATCCGATGCCGTCGGCCTCGATGGCGGCCTCGACGGCCGGTGGCTCGACGTCGACGGTGACGCCGACTTCTTCGAGGACGTCGGCGCTGCCCGAGGACGAAGACACCGAGTAGTTGCCGTGTTTGGCGATGGGAACGCCGGCGCCCGCGGCGACGAACGTGCTCGTCGTCGAGACGTTAATCGTGTCGTAGTCGTCCCCGCCGGTGCCACAAGTGTCGACCAGCGGCGTGCGATCGGGATCGATCGTCCGCGCGGCGTCGCGCATTCCTTCGGCGAAGCCCGCGATTTCGGCTTCCGTCTCCCCTTTCGCCCGGAGGCCGGTGAGCAAGGCACCGATCTGGGCCTCCGTCGCCCCGTCGAACACCGCGGTCGACGCCTCGCGAGCGTCCGCCTGGCTGAGATCCTCCCCCTCCGTCACGCGTTCGATGTAATCCTGCATATTCTGAGCTGTCATCGTGAACACCAATGAACGCTTGTGCGTTGTGATGTACAAATGAGTACATCATAATAAGCCTGTTGGGGTCGTCGGCTGGACGCTGCAGTGAGGGACCATCTCCGCCTCCGCGGCGATATCGAGTGCCGTTCTCGGCCACCATCGTGGGAGCGAATCACGTGACGGCACTGGGTCCGATTCCGAAACCTTCAATTAGGCCCTCGGGATACTCTTAGTTGCACCAGCGAGGGTTCGTGGTCTAGGCTGGTTATGACACCTCCTTGACATGGAGGAGGTCGGCAGTTCAAATCTGCCCGAACCCACTTCCTGACGTCAAATTCTTTCGAGCGGTGCGAAGATCGTGCGCGCAGCGAGAAACGCCGTCGTCAGGAATGGGTGGACGCCGATTTGGACCCTGTCAGGCGCGCGCAGCGAAGTGAGCACGGCTGGCTCCGGTTCATAATCTGCCCGAACCCATTTCTCTCTGGATTTTCGCACCGGCGGATCGCCTGCGGGCTCGCTCGGCAGGATGGAGAAAACGAACGTGAGCGTCGGGCAACCGAGCCGGATCACTCCGCTATCGTGCACGTCGCCTCGCGTGTCCGCGTGGTGTCTTCGAGGTGATCGATGAACGTCGCCTCGATCGTATACTCCCCGGCGTTCAAATCAGCGATGGAGATGAAAAACTCGACTGAGGCGATCGTGTCGTCACTGAGCCCCGTGACACGGCACCCGTCGCGTGTGAGAAGACCGACTCATTCCCCTGGTAGATCTCCCACCGATTCTCGATTTCGTACTCTCCGTTTGGGTCAGCACTGAGAGGGCCGACATCGAGCATCATGAAGACGACGTCGTCGTCTTGCTGTTTCGAGAACGTCGATCGGTCGACGGATTCCCACTTGTCCGGCCCGGTTTCTTTTTCGACGAGCACACCAAACGACGTCGACCCAACAGTCAGATGCTCCGGGGTTGGTGTCGGCGTGGCTCTCTCCGTCCCAGTCGGTGACCCACCGCGCGTTTGTTCGGTCGCGCTGGGCGATTCCGCTTGTGCCGTGCCGTCATCCGAGCACCCCGCAACGAGCGACGTTGAAGCCGTCCCGCAGACGACGAGAAACGTCCGTCTTCGCATGCGTTGTCACATACGTACAATCCTCAAAGATGTATCGCCAGTGTCGTGCTCGTCATGCAGCCACTCTGTGCGACCGGTGCCCGTTGCAGGTGAGGAAAAGCCGTCACGCCCGGACGCGCTGAACCGCTCTGTCGACGCTGGCGGAGTCTATCGGATCGGCTACCGAGCAGGGCCGCGCGGAACCCGTCGAAGTGACACTTCGACGGACGAACTAGCACACCGACGTGGAGCGCGGGCGTCGCCAAACCCTCCGAAACGAGGATTCGACGCAGCGATGCGAAACCGGCCGATCCGTGGATTCACACCTTGAGTCGGCCCGTTCAGGCCCTCGCGCCGGTTGGTTCGAGGAGCGCCTCGAACACCTTTCGCTCGGCCTTGCGGAGGTGCTGGTGGAAGGTCGGCGAGGCGATGTCGAGTGAGGCGGCGACCTCCTCGCCGGAGGCGTTGCGCGGCCACTCGAAGAAGCCGGCGTGGTAGGCAGTTTCCAGGGCCGTTCGCTGTCGGTCCGTGAGGTCAGCGGCGAGGTCGCGGCTGGGATCGTCCCGGGATCGCGTGATCTGCTGGCGCCGAATCATCCGGGCCGTCGGATAGGCCGCTTCGACCGCATCGATAACCTGGTGAACGTCGACACTCGGTGCGAGATGTACGCTCAGGGTGAAATCGCCATCCTCGATCACGGCCTCGTCGATGGTGCCGCCGAGCGATGCGACCGTCGATAAGACCGTCGGCTCGGTGGTTCGAAGCTCGAAAGCGATCTCCGCACCGTGCTCCTGGACCGTCACGTCGTCGTAGTAGGGAACGGCGTCGACGATGGCTCGGAAGGTCCCCGCAGACGCCGACGGTGCGGAGCCGAACAGGAGGAAGTCGTCCTCGCTGACCTGCACGGTGTGATCGAGCCGGATCGGTCCGTCCGCGGTACCGTCGAGTCCGAGCGTCGCCATGAAATTGTCGACGCGAAAGGCCAGTTCCACGAGTTCGTCGCTCATCAGTGCTTGTTTGCGCTCGATGGCAGCGATAGCGTGACCGACGATCTCACCGAGCTGGGCGATAACCGCCCGTTCCTGGCCGGTGAAGGCGTTTGCCCGCGCGGCGTAAACGTTGAGGACTCCGTAGACGGTCTCTTCGTGGACGATCGGGATCGCCGCCGAGGAGCGGACCCCGAACCCGGCGGTATAATCGCGCCACGGTTCGTAGCGATCGTCGACCTCGATGTCCTGGGTGATCTGTATCTCGCCCGTCCGAAGTGCGCGCCCGGTCGGGCCCTGACTCCGCTCGTCGTCGGGATCCATCGAAATGGTGATGTCGTCGAGGTACCCGGAGACGCCGGCCTCGGTCCGCAGTTCGACCGTCTCCGTCGTGTTATCCACCTCGCCGGTCCAGGCGAAGCGATAGGAGTCGGAGTCGGCGAGGTGTTCACAGACGGTCGCTTCGATCTCCTCCCGCGTCGATTGCTCGATGACGGCGTCGGTGATCTCGCGAACGACCGTGTTGAGGCTGTCGAGCGCGGTGAGGGCTTCGTTTCGCTGCTCGATCAGCCGCTCGTACTCGCGACGCTCGATCGCCGTAGCGAGGATGGTCGCCACCGACTGGACGAAGTTGACGTCGTGCTCGCTGAACTCCTTGGCGACGGTGTCGTGCGTGCCGAGGATCCCCCAGGGGTCGTCATACGGCCCGATGATGACGCTGATCCCGCTTTTGACGTCGTGGTCCCGGAGGAGATCGGGACCGGAGAATCGCGACTCCGCCGTCAGGTCTTCGACGACGACGGGATCGCGACTCGCGAGCGTATAGGCGGCCTGGGAGTCGTCTTCGACGGCAGAGACGGTTGTCTCGCCGACGAGACCGTCCTGCCACCCGACGCCCTGCCGGAGACGGAGTTTCTCGGCCGCCCCATCCATATCCAGCACCTTGCAGTAGTCGTTCTCCAGGGTGTCCGCGACCAGACGGGAAGCGTCGGCAAAGAGCGCGTCGAGGTCCTGACTCTCCAGTGCGTCCTGGCCGAGCTCGGCGACGACTGCCTGCTGGCGGACGCGGCGTTCGAGTTCCTGCTCGCGCGCGACGCGTTCGCTGACGTCCCTGACGACGCCGATTTTCCGCGTCCCCTCGCCGTCGTCGCCACGGATCGCAGTGAAGCGACTCTCGGCCCGCAGGGTCGTCCCGTCGGCCCGGTGGATATCAGCCTCGATGGTGCCCTCTTCCGCGGCGCCCTCGAGCATTGCTTCCAGCTGGCGGGCCGACTCGGCCGTTACCTCGTCGCCGACGACCAGCGAGGAGTGGGCCCCCAGCAACGCCTCGCGGTCGTAGCCGGTCATCTCGACGTAGGCGTCGTTGACTTCGACGAACTCGAAGTCTTCGTCGAGGACGTACACGCCGTCCTCCATCGTCGAGACGATCCGTTCGTACTGTTCCAGCTCGCGCTCGCGTTCCCGTCGTTCGGTGATGTCCCGCACGACTCCGATCCGCTCGTATCCCGTATCGGTCGACAGCATCGTGAAGGTCGCTTCAGCGATCCACGACTCCCCGCTCGGTCGCTGCAGTTCGGTTTCGAGCGTCGCCGAGTCAGCCCCCCCATCGAGCAACGCCGCCTCGATGTGGGCCGCCTGCTCTCGCGTCGCCTCGTCGTCGATCACTGTCGAGACGTGGGCTCCCTCCAGCGCCGCTTTCGACTGGCCCATCATGGTCGCGTACTGCTCGTTGACCAGTGTGAAGTGGCCGTCGGCGTCGACGATGTACACGCCCTCGTTGATGCTCTCGACGACGTTCCGATAGCGCTGGAGTCTTTTCTGTCGTTGCTTGCGATCAGTGACGTCCCGGAAGTAGACCGACAGCCCGGTCTCGGAGGGGTAGACGTGAGTCTCGAACCAGGTCGCCAGTGACTCGTCGAACTCCTCGACGGTCACGGACTCCCCCCTTTCGGTCGCCGCCTCGAAGGCGGCAGCGACCGTCCGATTGGGGTCGCGTGCGTTCCAGATTGGTTCGCCGACCAGCTCGCTGGCGGGACGGCCGAATCGCTCGGCGGCCTGGTCGTTGAGGTGCACGAACCGGCGGTCCTCGTCGAGTGCGAAGAAGCCGTCGTCGATGCGCTCGAAGATCTCAGCGAGTTCGCTCTCCAGGTCGTCACGCTGTCGTTCGATCTGCAGGGCCTGTTCCTTCTGCTGTGTGATATCCTCGACCGTCAGGACGACCTGCTCAGACGCACCGTCGCCATCCTCCAGTGGCGCCGCGTTCACCGACAACCAGCGGCGACCCCCGTCCGGATCGTCGAACTGACACCGCCAATCGCGGACGGCTTCGCCGGTCTCGAACGCGCGGGCAGCGGGCTGTTCCGCGGTGGGCACCGGGTCACCGTTCTCGTCGTACAGCGTCGAGGTGTCGACGGTCGCCTCGTCGTCGCCGTCTCGGCCGAGGATCTCCGTCGCCCGCTCATTCAGCCTGCGGAGTTCCCCGTCGGTGGAGACCACGCCGACGCCCACCGGGACCGTGTTCAGGATGCGCCCGACGAGGTCTCGCTCGCGGCGGAGTTCCCGTTCTCGCGTGCGGCGATCGGTCATGTCCCGGGTGACCTTCGCGAACCCTTCGAGTGCACCGTCCTCGTCACGAATCGCCGTGATCGTCACGTTCGCCCAGAATCGTGACCCATCCGCGCGGACCCGCCACCCCTGCTCTTCGATCGAGCCGTCCCTCGCGGCCGCCGCGAGGTTTCGCATGGGGACGCCGGCTTCCTGTGCCTCCGCCGGATAAAACGTAGAAAAGTGCTCACCCACGATTTCCGCCTCGGCGTAGCCCTTGATCTCCTCGGCCCCCGGATTCCACGTCCGAACGTATCCTTCGGGGTCGAGCGTGAACAGGGCGTATTCGTCGACCGCTTCGACGAGTGATGCCAGTTCCTCACGCGCCCGAGCGGGACCGGGCGTGTCGTCGCTGGCGTCGGTGTGTGGCCGCCACCAGACCCGCGCGTTCGCGCCGACTTTCTTCGTCGCCAGGCGGCCCTGGTCAACCAGCCGTTCGAGCCGTTCGTAGGTACTGCGACGGCCAAGATCCAGTTGCTCGGCCAACTCCGACGTTGCCCGTGGTTCACCGTGGCCGTCGAACAGGGCGAGCGTCTCCCTGAGCGCCGGTGTTAACGCGGGGTGTGCCATTATGCCGCAATCGACCCGGTGGGAAATGAAGCCTCCGGTGGCGGAGGGTCCTGATGGCCGCCAATATATCCACAGCCGGATGTATCTGGTACGCACGTCGTCAGTGCCTGGATCCGACCACTTGTCGGCCATCTATCACCAAATCACAGATTCTACCTCAGTGTGTAGGCCCCAGGATTACGCGCGGACGGTCCAAGGACGAACTACACCGGTCTCAGTGGATCAGGTGACCCACCCAATCATGAGCCAAATAGCAGACTCCAGTACCAAAACGGGCCGCCCGTTGGACACGCTCAGTGAGTCCGAATACCATCGCTTGCACACGGCCGCACGCCGCCGCATCGTGCTCGACGTCATCGACGATCAGCGCTGCCCGATAGCCCTCGACGATCTGGCCCGGAGCGTTGGCGAACACCCCGACGCCGCCCCGGCACCGTCCCTGACCGAGGTCCGCACGACGCTTCACCACACGCATTTACCCTTCATGGACTCGATCGGCGTTCTCTCGTACGATCCAGACAGCACGCGGGTCCTGGCAGCTTCCTGGTAACTATCTTCGCGACACTGCGTCGCTACTGTAGGGTACCACCGAACAGTGTCGCCCTCCTGGCTGACGCTCCGAGCGTGGCCTCCCACTCAGCTAACCGTCTGACTGCTCGGTGAGTTCACCCCTCAATGGCAGACACACGGACGTGCCCATCGCCGCCGACGGTCACGCGGTGCTCGTAATACGAGAACGTGATGTCCCTGAGCCGTCGCTCGCGAGGATCGCTTCGATCCCATCCTGATCGAACCCGTCTCCGAGAGGGGGTAGTATCTCCGGATCGGTGTCTGCCGCCGTCGCAACCGCGCCGATGATGACCGTCCACAGTTCCTCGGTGGGCTCCGAGTGGCGGGACGCAGGGGTGTTCGACGGAGTACCACGTCCCACACCCCATTTGCGTAAACGGGGACCAGCGATTTCAGTCAGTAAATGGAGTGATCGTGTCGAGAGCGAACGGGCCGCTGAGACGCGACATTCCGGGCGGCGTGGGCTGATCGATACGCTCCCTGCTCGCGATCGAAGGCCACCATCTCGGGGCTTCGGAATCGTTTTCACACCGCCAGCGGATGATCGCCTATGAATCCGATTGTCGAAGCACTGCCCCAGCGGCCGATCATGCGCGACGAGATCGACGAGTTGACCGATTCGGAGTCGATCGACGCCGTGTTTCCAGTATTCGGTGAACGGTCTGAAAGCCGCCAGATGGCGTTCGTCCTCGTCGTGGCGACGGGGGAGACGCTGCACGGAATCGGACTGGACGAAGGCGGCTGGTCACTCGTCGACACGGCGACCATCGAGGCCGTCGCGGACATGGAAAAGGATCCCGACGAGGACAGCGTGTTCTCCAACGATATGCAGGCGGTTCAGGACATGCAACAGTACGTCGTCGACAGTATCGACAAAGAAGACTGACTCTCCCGGTCGACATCACCCGAACACGACCATCGAACACAGCGCCCAGCCCCGCTACCGCCAGCTCCAGTAGCCTGGTCGCCCCTTCCGGTGGAGTCGCTGGCCATACAGATAGAGCGCGGCAAGCCCAATACCACAGAATACGGCCGTCTGCACGAGGAGGGCGACCGTCGAATCGACGACCGTTCCGAACGCGGATGGGCCCATCTCGTCACAAAATTTCTGGGATGGTTACAAAAAGGATGTGGCCGTGGTAACCATTGCGAGTGTACGTGCCCGGACGCCACGGGATCCCGACGTGCTCGTCACACAGTCAGCCCGCGGTGCCGACCGTCCGCCTCAGTCGTCGCTCAGCTTGGAGACGACGGGACACTCGGCGTTGAGCAGAATTTTCTGGGCGGTGTTTCCGAAGATTGCCTTTCCGGTCGGCGAGCGCCGGCGACCGCTGATGACGAGGTATCGGGGGTCGACCTGCTCGGCCTCAGCGAGAATCGCCTCCCCGACGTCACCGACACGCCCGCGGGCCTCGAGCTGGTTCCGATCGATGTCGTCGATCGTCTCGCGAACGAATTTCTCCGCGAATCGCTCTGCACTCTCCTGTTCCTGTTCCAGGTTGAAATCGGCGAATTCGGCGATCTCCTGCATGGTCTCGCGATGTTTCTCGTACTCTTCTTCGGGGATCACGTGGAGCGCGATGAGGGTGTCGTCGTACGCCGTCGCCAGATCGTACGCGAGTTCCACGACTTTCTTCGACCGCTCGTTCTCGTCGATTGCCGCGAGAATGGCCATGACACAATCTGCAGAGTGCTACAAAATTAACCTTGTCGTACCGCAACGCCCACCCAGATGGTCAGTTGCTGGTGAGCTGCTGGACAACGGCCGTCCCAGACGACTGCCTGCCATCAATTGATCCACGGACGGTGTGGGCCAGATACTGTGGGCCTCTCTCACCGGTTTCCGAGTCGACGATTCGAGACCCACCGCGACCTGGGCGACGGGCCGAGCGCCGAGGAGCCCGTGACACACTCTCTATGGCTCAGTACGTTTCGTCCCGGTCGAGGACGTTGGTAAGATAATCGAGTGAGGGCGCAGGAGTACCGTCGGGTCGGATCAGGTAGTACCCCTGGACGTCGTCGTTTTCCTCGACCGCGCCGTCGACGGCTTTCTCGTTACAGTACAGCTCCCAGTACAGCGCCCAGCGCACGCCCCAGTCGAGGCTGTGTTCCAGCACTGGCCGGGTAATCCTCATCGCCGTTTCCACGCCGGCTCGCTGCAACGGTGAGCCGAACTCGCCGAGGTAGACGTTGGACTGGCGATCGGTCAGCGATCCGGCGACGTAGTCGTTCGGTGCGGGCGCCTGCGAGTCGATGTAGTCCAGCGTCTCGGTCACGAC
>Ga0207733_100285_pt1 | contig 41932 bp, 42 predicted proteins | sample A23P3SouthBayCA_FD_187735 | JGI IMG/M metagenome (GOLD analysis project Ga0207733, IMG submission 187735) | Aerobic enrichment media microbial communities from Eden Landing Ponds, California, USA - A23 P3 (SPAdes) | ecosystem: Environmental > Aquatic > Marine > Unclassified | place: Emeryville...
GTCTACTCCACGCTCGCCATCGGCGTGCTCTCGTTCGGCGTCTGGGCCCACCACATGTTCGCCACCGGCATGGACCCGCGCCTGCGCGCGTCGTTCATGGCAGTGTCGCTCGCTATCGCCATCCCCTCGGCCGTGAAGACGTTCAACTGGATCACGACGATGTGGAACGGGAAACTCCGCCTGACGACGCCGATGCTCTTCTGTATCGGCTTCGTCTCCAACTTCATCATCGGCGGCGTCACCGGCGTCTTCAACGCCTCCATTCCCGTCGACCTCGTGCTCCACGACACCTACTACGTCGTCGGGCACTTCCACTACGTCGTCATGGGCGCCATCGCCTTCGCCGGCTTCGCCGGCCTCTACTACTGGTTCCCGATGTTCACCGGCCGGATGTACCAGCGCAGCCTCGGCAAGGCCCACTTCTGGCTCTGGATGATCGGCTCGAACATCACGTTCATCGCCATGCTCGTCCTCGGTTACGGGGGCATGCCCCGGCGCTACGCCACCTACCTGCCCCAGTTCGCCACCTTCCACCAGCTCGCCACGTTCGGCGCCGTCCTGATGTTCATCGGCGGCCTCATCTGGACGTACAATTTCGTGGTGTCGTGGCTGGAAGGTCCGAAGGTGCAGGACGGCGACCCGTGGAACCTCCGCGAGGACGGCATGTACACCAACGAGTGGCAGTGGTTCGAACACCAACGCGAGACGGCGCTCGCAGACGGCGGTGAGGAAGAGGTCGCCACGGACGGCGGCGAACCGACCGACGACTGAGGATCGGCTCCGAACCGTTTTTTTACCGCGTCGTTTCAGGTCGCCAGCAGAATACCAGTGACGAACATCAGGAGCGCGACGCTCCCGAGGATGATCCCGAGGATGTCCTGATTTGTCATGTGTGAGCCGACGGGCGGCGGCGTCAAAGGCCCATCGGTCCGAACGAGAAAGGGAAGGCCTAATCGGCCTGCCCTCTTACCACCGAATGTGACTGCGACACGGTGGGACGGCCGGCGGTTGATGTTACTCCTCTATGCCATCATCGTCGGCATCGCGGGCGTCCTCGGCCTCATCCTCGGAGAGTACATCTTCGCGGGCGAAGGACCGGAGCTGTTCTTCCTGATCGACCTCCCGGCGACGGCACTCGGCTTCGCGACGTTCGGCGTGGTGACCGTCGCCGTCGGCCTCGGGATTCCGCTGGCGCTCGTCGTCTACGTCTCCCGCCAGATGGACGAAGACACGGGCGAGGTTGATAAAGACACTTAGCCCTGGCTGGCGGAGAGAACTATATGTACAACGTCGTAATCGGTGTCGACGACAACGAGGAGCGAGCGATGGCGTGTGCGCGAGCGGTCGCCACCCTGCCGGGTGACGCGTCCGAGAAACGGGTGACCGTAATCCACAGTTTCACCGACAACCCGAGCGGTGCCTCCGCGTCCCAGCTCGCGTCCGTCCGCGACGTGACTGACTTCCTCGAAGGCGAGGGGATCGAAGTCGAGGTGACGGAGTCGAGCGGCGATCCGGCCGATCAGCTCCTCGAAACGGCACGAGAGGAGGACGCGAATCTCATCGTCGTCTCCGGTCGAAAGCGCTCGCCGACGGGCAAGGCCCTGTTCGGGAGCGTGACGCAATCGGTGATCCTGAATTCGGAGCGACCGGTGATGGTCGCTGGCGAATAATCAGTACAGCTCCGCGAATCGATCCGCGTAGGTGTCCGGCGACTGCCGCCCCGTCAGCGTGTCCACGAGGTCGCCCCCGCGGAAACAGCAGACTGCGGGCGCGCTGTCGACGTCGAACGCACGACGGAAGTTCGGGACCGACTCGCCGTCGACGCCCGCGACGGCGACGCCGTCCGGAAGTTCGGACACCACCGCGTCGAGATCTTCTTTCAGCGCCTCACAGGGTGCGCAGTCGTGGCGCCACACCGTCACGACGGCGTCGGGATGCGTCTCGAGGAAGGCACGCCACGACTCGTCGTCGAGTTCCTCGATCCCGTCTGGCACCGGCGACCCCGGCGAGAGTTCGGCGACGAGCGACGCCATCGTCGCCAGTCGCTCGTCGTCGACGGTATCACCGGACTTCGTCCGGCTGTCGTCGGCCTCCGGCCGACTGCCCGAGGGACCGCGTCCCTCGCTGCCCGAGGAGCGTGGCTCCTCGCTATCAAGCGCCGAGCGAAGCGAGAGGTAGGCGATCAGGTCGTCGCGAGTGATCGTGCCGGCGTCGATCCGCTCGCCGGCAGTCGCCTCGTCGACGCCGAAGACGTCTGCGACCGTCTGCCGGAAGACGGCGTCGTCGACCGCTCCGTAGGAGTCGCGGTAGACGCGGCGGGTGGCCTCGAACGCCTCGGTCGTGACCAGCGAGCCGTCGTCGCGTTCGTCGACGAGACCGGCGTCGATCAGCGAGTCGAGCGCGTCTTCGAGCGCCGCGTTCGTTGGGCCGGACATCTCAGACACCGAGGTAGCGCTCGCGGGTCTCCTCGTCCTCGCGGAGTTCGTCGGCAGTGCCGTCGAAGACGATCTCACCCTGATCGACCACGTAGGCACGGTCGGCAATCTTGATCGCGGCCGCGGCGTTCTGCTCGACCAGTAGGATCGTCACACCCTGTTCGCTGATGCGCTCGACGGCCGCCTCCACGTCCTCGACGATCTTCGGGGCGAGCCCCTCGTACGGTTCGTCGAGGAGGAGCAGGTCGGTACTCTGCTTGAGCGCGCGGGCGATGGCGAGCATCTGCTGTTCGCCGCCGGAGAGCGTGCCGGCCTTCTGCGTCTTGCGCTCGCGGAGGCGTGGGAAGTCGTCGTACACCTGTTCGGTCGACATGGACTGCCCGGTCGCGGTGAGCGGCCGGCGCCACGTGTTCGAGGTGTTGCGCGACACCTCCGCGATGCGGAGGTTCTCCGCGACGGTGAGGTTGGCGAAGACGCGACGCTCCTCGGGCACCAACGAGATGCCCTGCATCGCCACGTCGTCGGCGGGCATCGACGTGATGTCGTCGCCTTTGAACCGGATCGACCCCTCGCGCACGTCCGGCGGTTTCGCGCCGGAGATGGAGCGCAGGGTCGTCGTCTTGCCCGCGCCGTTACGGCCCAGCAGTGCGCAGATTTCACCTTCCTCGACGGTGAGCGAGAGGTCTCGCAGGATGTGGCTCTCGCCGTAGTAGGCGTCGATGGCGTCGACTTCGAGCAGACTCACAGGTCGACACCTCCGAGATACGCCTCCTGCACCTCGGGATCGCCCCGGATCTCGTCGGGTGTCCCTTCGGCGATGACCCGGCCGCGATTGAGCACGACGATACGATCCGAGATGCTGAAGACGATCTCCATGTCGTGTTCGATGAGGACGAACGTCAGGCCGAGTTCCTGTTTGACCTCCTCGACGAGGTCGACGGTCGCCTCGGTCTCCTCGGGCGACATCCCCGCCGTGGGTTCGTCCATCAGGAGGAGGTCGGGTTCGGCCGCCAGCGCGATGCCGATTTCGAGGCGACGCTTGTCGCCGTAGGGGAGTTCCGACGCCGTGCGGTCGGCCTGACTCAGGAGGCCGACGGCGTCGAGGGTGTCCCGCGCCACCTCGTGGACGCCGGTGAGGCTATCGTGGTGTTCGAGGAACTTGAACCCGAAGGAGCCGTGCTCGGCAGCGAGTGCGGCGATTTCGGCGTTTTCGCGCACGGTGAGATTCGTGAAGATGGACGCCGTCTGGAACGACTTGCTGACCCCCATCTGCACGACTTCGTGGGGGTCCCGGTCGACGATGGACTCGCCTTTGAACCGGATGTCACCCGACGTGGGGTCCAGTCGGCGCGTGATGAGGTTGATGAGCGTCGACTTTCCGGCCCCGTTCGGGCCGATGATCGAGACGCGTTCGTCCTCTTCGACGGTCAGGTTCACGTCGTCGGTAGCGACGAGGCCACCGAACTCCTTGACGAGGTTCTCCGTCTCCAAGAGCGCCATCAGTCCTCACCTCCCGTGACGAGGTCGCGCACGTCGCGGACGAAGCCCCAGATTCCGCGGGGGAACACCCAGATGGTGACGACGAACACGAGGCCGAGGATCAGATGCCAGAAGGGGGCGATGAAGTCGAACGGGTGCCCGCCGCTGACGATGTTCTCGACGTAGAGGTAGACGCCAGCACCCACTATCGGTCCGAACAGCGACCCCGTCCCGCCGAGGACGGTCATGATGACCACCTCGCCGCTGGTCGTCCAGTAGAGCGAGGCGAGCGGGACGTAGGAGCCATGGATGACGAACAGGCTACCGGCGACCCCCGCGAAGAATCCGGAGAGGATGAAAGACATCAGCCGGTAGCGCCAGACGTTCAGGCCGACGAACTCCGCGCGCTGTTCGTTCTCGCGAATGGCCCGGAACACCATGCCGTACGGCGAGTTGAGGATGCGGTAGGCCAGCGCCACACAGAGGAGCGTGATGATCGCCACGAAGAGGTACAGCCACGTGCCGAGAAGGAGGCCGAGTACGGCCGGGAGATCCGATTCGAGACCGAAGATTCCGAACAGTTCGGCCGTCTCGACGCCCGTGAAGCCGTTCTCCCCGCCGGTGATGGACGCGAGCGGCGACGAGGACATGTAGAACAGCATCTGTGCGAACGCGAGCGTGAGGATGGCGAAGTAGATGCCGCCCCGGCGTAGCGACAGGAAGCCGAGTAACCACGCGAGCAGGACGGCGAAGGCCGTCCCCGCGGCCACCATCAGGATCGGTGAGCCGGAGACTTGCTGGCTGAACACGCCGGCCGCGTAGGCGGCGCCGCCCCAGAAGGCGGCGTGACCGAACGACAGCAGACCGGTGTAGCCGAGCAGGAGGTCGAACCCGAGCGCGAAGATGCCCCAGATGAGGATGAGCGTCGCGAGGCTCTGATACCCCTGCAACAGGCCGCTCAGAACGGGCATCCGGGCGAAGACGAACGGGAAGAGGCCGAGGATGATGGCGGTGCCGGCGACCACGCGCACCTCGTTCCCGCGCGGCGCCCAGATGCCGATCATGTCGGCGACGGCGCTCGTATCCGTCTCGCTCGCCGACGCGGGTTCGTCGCTCATGGCGCCACCTCCGCCTCACCGAGCAGCCCCTGTGGCCGCACCAGCAAGATGACTGCCGCGATGGCGTAGAGGCCGACCTGCGCCCACGAGGAGAACGTCGCCACGAGGATGGCGTAGGTGAGGCCGAAGATGACGCCACCGAGCGTCGCGCCGGCGATGGAGCCGACGCCGCCGATGACGACGGTCAGGAACGCGGGCACGAGGATGTCGTTCCCGATGGTCGGGTTGACGGGGTTGAGCGGGCCGCCGACGACGCCTGCGACGCCGGCCAGCGCCGCGCCGATGCCGAACACGACGATGTACGGCCGGCTCAGCCGGATGCCGAGGAGTTCGACCATCTCGGGGTCGCGGGTGCCGGCGCGCACGATCAGGCCGAAGTCGGTGAACTCGACCAGCAGGTAGACGATGGCGACCAGCACCGCGGTGATGAGAATGACGTAGTAGCGCCACGAGGAGATGGGGATCTGGACGAGAAACGGCACTTGCGGCGCGCCCTCCGCCCACGCGGGCTGGGAGAACGGCAGGCTGCTGGAGCCGAAGAAGATTCGGAACACCTCTTGGACGACGATGGCCAGCCCGAAGGTAACGAGAATCTGGTCCGTGTCCGGCCGGTTCTTGAACGGTTCGACGACCCAGCGCTCCATCGCGAGTCCGACGACGAAGACGACGAGGGGGACGAGCAACAGAGCGGGGATGTAGCCGAGATCGAGGCCGATTTGGCCGTATCCCCACTCCTGTAAGAGGCCGCTGGTCAGGTTGATTTCGAGTGCGAGCAACAGGCCGGCGTAGGTGCCGATGAGGTACAGCGCCCCGTGTGCGAAGTTGACGAATTTCAGCGTCCCGAGGATGATCGACAGCCCCACCGCGAGCAGGATGTAGATGGCACCCTGCTGGAGGCCGTTGAGGAGGACGGTGATCACCTCGATGTGGAAACTCATCGTCTCACCCCGCCGAGATCACGTCGACACTCAGGCCGAGTGGGAACAGGTCGCAGTATCATGTCTATGTGTAGCTTGATCATAATTGACTATAGTTTTGCGCTATACGACGGCTCGGCGAGGGGAGGCGTTACTCGTCCCCGTACTCGCCGAGTTCACACTCGGCGGCCGGACCCTCGTCACAGCTGTAGCCGAGTTCGTCGCGACTCGTGACGTTGATGATCTCGAAGTAGCGACCTTCCTGCTGTTCGCCTTCCGGCAGGCCGCGGACGACGGGCACGTCGCGCTGGGCCTGGTGGTCGCAGGCGCGCATGAGCTCCGGCCCCATGCCGATGTTGCTGTACTCGTAGCCTTCGAGCTGGCGGATGACCTCGGGCGGGTAGAACGTGCCCGCGCGCTCGACGGCGGCGGCGTACTGGAGCGTCTGGGCGTAGGCGAGCTGTGCCGGCCCGGAGGGCGTGCGGTCGTACTCGTCTTGGAACGCCTGCAGGAACTCCTGAGACGGCGTGTTGTCGATCTGGGCGTCCCACGCGACGGTGCCGAAGATACCCTCGATGGCGCCACCGGCGGCCTGTGCCATCGGGCGGTTGTACAAGGGCACCAGAATCTCCATGTCCTCGTCGATGCCGGCGTCGACCGCCTGCTGGACCGAGGTCGCGCCGTCGAGCCCGTAGTGGTTGAGGACGAGCACGTCGGCGCCGGAGTTCGAGGCCTGTGAGAGATAGGAGGAGTAGTCGCTGGTGCCGAGCGGCGTCGCGACGGACTCGACCTGTTCCCAGCCCGCGACGTCCGTCAGGAACTGGTTCATCGACGCCTGCTGCGTCTGCCCCCAGCTGTAGTCTGCGTAGAGCTGGTAGAACTGCAGGTCCTCGCCGTACTCGTCGCGGACGACGGGTGCCAGCGCCTGCCCCGTCATGTACGCGTTGAACATCTCGCGGAAGCCGTAGCGCACGCAGTTTTTCCCCGTGGTGTCGTTGGAGTGGGTCAGGCAGGCCATGAACATGACCTTCTCGCGCTGACACAGCTCCTGCACCGCGATAGCGACGGCGGAGGACGAACCGCCGGTCACCATGATCGCGTTGTCGCGCTGGATCATCCGCGAGGCGGACTGGCGCGCGGTGTCGGCGTCGGTCGCCGTGTCACCGTTCACCGAGTCGATCTGGTAGTCGAGGACGCCGTCACCGGAGAGGTCGTCGAACTGGGAGTCGACCCAGCCGCCGCCGTTGTTGAGGTGCTTGACCGCGAGTTCGTACGCGCGCAGTTCGTCCTGCCCCTCGGAGGCGTACGGACCGGACTGCGGGACGTTGAATCCGAGCGTCGCCGTGTCGCCCTCGATGGGGTAGTTGCCGAGTTCGGGATACTCCGACTCCCCACCGCCACCGCCGCCACCGCCACCGCCACCGCCGCCACCACCGGAACAGCCGGCGAGGCCGACTAGACCAGCAGTGCCGGCAGCGCCGGCCGCTTTGATCACGTCGCGTCGATCCATATGGCCATCATTGCTACCCATGCACAAACGGGTAGCCAGAATACTAATAATAGTTTCTGTTCTTACGGTAACGTTCGGGCAAGATGCCAGCGCTAGTGACAGACCCTTAACACAAGTCGTCCGCGACGGCCGGGAGCGTCGCGACTTCGCGGTCCGGTCTGGCCCCGATGGCCTCCGGCGGATCGCGCGCGCGGTTCACCCACGTCGTCGCCATCCCCGCGTTGCCGGCGCCGGCCACGTCCCACGCGTTCGAGGAGACGAGTCGACAGTCGTCGAGCGGTCGGCCGAGCGATTCGGCCGCGTGTTCGTAGACGGCGGGATCGGGCTTGAACGTCCGGACCGCGTGGGCGCTGAGAATGCCGTCGAGGTGAGGCGAGAGGCCCGCGTCGTCCGCGAGCCGTTCGAGCATCGCGGGATTCCCGTTCGAGAGGACGACCACCTCGTGTCCGGCCGCGGAGAGCCGGTCGAGCGCTTCGACGGCGCCGGGGAACGGGTCGAGGTGGTCGTACGCGTGCAGCAGACGGGTGCGCGTGTCGTCGTCCGGATCGAGGTCGTACTGCGCGAGCGCGTAGTCGAGGGCGTGGGACGTGATCTCCCAGAACGGTTCGTACTCGTCCATCTGCGCGCTCTGGTAGGAGTACTGGAGCTGTTTGCGCCGCCACATTTCGTCGACGGCGGCGACCAGACGGTCGGCGACGCCCAGTTCCTCGCCGAGACGCATCCGCACGCTACTCGTGTCACACAGCGTCCCGTACATGTCGAAACAGAGTCCGGCCATGGACGTGGCCACGGGCGACACCGCCTTGTACGTTCTGCGTGTTACCGTCGCCCACGCCCCACCGCGACCCTTTAAGGAGCGGCACCGCACACACCCTCATATGGACATCCGCGAGGCAACGGCGGCGGACATCGACGGGATTCGAACGGTCGCCCACGACTCCCTCGCCGCGTCGTACGGACACGCGCTGGAGGACGACATCATCGCACAGGCCGTCGAGCGGTGGTACGACGAGGGGACGCTGACCGACGACCTCGACGATCCGAGTACCGAGTTCCTCGTCGCCGTCGACGAGGATCGAATCGTCGGCTTCGCCCAGAGCTACGTCGTCGAGCGACGCGAGACCGTCGGGGAAATCGACTGGCTCCACGTCGAACCGCCGAGCCGCGGGAGCGGCATCGGGGACGGTCTGCTGGCGGCGCTCGAACGCCGCCTGTTGGATCACGGCGTCTCCCGCATCGAGGGGCGCGTCCTCGAAGCCAACGAGTCCGGTGCCGGCTTCTACGAACGGGAGAACTTCGAGGCTATCGGCGAGCGTACCGTCGAAATCGGTGGCGAACCGTTCGTCGAGAAACTCTACTCCAAGTTCCCCGAGGCCGGCGGCCGACAGGTGCTCACCGAAGCCGCGACTCTCCCCGACGGCCGGCAGGTGTACGTCGCCCTCGACGAGAGCGTCCGCGGCGCCGACGGTCCCTTCTACGCCGTCTACCTCGACCGCGACCGGACCGAGCGGTACGGCTACCTCTGTGGCAACTGCGACGGCTTCGGTATCTCGATGGACACCATGGGCCGTGTCGTCTGTGAGGACTGCGAGAACCGCCGCAAACCGACTCGGTGGGACGCGAGCTACCTCTGAACGGGTGCTCGCCGTCCGGCACGAACTCGTTTCGAGCCGGCTGATTACCCAGTTATATCACAAACTATTACAGCGTCGACCGCGGAGCGACGCACATGCACGTTCGACTCGGAGGTGCGGGGCCGTGGTGACGGCGACGGCACTGCTCGGACTGGTCGTCGTCGTCCTCGTCGCGTTCGCGGCGCTCGGCGCGTGGTACGCACGGGGCCGGATCGAGACTATCGAGGATTACATCACCGCCCGTGACTCGACGGGCGGTGGCGCGCTGACGGCGACCATCGTCGCCTCCAGCATGGGCGCGTGGATCCTGTTCAGTCCGGCGGAGGCGGGGGCGGCCTTCGGCGGCATCACCGCCGTCGCCGGCTACGCCGCGGGATCGGCGCTCGCGCTCGCCGCCTTCGCCCTCCTCGGCCCGCGCATCCGCGACCTCCTGCCGGAAGGACACAGCCTCACCGAATACGCCTACGCCCGCTACGGGCCGGCCATGTACGCCTACGTCCTCCTCGTGAGCGTCGCGTACATGTTCGTCTTCCTCGCCGCGGAGTTCACCGGCATCGCCAGCGCGCTCTCCTTGATCGCCGGCGTACCGGGGTGGCAGACCGCGGCGGTCGTCGGCGTCACCGTCCTCGCCTACACCGGCTACGGCGGCCTGCGCGCGAGCATCGTCACCGACACCGTCCAGACGGTGCTCATCCTCCCGCTCCTGATCGTGAGCGTCGTCGTCACCCTCCTCGCGCTCGGTGGGACGAACGCCGCCCACGCCGCCATCGTCGACGCCGAGCCGAGCCTGCTCGCGGTCGGGTCCCCGAGCGGGCTTGAGTTCGGCGCCTACGTCGTCGTCGCCATCGTCGGCGCGGAGATGCTGAATCAGGCGTGGTGGCAACGCGTCTACGCCGCGAGCGACGAGGGGACGCTCCGGCGCTCCTTCCTCGTCGCCGCCGTCGCGGTGGTGCCGATGGTCTTTCTCGCGGGCATCTTCGGTCCCGTCGCCGTCGGCCTCGGCCTCGTCGACGCGCCCGCCGACGCCAGCGTCTCCTTCTTCCTCGTCGTGACCGACGTGCTCCCCGACCCGGCCGTCCTCGCGGTGGCCGTCCTCGCCGTCCTCCTCGTCGTCTCCAGCGCCGACACGCTCTTCAACGCCATCGCGAGCGTCGTCACCGTCGACCTGCCGCGCGTGGCCGACCTCTCCGACGACCGACTCACGGCCGCGGCGCGCGCGGTGACCGTCCTCGTCGCCGCCGCCGCAACCGTCGTCGGCGCGCAGGGCTACTCCGTCCTGACCCTGTTTCTGCTGGCGGACCTCCTCGCCGCGGCGACGTTCGTGCCCCTCCTCTACGGTCTCTACTCGCCGCGGGCGTGGTCCGGGGGCGTCCTCGCCGCCAGCGCCGCCGGCCTCGTCGTCGGCCTCGCCTTCTTCCCGCCCGCCCGCGGCGTCCTCCCGCTCTCGGTACTCCCCGCCGCCTCCTACTTCGTCTCCTTCCTCGGTGCCGCCGCCGTCTCGACCGGACTCGCCGTCGTGACCGCGCGCCTCGGCGACCGGCGGTACGACCTCGACCGACTGGGCCGGGACGTGCGCCGCCTCGACGAGGGCGACGCGATGGCCGACGGGAGCGGAGGGGGTGAGGGGCGATGACCCTCTCCGCACTCGGGTTCGCCATCTTGGTCTGGGGCTCGCTCGCGCTCGTCGGCGCGATTTTCCTGTACGAACTACTGGCGGTGTGGCGGGATCGAAAAAAGAGTCGCGCGTGAGCGGCCGCGTCGCCGTCAGTCGCCGCTGATCTTGCCCTGAATGTCTTTCACGATGTCGGGGTTGCGGAGCGTCGAGGTGTCACCCAGTTCGGCCTCGTTGGCGATGTCCTCCAGCAGGCGCCGCATGATCTTGCCCGAGCGCGTCTTGGGCAGGTCGGGCGAGAAGATCACCCGCTCCGGGCGGGCGATGGGACCGATGGCGTCCTCGACGCCCTCGATGATGCGCTGGCGGAGTTCCTCGTTCTCCTCGTAGCCCTCCTCGGTGATGACGTAGGCGTAGACGGCCTCGCCTTTCACCTCGTGGTCGCCGCCGACGACGGCCGCCTCGGCGACGCCCTCGACGCCGACGATGGCGGATTCGATCTCCATCGTCCCCAGCCGGTGCCCGGAGACGTTGATCACGTCGTCGACGCGACCGAGGACGGTGATGTAGCCGTCGTCGTCGATTTTCGCGCCGTCTTCGGGGAAGTACACCCAGTCCTCGGGGTCCGAACTGTCCGTGTCGGAGTACTCGGCCCAGTACTCCTCGATGTAGCGCTCGTCGTTGCGATAGAGCGTGCGGAGCATACCGGGCCACGGCTTCTGGACCGTGAGGTAGCCGGCGCGGCCGGCTTCCACTTCGTCGCCGTTGGTGTCGACGATGCGGGCGTCGACGCCGGGGAGCGGCGGCCCGGCGGAGCCGGGCTTCATGTCCTTGACGCCCGGCAGCGTCGTGACCATCATGCCGCCAGTCTCGGTCTGCCACCACGTGTCGACGATGGGGCACTCCTCGTTGCCGATGTGCTTGTAGTACCACTTCCACGCGCGCGGATTGATGGGTTCGCCGACCGTCCCCAGCAGCCGCAGGCTGGAGAGGTCGTGCCGTTCGGGGTACTCCGACCCCCACTTCATGAACGCGCGGATGGCGGTCGGCGCGGTGTAGAGCTGGTTGGCCTCGTACTCCTCGACGATCTCCCAGAGGCGGTCGCGGTCCGGGTGGTCCGGCGTCCCCTCGTACATCATCGTCGTCGTCCCGAGCGCGAGCGGCCCGTAGACGATGTAGGAGTGGCCCGTGATCCAGCCGATGTCGGCCGAGCAGAAGTAGGTGTCATCGGGCTTGATGTCGAGGACGGCTTGACTGGTCCACGCGGTCCACGCGAGGTAGCCGCCAGTGGTGTGTTTGACGCCCTTGGGCTGGCCCGTCGTCCCCGAGGTGTACATCAGGAACAGCATGTCCTCGGCGTCGCGCTGGACCGGCGCCACCTCGGCGCCCTCGTGGGCCGCGACGAGGTCGGCGTAGGCGTGCTGGTTGTCCGCGAGGTCGTGGCCGAAGCCGTCGCCGTCGCGGAGGCGTTCGGCCACGATCACGTCCTCCACCTCGTGCTCGACGCCCGCGAGCCCCTCGTTGGCCTTCGAGAGGTGGTCGAGGGGGTCGCCCCGGCGGTAGTAGCCGTCACAGGTCACGAGGTACTCGGAGTCGGCGGCGTTCATCCGGGTGGCGAGCGCGTCCGCCGAGAAGCCCGCGAACACCACGCTGTGGGGTGCGCCGATGCGCGCACACGCCAGCATGGCGATGGGCAGCTCCGGAATCATCGGCATGTACATCGTCACCACGTCGTCCTCGCCGACGCCGAGGTCACGGAGCGCCGCCGCGCACTCGTTGACCTCGCGGTGGAGTTCCTCGTAGGTGAACGAGCGGTCGTCCTCGTCGACGGGTTCGCCCACCCACTCGATGGCCACCTCGTCGCCCCGTTCGTCGAGGTGGCGGTCGAGACAGTTCGCCGACGCGTTCAGCTTACCGTCCGTGAACCACTTGTAAAAGGGCGGGTTCGAGTCGTCGAGGACCTGATCGTACTCCTCGTCCCAGTCGAGGAGTTCGGCCGCCGCCTGCCAGCAGTTCGGCCAGTTCTCCTCGAACTCCTCGTAGATGCCGGGGTCCGAAACGTTCGCCTGCTCGACGAACGCGTCCGAGGGCTCGAACACCTCTTGCTCTTCGAGGCGCGCCTCCAGTTCGATGTCTTCGTCGGACATGTCTCATCGTAGGGATTCCCAATCATTCGTGATAAACCTACGCCATACGCTCGCAGTGCCCCGTCAGGGCGGCCGAATCCGCGGATCGGGAGTGTGACACGGTGTCGCCGTCGATACCACCTCGACGACGACTGGACTATATTTGCGGGAACCCGAACCATACAGAAGGCTTTTGAGCGGTCCGGCGATACCTCCCCACACAGTATGCCTGCGGACTTCAACTGGGCCATCGGTGGTGAAGCCGGGGACGGCATCGACTCCACCGGAAAAATCTTCGCCCAGGCGCTTTCGAGGGCCGGTCGGCACGTGTTCACCTCCAAGGACTTCGCGTCGCGTATTCGCGGCGGCTACACGGCGTACAAAGTCCGCACGTCGGTAGACCAAGTACAGAGCGTCGTCGACCGGCTGGACGTGCTCATCGCACTCACCCAGCGCACCATCGACGAGAACCTCGACGAACTCCACGAGGGGAGCGTCATCATCTACGACGGGGACCGAACGACGATGCAAGACGTCGAGATTCCCGAGGAGATGCTCGGTCTCGACGTACCGCTGAAGGGACTGGCGGAGGAGGCCGGCGGGGCCATCATGCGCAACGTCGTCGCCCTCGGCGCCGCCTGCGCAGTCAGCGACTTCCCCATCGAGAACCTCAACAGCGCCCTCGAAAAACGGTTCGGCGACAAGGGGTCTGCCATCGTCGAGAACAACATGACCGCCGCCCGCAAGGGTCGGGACTACGTCCACGAACACTACGAACAGGAGTTCGGATACGATCTGGAGTGTACCGACGAGAACTACGTCCTCCTGAACGGCGACGAGGCCATCGGGATGGGCGCCATCGCCGGCGGCTGCCGATTCTACGCCGGCTACCCCATCACGCCCGCGACCAACGTGATGGAGTACCTGACGGGACGGATCGAACGCTACGGCGGCCACGTCGTCCAAGCGGAGGACGAACTCTCGGCGATCAACATGGCGCTCGGCGCCGCGCGCGCTGGCGCCCGGTCGATGACCGCTACCTCCGGCCCCGGCATCGACCTCATGGCCGAGACGTTCGGGCTGGTCGCCACCAGCGAGACGCCGCTGGTCATCTGTAACGTGATGCGCTCCGGGCCGTCGACGGGGATGCCCACCAAGCAGGAACAGGGCGACCTGAACGCCATGCTCTACGGCGGCCACGGCGAGGTGCCGCGGTTCGTCCTCGCGCCGACGACCATCGCCGAGTGTTTCCACAAGACCGTCGAGGCGTTCAACCTCGCCGAGAAGTACCAGTTGCCGGTCTACCTGACCGCCGACCTCTCGCTCGCAGTCACCGAGCAAACCTACCCGCCAGAGGAGTTCGACATGGACGCCGTCGAGATCGACCGCGGGAAGGTCGTCGACGAGGAAACCGTCGGCGAGTGGCAGGACGATCAGGGGCGGTTCCGCCCCCACGCCATCACCGAGGACGGCATCAGCCCGCGCGCCTTCCCGGGGACCGAGGGCGGCGTCCATATGTCCACCGGCCTCGAACACGACGAACTCGGCCGCCGGACCGAGGACACCGACATGCGCGTCCAGCAGGTAGACAAGCGATCCCGGAAAGTCGAGACGGCCGAAAAGCGAGAGCCGTTCGAGCCCCGCGAGTTCGGGGACAGCGACGCGGAGACGCTCGTGATTTCGTGGGGGTCGAACGAGGGGGCGATGATCGAGGCGATGGACTTCCTCGACGACCGAGGGATCGACGTGCGCTTCCTCTCGGTGCCCTACGTCTTCCCGCGGCCGGACCTGACCGGCGCCATCGAGGACGCCGACGAGGTAATCGTCGTCGAGTGTAACGCGACGGGGCAGTTCGCGGACCTGATCGAACACGACGTGCTGACGCGGGTGAAACGGGTGAACAAGTACGACGGCGTCCGCTTCAAGGCGGACGAACTCGCCGAGCGGATCGCGGACAGTCTGGCGAGCGAGACGGGAGAGGAGGCAACCGCATGAGTTCCAACGTTCGATTCACCGACTTCAAATCCGACGCACAGCCGACGTGGTGCCCGGGCTGTGGCGACTTCGGCACCATGAACGGGATGATGAAAGCCCTCGCCGAGACCGGGGCGAGTCCCGACGAGACGTTCGTCGTCGCCGGGATCGGCTGTTCCGGCAAAATCGGGACGTACATGCGCTCCTACGCCCTCCACGGCGTCCACGGGCGCGCGCTCCCCGTCGGCGCGGGCGTCAAACTCGCCAACCCCGACATCGAGGTGATGGTCGCGGGTGGCGACGGCGACGGCTACTCCATCGGCGCCGGCCACTTCATCCACGCCGTCCGCCGCAACATCGACATGACCTACGTCGTCATGGACAACCGCATCTACGGGCTGACGAAGGGGCAGGCCTCGCCGACCAGCCGCGAGGACTTCGAAACGTCGACGACGCCCGAGGGGCCACAGCAACCGCCGGTCAACCCCCTCGCCCTCGCGTTCGCCGCGAGCGGCACCTTCATCGCGCAGTCGTTCTCGACGGACGCCCAGCGTCACGCCGAAATCGTCAAGCAGGCGGTCGAACACGACGGCTTCGGCTTCGTCAACGTGTTCTCCCCCTGCGTGACGTTCAACGACGTGGACACCTACGACTACTTCCGCGATCACATCGTCGACCTCGCGGACACGGACCACGACCCGACGGACTACGAGGACGCCCGCTCGCGCATCCTCGACCCCGGGACGGAGTATCAGGGCGTCCTCTACCGCGACGAAGACTCGGTACCCTACGAGGAGAGCCACGGTGTCGACGCCAACATGTCGGAGATTCCCGACGGCGCCCCCGACGACGCGATGGATCTGGTTCGCGAATTCTACTAGAGCGGGTCGGAGCCCGCTTTGATCGACTCGTACACCCGTTCCGCCCACTCCCGGGCGATGGGTGAGGCCGTATCGACGAACACCTGCAACGCGCCCGTCTCCTCGTCGTAGCCGCCGATTCCCACCCGGTCGTCGAAGAGTGCGAGACCGTACGGGAACGCGTCCCGCGTCCGTACGGTGAGATGCCCGCGCTCGACGGCCGCCCGCGCTCGCTCGGGGTACGTCTCGAAGAGAGTCTCGGCGGTCGACGGGAGGTAGACGAGTTCGGCGTCCACGTCCGCGAACAGCCGTCGGTGGAACTCGCCGAGAACGGGCGGGACCATCGGCGTCGTGTTGAAGCCGCGGAACGTCTCCGACTCGCGGAGCAAGGTGAGGACGCGTTCGACCGGTCGGTGCGGGTCGTCCGGGCCAGCGACGGTCACCGTCGCGTCCACGAACGGTTCGACGACGAACTCCTGATGGTCGTCGCAGATGCGGTCCAGCAGTGGGGCGAGACGCTCCACCGTGCGGACGTTCGCTTCGAAGCGAAGCACCTCGTCGGCGACGGCCTCGCCGCGCCCAGTCAGTCGGAAGCGGCCATCGACTTTCTCGACGTACCCCCGCTGATCGAGCCACTGGGTCAGTCGGTGGCTCGTCGCGCGAGACACGTCGAGACGCGCCTCGATTTCGGGGCGATCCAGCGGCGCTTCCCGAAGCGCCTCCAGCACCGGGCCGTGGCGGACGATATCGCCGAGGAGCGTCGTCTCGACCCGGTCGTCCGCCGCGTCTAGTCGTTGCCCCAGATAGCGCCGGTTCCGCTCGTTCTCCAGCAACGCCTCCAGTACCGGCGACCCGGGCGGCACGTCAGCGGCGTCGGTGTCCTCGTCGTGGCCACCCATGTGAATCACTCCCTAGTGAATTGGTCCCACGACTACTAACTCTATCTCCACGTCCACGCGCCGAAACGCGTCTCACGGTGTGAGAGTGCGTTCGGGCTGCCAAATCCGTCTCGACGAGTGAGGCCAAGCACCGTCGGCTCGTTCGATCCAGTATGGCACCCACCCCGACCGACGAGCGCCTCGACCGATTCGAGGCGGCGTTCCACGGCGACGTGATCCGGCCCGACGACGACGCGTACGACGACGCCCGGACGGTCTGGAACGGGATGATCGACCGGCGGCCGGCGGTGATCGCCCGGTGTACGGGCGTCGCCGACGTGATCGACGCAGTAGGGCTCGCCCGCGAGACGGCGTGGCCGGTGTCGATTCGCGGCGGCGGGCACAACGTCTCCGGAACCGCCGTCTGCGACGACGGCCTCGTGATCGACTGCTCGGAGATGACGGCGGTGAGTGTCGACCCGGAGCGCCGGACGGCGTGGGTCGAGGCCGGCGCCCGGTGGGCCGACGTGGACCACGAGACGCAGGCGTTCGGGCTGGCGACGCCCGGGGGCGTCGTCTCCGACACCGGCGTCGCGGGGTTGACCCTCGGCGGTGGGCTCGGTCACCTCCGCCGGCAGTACGGCCTGAGCTGCGACAACCTCCGGTCGGTCGACGTGGTGACGGCCGACGGCGAGTTCGTGACGGCGAGCGCCGACGAACACTCGGATCTGTTCTGGGGACTCCGGGGCGGCGGTGGGGGCGCGGCGTTCGGCGTCGTCACCGCGTTCGAGTTCGACTGCCACCCGGTCGGGCCGGCGGTGGCGACCTGTCTCGTGTTCTATCCGGGCGACCGGGTACAAGACTGCCTGCGCCAGTACCGCGAGTTCGCCGCGACGGCGCCGGACGCGGTCAGCACCCTCACCTCGACGGGCGTGATGTACGACCCCGACCTGTTTCCGGCTGCGGTGGCCGACGACTGCAAGTTCGCCGTCATGGGCTGTTACGCCGGGCCGCCGGAGGCAGGGGAACGCGCACTGGCTCCGCTTCGGGAGCTAGCCGACCCCATCGTCGACCACAGCGCCGTGCGGCCGTACACCGACTTCCAGCGCCTCCTCGACGAGGACTACCCCGAGGGAAGACGCTACTACTGGAAGTCGCTCTACCTCGATGGCCTCCCCGCGTCGGCTATCGACCGCATCGCCTACTGGGCCGAGGCGGCGCCGTCGCCACTCTCGACGGTCGACGTGTGGCACCTCGGCGGCGCAATCGAGCGGGTCGACGCCGCGGAGAGCGCCTTCGCCGGGCGCCACGCCCCCTTCCTCCTCGGCGTCGAGGCGAACTGGGAGGACCCCGCGGCCGACGACGACAACGTCGCGTGGGTTCGGGACTGCCTCGACGACCTGCGCCAGTTCTCCGACGGGGCGACGTATCTCAACTTCCCCGGCTTCTTCGAGGACGAGGAGACGATGCGCCGAACGACCTTCGGGGCGGCGTACGAGCGACTGGTCGAGGTGGCGGAGACGTACGATCCGACGGGCGTGTTCGGTCGACAGGAGAATCGAGCGGCCGGGAGCGAGTGACGCCTACGCCAGCACGACCGGCCAGACGAACCGAAGCAGCAGGGTGAGCACGCCCGTCGCGAGGAGGATCACGATGGCGTCCAGCGGCAGGCCCGCCCGGAGCATGTCGTCTTTGTCCATGTAGCCCGCGCCGTAGGCGATGGCGTTCGGCGGCGTCGCCACCGGGAGCGCGAAGCCGTAGCTCGCGGCGACGGCGCCGACGAGCGCGAGGAAGGCCGCCGCCGTCGTCGACGACGTGCCCAGCACGTCGGCGTAGGCGGGGCCGATGCCCACCAGCAGCGGCGCGAGGATGGCCGCCATCGCCGTGTTCGACGCGAGTTCGCCGACGGCGACCACCAGCGTCACGACGACGAGGACGACGACGGGCAGTGGCGCGGGGCCGAGGGCGCCGAGCGTCACCGACGCCAGCCACTCCGTCGCCCCGGTTGTGACGAGCGCGTTCGCGAGCGAGATGCCGCCGCCGAGGAGGACGAGCGTCCCCCAGTCGATGTCGAGCAGGTCGTCCCACTCGGCGCTGTCCGTGACGACGAGGGCGACGACGGCCGCCAGCCCCACCAGCACGTAGTAGAGGAGACCCGCGTGCCCCGTGGTGCCGAAGACGGAGACGCCCGCGCCGCCGAACAGGGTGGTGTAGACGGCAGCCGGGAGGTAGGGCCGGACGAGGAAGCCGAGGCCGCCGAGGAGCCAGAGCGCCGCGGTGACGACGAAGATCAGGACGGTTCGGCGGGCGTCGGCGTCCAGCTCCCCGGCCGCCGCGAGCCCCCGTCGCGCGCTCTCGCGGGCGTCGCTCACGTCGCCCACGCGGGGCGGGTAGACGACGAACGTCAGGAGCACCCACGCGACGGGGAGGGTCACCACGACCATCGGCAGGCCGACGAGCAACCAGTCCAGAAAGGAGACGTGGTAGTCGAGGAGTTCGCGCAACTGCCCCACGACGATGGCGTTCGGCGGCGTGCCGACGAGGGTGCCGACGCCGCCGAGGCTGGCCGCGTAGGCGACGCCGAGGAGCATGGCGAGCTGGAAGTTGGAGGGATCGGCGTCGAGGCTGGCGGCATCGGCGGACGACGCCACGTCGGCGTCGGCGTCGCCACCGGCGCCGGGACTCGGATCGGCCACCGCCACGTCGGTCACCTCTCCCACGAGGCCGACGGCGATGGGGACCATCATCGCCGTCGTCGCGGTGTTGGAGATGATCATCGACAGCAAGGCGGTGACGACCATGACCGCGAGGACGAGTCGGCGGGGCGAGGTGCCGAGTCGGAGGAGGACGTGGTAAGCGACGCGACGGTCGACGCCGTGGTGCTGGAGCGCCTCGGCGAGCACGAACCCGGCGAGCAGGAGGAAGACGACGGGGTCGGCGAAGCCGCCCACGGCGTCGGCGAAGTCGGGGACGACGCCGAACGCGGTGAGGAGAACGGGAATGGCGAGCGCGGTCAGGGAGAGCGGAATCGCGCCCGTGAGCCAGAGGATGGCGGCGAAGACGGTGACGCCGAGGGCGTAGCCGGCGGCGGGGGAGAGGGCGGCGACGGGACCGGCGGCGACGCCGACGGTAAGGGCGCTCACCAGCGCGAGGGCGAAGACGACGACACCACGAACGCCGGTCATCGTCTCACCCACCACGTCCGCCCGTGCATCGAATCGCAACGCGTCGGCGAGCCACAAGAGTCTGTCTCCGTCCCGGTTCAGCAAGACTGATTACGCTCACCCGGTAGGGGAAGGTATGTCCGACCGTTTCGACGTGATCGTCGCCGGCGCGGGGCCCGCCGGGGCCCAGTGTGCCCGCGACCTCGCTCAGCGGGGGTACGACGTCGTCGTCCTCGAAGCGGAAGCAGAGGACGAGTTCCCCCGCCAGAGCAACAAATCCACCGCCGGCACGTTCCCCTCCATGATGGCCTCGTTCGGCGTGCCGGACGAGGTGGTGATGAACTACACCGACGACGTGGTGCTGGAGTCGCCGAACAACCACTACGTCCAGCACCAGCCCGGTGCGGTGCTGGAGTTCGCCGACTTCAAGCGGTGGCTGGTCAGCGAGGGCCGCGAGGAGGGCGCGACCTACCGGTTCGACGCCCGCGTGAACGCGCCGATCATGGAAGGTGGCGAGATCGCGGGCGTCCGCTACGCGGGCGACGAGGAGGTGTACGCCGACATCGTCGTCGACGCGACGGGACCGGCGGCCCCGCTCGCGAAGAATCTGGGCGTGAGCGACCTCGAACGGACCAATCAAGCCATCGGCGTCGAGTGGGAGATGGAGGGGGTCGCGGTCGACCACCCCGACTACGCCGACCTCACCGACGCGATGATGCTCCGACTGGATCACGACTACGCCCCCGGCGGCTACTCGTGGATCTTCCACACCGGCGGCGACACCGCGAAGGTCGGCCTCTGTTACATCCAGAACGAGAGCCACGAACGGTACGGCCGCGAGGGAGCGAGCATCGACGACTACCTCCACCACTGGCTGGAGACCGACCCACGCTTCGCCGACGCCGAGCGCATCAGCGAGAAACAGCAACACCGGGGGTCGGCCCACATCCAGATGCCCGGCAGTCTGTGTACGGACGGGTTCATGGCCATCGGCGACGCGGTGCCGACCATCGACCCACTCTGGGGCGAGGGCATCCACAAGGGGATGAAGTCTGGTCGGATGGCCGCCATCACCGCCGACCGCTGTTTCACGCGCGGCGACCCCGACACCTCGGCGGAGGCGATGTCGGTCTACAGCAAACTCTGGCACAGCAAAGTCGCGCCCCGGATGCGCGAACGCCTCCTGATGACGGAGCTCCTCTATCTCGCACCCAACGAGCGATACGACACGCTGATGGCGGACCTGCGCGAGGCCGATAGCGACATGCTGGCGAAGGCCAACGCAGGCAACGTCCAAGCGATGCTCAGACTCCTCCACCTCGGCGACGTGCCCCTGCTCACGAGGTTCGCGCGGGAACAGTGGAGCAAGCGCTAACCGGCACGAACCGGTCCTTTCGCAACGCCTTTTGGCGTCTCGACCCTCGAATCGAATATGTCTCGATCCCCGAGTAGCGACATGCCGAGTCTCGGTATCGGCACGTGGCAGAACACGGACCCGGAAGCGTGTGCGAACGCGGTGGCGACGGCCCTCGAGATGGGGTATCGCCACGTCGACACCGCGCAGGCGTACGACAACGAAGCGTCGGTCGGCGAGGGCCTCGCGCGAGCGGACGTGCCCCGCGAGGACGTGTTCCTCGCGACGAAAGTCTGGATCGACAATCTCGCGTACGACGACGTGCTGTCGACGACCGAGGAGAGTCTGGAGCGACTCGGCGTCGACTACGTCGACCTCCTCTACGTCCACTGGCCGGCCCGCGCGTACGACCCCGAAGACACCCTCGCCGCCTTCGACGAACTCTACGACGAGGGGCTGATCGAGCGGATCGGGATCAGCAACTTCGAACCCGACCAAGTGGACGAGGCCATCGAGACGGCCGACGCGCCCATCTTCGCCAACCAGATCGAGTGCCACCCGCTCCTCCCACAGGAGGAACTCCGCGCCCACTGTGCGGACCGCGACGTGGAAGTGGTGGCGTACTCACCGCTGGCGCGCGGCGAGGTGTTCGACGTGCCCGAGATTCAGGCGGTCGCCGAGAAACACGGCGTCAGCGAGGCCCAAGTGTCGCTCGCGTGGCTCCGCGAGAAGGGCGTCACCGCCATCCCGAAGGCGACGAGCGAGGCCCACGTCCGCGACAACTGGGAGTCACAGTCGCTCGACCTCGACGACGAGGACGTGGCGAGAATCGACGGCATCGACCGTCGGGAACGCGAGGTCGATCCAGACTTCGCGCCTTGGTAAGACAGCTGTTCGCGAGCCCGGGGTGCCGAATCGCTACGGGTCGACCGCCTCGCGGTCGGCGTCCGCCTCCGCATCGTCGTCCGGATAGTCGTGCGAGACTTTCGCGGCCACCCGGACGCCGACGAGCGAGACGACGATAGCCGACACCACGAAGAGGGCGAGACGCTCCGTCGGCTGCACCGTGACGCCGAACGCCCGGAGGTGCGGCAGGACGTTCTCGCGTTCGAGGAAGTAGCCCGCGAACCCGCGGACGACGAGGCCGAGGGCGACGACGCCGAACGGGAGGTTCAGGTACGGCCGCGGGATACGATCAGCCTCGATGAGTTCGTCGAGCAGTCGCCCGGCGCTCGCGGTGAGCGCCGCCAGCGCGAGCCACGGGATGCTACTGTAGAAAAACTGCATGACCGGAACGAGGACGACGCCGTCGGCGACGGGTGAGACGGCGAGGCCGCCGAGGAAGATGCCGACGAGCGCGAGGCCACCCGCGACGGCGTAGGTGACGACCGACACCTGTCCGGAGTAGAGGGCGTCCCGAACCTGATCGGGCAGGCGCGAGAGGTAGACGTCGATGGCGAGCCCCTTGTACAGCACCGCCGCGCCGAGCAGGGAGGCGAGGCCGGCGAGCGCCACGCCGAGCGAGAACCGGATCAGCAACACCGGGAGGAGCAACAGGCCGACTCCGAGGGGCACCAGCACGGTCGACCGGAGTTCCTCGTCGGCGAGGAACTGCTTGAGGAGGTAGTACGTCGACTCGATGTCGCGAGCCTGCCGGACGACCACGCGGTCGACGGAGTCGACGGGGAGCCGACTCTCGATGATGGGGACCAGCCGCTCGTCGTCGGCGCTGTCGGTGACGATGATCGCCGAATCGGGAGCGTACTGGTCGAGGAGGGTGTCGACCTGCGCGGCGACCGACCGGTCGGCGTCGACGGGGGAGTCGCCGGAACCGGAGACGACGGCGACGATGGCCGCCTCGTCGTCACTCCGGAGGTCGCGAGTGACTCGAAGCGCTTCGAGCAGGCAGTTCACCGTCGAATCTTCGGGGTCTGCCAGTCCGACCTCCGTCACCAGCGACCGCACCGCGTCCCACCCGTCGACTGGCATCGACACGCCGACGGTCCGGCCGATGTCGTCGGCTCGGTCGACGCACAGCACCAGCGTAGTCACGGTCGAGAAAACTATCCACGGGAATAAATAATCCTCGGCGAACGGGCTGTCTGGCGGTCGTTCGTCGACCCCGAAACGCTCGCGTCGGGGGCTCAGTATCGAAGCCGGAAGTCGTGGTCGTCGTCGACGAAGACGCTCGCGGCGCCGGCGCCAGCGGCGTAGGCGACGGCCGTCGCGCCCCCGCGGAGGCGGGCCGCTAGCCCCTTCTTCGGTTCGAATTCGCGGACCGACACCTCGGCGTCGAGCAGGTCCTCGACGTGGCCCTCGACGGCCGAGCGGTCCCCGATGTCGTCGACCAGTCCCAGTTCGTGCGCGTCGTCGCCGAGGTAGATACGGGCTTCCGTGTCGCGGACGGCCTCGGGAGCCATGTCGCGCCCCTCGGCCACCCGCTCGACGAAGTCGTCGTAGAAGCCGTCGATGATGCCCTGCAGGTACTCGCGTTCGTCCTCGGAGAGATCCTTCAGCGGCATCCCGGCGTCCTTGTACTTGCCGGCGGCGAAGCGTTCGTAGGAGATTCCCAGCTCCTCTGCCAGCTCCGAGACGTTCACCCGGGAGCCGATGACGCCGATGCTGCCGACGATGCTCCCGCGCCGTGCCCAGAGTTCGTCACAGCCGCTCGCGATCCAGTAGCCGCCGCTGGCGCACACGTCGGTGGCGTACGCGACGGTCGGGCCGTCGAAGTCCGCCGCGGCGTTCCGGATGTCGTCGCTGGGGACGACCTCTCCTCCGGGCGTGTCGAGTTTTACTAACAGGGCGTCGACGGCGTCGTCCTCGTCGGCGCGTTCGATCTGTTCCACCACGTCGTCGGCGGTAGCGCCGAGCGCGCCGCCGGGGATCGGTCCGGGCGTCGAGCCGTCGCGGGTGATCGGTCCTTCGACGGCGACTTCCGCGACGTTGTAGTCGGGGTACACCGTGTCGGCGTAGTCCCGCGCGGCGCGCGAGCCGAGGATCACGACACCGACGGTCACCAGCACGCCGAGGAGGTCCGCGAGCGACCCCGGAACGACCACGAAGACCACGATGCCGAAGACGGCCGCGAGCAGTCCACCCCCGGCGACGATTCCGAATCGAGCGAGGTTGTTGTCGCCCTCCTCACTCACACTCGATCACCATACCCGTCGCTGGGGGGCGGATCGGCATAAAAACACGTGCGTCGGCGTCCGAATTAGAGCAGTCCCGTCTTCTGGAGCTTCATCAGGTCCTCGGTGTCGAGGGTCTCGCCTTCCTTGAACTTCTGATAAATCTCCTCGGCTTCCTCCTTGGCGGCCTCGCGCTCGGCCTCGCGCTCGTCCTGCTGTTCCTGCTCCTCTTCCTTGTCGAGTTCGCGCAGGCGCTTCTGGACGCGGACGAAGTCCTCGTGGTGGCGGTCGGCGGCCTCCTGCGCCTCGACGAAGAGTTCGTGCATCTCGTCGGCCTTGTCACGAATCTCGTCGGCCTCGCGATAGGCCTCGATCATCTGGTTGTGATGTTCTTGGGCCTTGTCCGCGAGTTCCGTGACCTTCTGGTGGTGCTGGGACGCTTCGGAGCGGACCTCTTCGGCCTCCTCGACGAGCTCTTCGAGTTCGCTCGCGTCGTCGAGTTTCTCCTTGCGCTGCTGGTACTCCTCGCGTTTCTCCTCGATTTTCTCGATGAGTTCGCGCTCGTCTTCGGCGCTCAGGACCTCGGTCTGCTGCCGAAATTCGAGCTGTTCGATCTCCTCTTCGAGCTCTTCGAGGTCCTTGCCGTCGCCGAGTTCGAGGTCCTGTTTCATCTCCTCGACCTCGTCGAAGAGCTCGTTGGCCTTCGCGTTGAGCTCGTTCCGGCTCTCCTTGTGTTCCTGCACCTTCTCGTTGAGCTCGTCCCGCTTCTCGCGGTGCTCCTGAGCCTCGTCGACCTTCTCGCGCGTCTTGGCGTTCAGGTCGTCGCGCTTGGAGGCCCGCTCGGAGGCCATCTGGTTGAGTTCGTTTCGTCGGTCACGGAGCTGACCGGCGAGTTTGATGAGCTGTCCCTTCGAGTCGTTTTCGAGCTGTTCGTCCGTGAGGTCGACGTTGCTCTCCTCTTTGAGGGACGCAACGTCGAATTCGTCGAGTACTTCTTCTGTTGTTACCATTGTTGAAACCTCGATACCACCGCTCCGAGCGTACTGGCGGCTCTTCGTCCTGCGACCGGCCGTGGATAAGAATTCCCGATCATTCTGCGTGCGATGCCGCCAAAGCGCCGGAGGCGCGTTGGTACTACCATCTACAGACGACACGAACATAAATACTTCGGTGGTCGAACCCCTGCGAAACGGTACCAAGGGCCCCGATAACGGCCGTGTGAAGGATTCACACCTTCGGCGACCAGTATATAAAGACGTGCGTGTCGGTTCGTCGTCAGCACGCTCGGCAGCGCTCCACTTTCAGTTTCACTCCGGGGTTGGGTCGCGTTCATGTCGGTTGGACGACTACGGGGAGGTATGCTCGAAAACCTCACCTGCACGTGCGAGGCGGCCGGGTGTGACCGTTCGCTGGACGAGAGTGCCCTCATGCTGGCGATGCGAACCGACGCGGGCGAGCGGCGCGCCTACGAATGCGCCTGCGGCGCGGTGACGGTGACCGTCGCCCGGTCGTAAACCGGCACCGCTATCGGGGCCGACCGGCGAGGATTCCGCATGGAAGAGGTCGTTCACGCGCACGGTCACGAACACGTCGCCGCGACCCACGAGAGCACGTTCGAAGTGACGACCGACGACTGGTTGACGCCGTCGGGCGACTGCATCGTCGGCATCGAGGCCGACCGCGCTCCGGCCGACTTCGACGACGACTTCGTCGCCGCCTGTCGTGACTCCGAGGCGACGATCACGGTGACCCTCGAAACCGCCGACGCGAGCCAGCAGATCCGCGCCCGCGGCCACTCCGACCTCACCTTCCAGAGCGACCGGAGCGCAGTCGTCCGCACGAGCACGTACGTCGACGACCGAACCGTCGCCGTCGGCGCCGACGCCGCTGCGACCGACCTCGACCGGGAACTCGTCGCTGCCCTCGCCGACGGCGCGGACCTCACGTTCACGCTGACCGTCGAGTGATCGGGGCCACCGGCAGGCCGTCCGACCCAGCGTCCGGCCGGGACGCCGGGCTTTTGTCGATTCTCCTCTAACCGCTGCCCATGCCCGACGAACCCGCGGAGAACGTCAGCGGGGGCACAGACGGGGGCGGCGTCGAGGCCCGCTTCGCGGCCGGGTCACCGGACACCCGGGCCGAAGCCGTCGTCGACGCCTTGGGTGAGCTCTACTGGCAGAAGGCGTACGGCGGGCGCGAGGCCGTCCCCTGTCTCGTTCGCACGATTCTGAGCCAGAACACCAGCGACACCGCCAGCCAGCCGGCGTTCGACGCCCTCCTAGAGCGCTACGACGACGGGGATCTGGCGGCGACCCTCGCCGAGGCCGACCGGGAGACGCTCGCCGACACCATCGCGTCCGCGGGCCTGTACAACCAGAAATCGCGTGTCATCGTCGAAGCCGCCCGAGAGGTCGTCGCCGACTTCGGCGACGCCGCGGCGTTCGACGACTTCGTCCGCGAGGGCGACCCCGCCGAGGTGCGTGACCGCCTCCTCGACATCCACGGCGTCGGCCCGAAGACGGCCGACTGCGTCCTCCTCTTCGCGGGCGGCCGCGACGGCGTGTTCCCCGTCGACACCCACGTCCACCGCATCGCCCGCCGGATGGGACTGGCACCGCCCGACGCCGACCACGAGGGCGTACGCGAGGCGCTGGAGGCGTCAGTGCCGAGCGAGAAATGTGGCTTCGGCCACACGGCCACGATCCAGTTCGGCCGCGAGTACTGCACGGCACGCAAACCGGCCTGTCTCGACGGGCCCGAGGCGTGCCCGCTCTACGACTTGTGCGACCGTGTCGGCGTCGACGACGGCGGGGGTGCGGTGAGAGATCCCGCGGAGACTGTCGCGGGCAAGTAGCCAGTGGATCAGTCGTCGCGAGTCGCAGGCTGGATCTCGATGACGCCGTGCCCGTAGACGGTCACGACGTAGTCGAGGTAGTGGAACTCGAGGGCGCGGTCGGCGTCGCCGTCGGCGCCCTGCACGAGCCGGTCGATGGCCATCGGATCGACCGTGTCAGCCAGCGGTTCGAGCGCCGTCGGCGAGGCATCGCAGACGCTCGCCATCGCTTCGATGACCGCCATGCTCGGGGCGATGGCGTCGTCGTCGAACTGTGCCAGATACGCCTCCGCGTCCGCGTCGTAGCTGATCGAAACGGCGTCGTCCGGCGACGAGGCGTTCACGCACACCCGCCTCCACGAACTGACGGTCGAAGGGTACGACCGGTCCCGTCCGAGTCCATGGCTGGGGGACGCAGCGAATCATCATGGATTTTTCGCAAATACCCACTGTGTCGGAGAACCACAGGGAAAGACAGATGAACAATTACAGCGGTTTCGAGGCGAAAGCCCACGGCTTTAGCCGTGGGAGGAGGTCAACCCGTCGGCGATTCCTGTAGTCGGGGGCCGCGCGACTACTTGAACCGGAACGTCTCCAGATTCTTCGGCGCGAACGTCCGCATGTTGTAGTCGTGATAGAGCGCCGAGGAGAGGTCCTGCACGGAGCGTTCGTCGCCGTGGACACAGAGCACCTTCTCGGGACGGGGGTTCATCGTCTTGACGAAGTTCTCGAGGCCCTGGCGGTCGGCGTGGCCGGAGAAGCCGTCGACGGTTTCGACGTCCATCTTCAGCGAGAGGGTGTTGCCGCGCCCGCCGCGGCCGTTGCCCCGGTCGTTCATGGGAATCTCGTCCCAGCCGTTCTGGATGCGGCGGCCGAGCGTCCCCTGTGCTTGGTAGCCGACGAAGACGAGCGTCGAGTCCGGGTCGGGGCCGAGGTGGCGGAGCCACGACATGATCGGTCCGCCGGTGACCATCCCCGAGGTAGAGAGGATGATCGCCGGGTCGCCGTCGGCGACCTCCTGCCGTTCGTCCTCGCCGGCGTCGATGTGGTTGAACTCCTCGGCGAGGAAGGGGTTCTCGTCTTCGTGGAAGATGCGGTCGCGGAGGTCGTCCCGCAGGTACTCCGGATACGTCGTGTGGATGGCGGTCGCCTCCCAGATCATGCCGTCGAGGTGGACGGGCATCCGCGGAATCTTCCCGCTCCGCATCGCCTCCTCCAAGACGAGCATGATCTCCTGTGATCGGCCGACTGCGAAGGCCGGAATGACGACCTTGCCACCCTTCTCGTGCGTGTCGTTGATGATCTCCAGCAGGTTGCGCTCGGAGTCCTCCTGATCCGTCTGGTAGTCGTTGCGACCGCCGTAGGTGGACTCCAGAACCAAGGTCTCGACCCGCGGGAAGTCGTTGACGGCGCCGTTGAACAGGCGGGTGTCCTCGTAGTGGATGTCGCCCGAGAAGGCGACGTTGTAGAGGCCGTCGCCGATGTGGAAGTGGGAGACGGCGGAGCCGAGGATGTGGCCCGCGTTGTGGAAGGTGAGCTTCACGTCCGGCGCGATGTCCGTCACGTCACCGTACTCGAGGGGGACGGTGTGTTTGATCGCCTCGCGGACCATCTCGCTCTCGTAGGGCGGCGTCCGCCCCTCCTTGGCGGCCACGTCGAGGTAGTCGAGGGTGAGCAGGCCCATCAGGTCGCGCGTCGGCTCCGTGCAGTAGATGGGACCGTCGTAGCCGTACTTGAACAGGAGCGGGATGAGCGCGGAGTGGTCGAGGTGGGCGTGGGTCAGGACGACAGCGTCGATGGAGTTGAGGGGTGCCGCCTCGGGCACTTGGAGATACGGCACCTCGCCCTCGGCGCCGGGTTTGTCGCCGCAGTCGATGAGGATGCGCGTCTCCGCAGTGGAGAGAATGAAGCTCGCGCGCCCGACTTCGCGACAGCAGCCGAGCGTGGTGATTCGCACCCACTGCTCGTCGGCCATCTCCTCGCGGTGGATCTGTCGGCCCACGCGCTCGAGGATGTCGCGACGCTCCTCCCGTTCCTGCTTGAGGAAGTTGCGGACGTTCGAGACGGTCGAGGACTCGATAGGTGGCGTGCGGACCACCTCGGGCGTCCAGCCGATGGCTTTCGTAATCTCGCGGAGCGTCGACCCGTGGCGGCCGATGACCATCCCCGGTTTCTCGGCCTCGATGACGACTTCGCCGGTGTCGACGTGGAAATCCAGATCGGTCACGCCGGCGTCGTCGGGGATCACGTCCCGAATCTTCTCGCGGGCCTCCGTCACGTCCATCAACACGTCGGGATCGGGGCGGACCGTGATCCGCTTGCGGAGTTTGCTCGCCAGCTTGCGAATCAGGTCGCCGTTGCTGGCGAAGTCCTTCGGATCGCGCGTGTAGACGACCAGTTCCGGGCCCTCGTATTTCACGTCCGACACCGAGATGCCGGGCGGTAGCTCGTCTTCGATCTCTGCTTTCAGGTCCTCGAGTTGCTTGTCTACGGAGCTCATATGTGCCGGTGGAGAGCCCTCCGTACGGTCGTTCTCGGTCGATGCCCCGACGCGACGACCGGGGTAGTCGACGATGTCGACTGCCGACGGTCGTGCGTCACTGTCGTGCCGTGTGGGAGCATAGGTGAACGGCCCTGTACGGGAGGTGCTCGACTGCGGGAAGAGGCAGCGAAAACCCGCTTGAGTCACCCTATCAGGCCAGTATTATAAAAGCCTTCGCAAAATCGAAGGCGCTGGGAGGCAGAGGGCGCGTATGGAACTCACCCCCGCGACGGTGGAGGCGGAGTACGAGTGGGTGCGCGACCGGGCGCCCGTCGTCGTCCCGCTGATCAACGAGACGCGCGACCGGCTGGGCGACTGTTTCGGCGTCGAGGTCGGCTCGGTGACCGAGGACGCCTACCGCGACGAAGTCGCCGTCGTCTTCGCGGACGGCGCCCGCGCGGTCAACGTCGCCGGCTACGTCGCCCTGCTCCGTGACCTCGACGTGACCGGGGACTATCCGGGGTTCGTCGTCGACGAGGTGCTCGGCCGGGAACTCGCCGCGACTGTCGCGGGCGGCCAGCCCTTCGCCCTCCTCGCGCAGGCGACGTTCCATTTCGCGGACGTGATGACCCACACGGAGGGCGTCGCGGGCGCGGACGACTTGGACGCCGCCCTCGCGGCCGGCTTCCAGACCCGCCTGCCGGGGTGGGACTGGACCGAGAGGGAGAGCCCCTTCGGAGTGAGCATGAGTTAACTGCCGCCGGGTCGACGGTGGGGGTGTGCAACCGAAGACCGTCCTCATCACGGGCTGTTCGTCCGGTATCGGTCGTGCGACCGCCGAAGCCTTCCTCGACGAGGAGTGGGAGGTGTACGCCACGGCCCGCAACCCCGCGGACATCGAGACGCTCGGGGACCGTGGCTGCTCCATCGCGACGCTCGACGTGACCGAGGACGACGACGTGGAGCGGGTCGTCGGCCGCATCATGGACGAACAGGGCCGGATCGACTGCCTCGTCAACAACGCCGGCTACGCCCAGTTCGGTCCCATCGAGGACGTGCCCGCCGACGCCGTCCACCGGCAGTTCGACGCGAACGTCTACGGCCCCCACCGCCTCACGCGGGCCGTCCTCCCGCACATGCGCCGCCGGCGCGAAGGGACCGTCGTCAACGTCTCCAGTGCCGCCGGACGTGTCGCCTTCCCCGGCGGTGGCGTCTACTGTGGCTCGAAGTTCGCCCTCGAAGCCATGACCGACGCCCTCCGCGCCGAAGTCGACGAGTACGGCATCGACGCGGTCCTGATCGAACCCGGCCCGGTCGACACCGCGTTCACCCAGCGCGCCGAGGCGGAGATCGAGGGCGTCGAGCGCTCGGGCGCCTACGAATCCTTCTATTCCGTCTTCGAAGACACGCAGGCCATCGGCGGCGGGGGACCGGGGGCGGTGTCGCCCGAGCGCGTCGCCGAGGACGTGCTGAACGCCGCGAGTTCGACCAAGCCCGCCAGTCGCGTGCCCGTCGGCACGCTCGCGCGGGTGACCGTCCTCGGGCGGTTCGTCCCCGACCGACTCCGCGACCGGCTCTTCGGCCTGATGGATCGGCTGCGGTAGGCGGGGGGCGGCTACGCCAGACAGGCTGCCACGACCCGGAGCGCCCGCTCGCCGCGCACTTCGTCGGCCAAGAGAGGCACTCGTTTCACGTCGTGGCCGCGGAACAGGTCGGTCGCGCGGCGCAACGCACGCTGTTGTACGTCCCACCGGCGCTGACAGAACTCGCAGTCGTCGAGGTTGGGGGAGACGACCCACTCGGGGTCCACGTCGGCCACGTCCGCGAGGTTCTCCATCACGCGGTTGACGACGACGGTGCCGACGGGAATCGAAAATTCGTCGAGCCGGCGGACCAAGCGTTCGGATTCGACGACGCTCATCTCCTCGGGAACCATGACGACGCGGAAGTCGGTGCGCTCTGGGTCCTGTAACACGGCGCGCAGACGCTCGATCCGGTCGCGGAGTTCGTCGAGGTCCGGCGCTTCGGCGTCGTCGCCACCGACGCCGAACATCCCCTTGAACCCCTCCATCATCCCCGAGAACTTCTCGCGCATGGAGAGCAGGCGGCCGACCATCGAGTCGAGCATCTCGGGAAGTTCGAGCAGTCGGAGGGTGTGCCCCGTCGGCGCCGTGTCGACGACGACACGGTCGAACCGCGGGTCGTCCAGATACTCGAGCAGTTGCCGCATCGCGGCCGCCTCGTCCGCGCCGGGCATCGACCCGCCCATCAGCGGGTCGACGGCGTCCTCGCCCAGCATGTCGCCGAGTTCGCCGAGGCCGCCGAGGGGGGCGCCGCCGGGGCCAGCCGCTCCCCCATCACCGTCGCCATCTTCGACACCGATCCCACCCTGTCCGAACATCCCCTCCTCCATCGCCGCCTCGGGGTCGATTTCGGCGGCCCACAGCGGCAGCTCCTCGCGGATGCGCGTCGGCCGCGGCGGAATGTCGGTGTCGAGGGTGTCCGAGAGGGAGTGGGCGGGGTCGGTGGAGACGACGAGCGTCGCGGTGCCGTCCGCGGCGGAAGAGAGTGCCGTCGCCGCCGCCATCGTCGTCTTGCCCACGCCGCCTTTGCCGCCGTAGAGGACGTACTCCGGCGCGTCGACGCCCTCGGGCAGGTCGGCCGTCGCCTCGACGGGAATCTCCGACGACCCGCGGTCGTGAGCGTGATCCGTCGACTCGTCGACCGGCTGGTCGTCCACCTCGTCGACCGGCTCCACGTCGATGTCGCTCATACGCGATCCGAGACGGTCCGGACACCTGTACCCGTCGATACGGGGAAAGCACTTACCGGAGGCAACGGAGCGGATTCACATGACCGAACGTGCCTCCAGTCGGTCGATGCTCGCCGCCCTCGCCGTGGCGCTGCTCGGCGTCACCGCGGGGTGTCTCGGCGCGGGGCCCGGTGCGTCCGCGACGGCGACGCCCACGCCGACGTGGACCCCCACCCCCACCGCCAGCACGGACTGCCCGCCCTCGCTGAACGTCTACGAAGTCGACGCGGAACCGGTCGACACCGAGTCGGCCGTCGCCTACGACAACCTCACCGCCGAGCAACAGGCGACGTTCCAGCGCGCGCGAACGGAGAGCGTCGAGGACTTCGACTACGCGTGGTACGACATCGACGTCGTCGAGTACGAAGGGCGGTACTACCGCGCGGGCATCCTCGTCTGTTAGAAGTCGTAGTCCGCGAGTCGGTGCGCGGCCGCCTCAGCGCGGGGCGTGACGAGCGCGAACCGCACCCACTCGTCGTAGGTGCCGAACGTGTCGCCGGGCATGCAGGCGACGCCCGCTTCGTCGACGAGGCGTTCGACGTTGTCCAGCGTCCCGGGGAAGCCCTCGAAGCGCGCGAACACGTAGAACGCCCCCTCGGGTTCGATGTACTCCGCGCCCGCGGCGTCGAGAGCGTCGGTGAAGGCGTCGATTCGTTCGCGGAGGAGGTCACGCGACGCCTCGTAGTACTCCGGGCCAGTCTCCCTGAGCGCGCGGAGCACCGCGGCCTGCGAGGGGCGGGCGCCGGTGACGTTCACGAGCATGTGTCGCGTGCGCGCGGCGTCGACGAGGTGGGGCGGGAAGACGGCGTAGCCGACGCGGAGGCCGGTCACGGCCATCGACTTCGAGAACGAGTTGGTGACGACGGCGTGCGGTGAGTCGAAGGCGAGGGCGCTCTCAAATCGTCCGGAGTAGTCGTAGTGGTCGTACACCTCGTCGGAGACGAGGAGGGCGTCGTGGTCCTCGGCCAAGTCGACCATCGCTCCCATCGTCTCCGCGTCGTACACCGCGCCGGTGGGGTTGTTGGGAGAGTTGACGAGGATGGCCGCGGTGTCGGCACTCGCGGCCTCGCGCATCGCCGCCACGTCGAGACCGCCGTCGGCGGCGACGGGAACGAGGCGCACGTCGGCGCCGAGCATCTGCGCCTTGCCGGGGTAGTAGGGGTAGACGGGGTCGGTCAGAATGATCTCACTACCCGCGTCGCGTTCGAGCGCCGCCGCCATGGCGAGGTAGTTCGCCTCGCCCGCACCGTTCGTGATGACGACGCGGTCCACGTCGACGCCGCGGCGGGCGGCGATCTCCTCGCGAAGGTCGCGCAGGCCGTCGCTCGGCGGATACTGGAACTCCGCGGGGTCGCCGTCGGCGTACGCTCGGAGCCCCTCGCGGAGCGCGGTCGGTGGCTCCCAGTCCGGGCCGCCGCTCACCAAGTCGATCACGTCGCGGTCCGCCGCGGCCGCGTACTGCATGACGTGAAAGAAGAGTGGCGTGTCGTAATCCATGGTCGTTCTCCGGACGGCCCTCAAATCCCTCTTTCGCTCGCCGATGGCCGACACTTTTGACGGGCGGGGGCGAAGTCGAGGCCGGATGAACAAAGAAGGACACGTCCTCAACGCGGCGCTGTTGAGCGTCGGTCTCGGTATCGTGCTCGTCTGGCCGACGGCGGTCACGGCCGCGACGGCGCTCGAAACCCTCGAAACTATCGCCCGACTCTCGGTGCCAATCGTCCTCGGGGCACTCTTCCCCGACGTGGACACGGCCTTCGGCAAACACCGCAAGACTCTCCACAACGTGTTCGTCCTCGGCGTCGTCGCCGCCTATCCGCTCTTTTTCGACAACCTCCAGTTCGTCTGGATCGGCGTCGCGACCCACTACCTCCTCGACGTGGTCGGCAGTCGCCGAGGGATCGCCTTCTTCTACCCCCTCACCAGTCAGGAGTGGGGCCTCCCCTCGGGCGTCACGACCAGTAGCAAGTACGCCAACCCGGTGACCGTCGTCGTGACCGCCGTCGAACTCGCCGTCCTCGGCGCCGTCAACGTCTACGTGATGCCGCTCGCCAGCATCGCCGGGGCGATGAGCGCCCTGTTGCTCGGGTAGCGTGACCGACCAGCCCATCGCGTGGGACGACGACCCCGGTCCGGGCCTCGACGCCGTCCGCCACGTCGCCGCCGGCGCCGTCGTCGGCGTCGGCTTCCTCCTCGGGGCCGGCGTCCTCGTCGTCGCTTGGCGCGCGTTCCGCGCGGGAGCGTACGACCGCCTGTTCGCGGTGGTCGTCGCCCTCGCGGCCCTCCCGCTCACGGGCCGCGCGCTCCTCGGTATCGCCGTGACCGACACGCCGACGGACGACTCGCTCCGGCGCCGGCCGGTCCTCGTCGCTGGCGGCACGTGGGCCATCGTCCTCGCCGTCGTCGGCCGGTGGCGTCCGCTCGCCGCCGTCGCCCTCGTCGCTGGGGCAGTGGTGCTGTGGTTCGTGGCGGCCGCCTGCCTGACGAGTGGCCGGCTCGACCCCGCGACGGGGACGCTCACGTACGGCTCGCGGACCACCTCGCTCGACGGGCTGAGCCGGGTGCGCCGGGTCCCGCTCGGCCCGGTCACGGCGTACTGGCTCGGCTTCGCGCGCGGCTCGGTCGGGAGTGGCGCACCCCGGACGCTCGTGGTGCCGCGACGGGTGGACGGCGCGGTCAGGACCGTCCTCGGCCGGGCAGTCACGAGTGGAATCGAGAGCGACGACGCCCATCACACGCCCGGCCGAATCGAGCGGGCCGTCGCGGCGACGCTCGGCCTCGGTTGTCTCCTGGCCGGGCCAGTGGCGTGGCTGCTCCTTCCACCTGACGGCGACGCGACGCTCGTGACGGGCTATCTCACCCTACTCGGTGCTCCCTTCGGCATCCTCCTGTTGCGGTACGCGGTCGTGACCTAGTACGCCACCACGTCGTCGAACCGGCCGTCGTAGGCGATGTGGCTCGGGTGGGTCGGCTCGGTGCCCGAGAGGAAGAGCCGGTCGAGTTTCCCCCACGAGTTCTCGTAGCCGAGGTGGGCGAACTCCGCGAGACAGCGCAGGCGGTGGCCGGCGCCGCGTCGGTGGACGACCCGTCGGGGCGCGCCCGACCGGAGCGCCGCGACGAGGTCGGCCTCGGAGTCGATGGGCTCCTCGAAGGTCGTCCACGCCTCGCCGACCGTCCGCCGGAGGTGGGCGTACGACGACCCGAAGGCGGGGTGGCCAGTCTCGCGGGCGACCGCTCGTGCCCGGCGGTTCTGGTGGGGGAGACACTTCGCGTTGTGCGTCTCGACGGCGTCGAACGCGTCGGGGTCGGCGGCCACGTCGGCGCGGGAACAGCTGACGTTCAGCATCTCGGGATGCGGGACGAGAACGGCCGCGTCCTGTCTGGAGAACTCCGCGAGCGCGCCGCGGAACGTGATGAAGTCGGGGACGGGATCGGAGAGCCCGATGGCGAGGAGGTGGCGGCGGTCGTACCACGGACCGGTGAACACCTCGCGTGCGGGCACGACGAGCAGGTCGTCGTCGGAGAACCGGGCGGCGCGGGCGCGGATGTCCGGCAGGCGCCTGAAGTGGGGGGCGTAGACTAAGGCGTCGAGGCCGCGGGCCTTCGCCCGCGAGACGACACGCTCGTCGAGCACTTTCACGTGCATGTCCACTCGGGTCGATGCTCCCGTCGTCACGGGCGACTCTGCACGGACGGCGCAGTTATGGGTTGCTATTCCGCTGCCGGCTGTAAGTCAATCGAGAGATTCGCCACCCCGAGGTGGTGCATCTCGTGAAACAGGGACAGCCGACAGTATCGGGCGGCGAACGGCGGTGAAACGAGAGGGTCGTGGAGGCGTTCGCGGGCGTCGGCCGAACTCAGCGTTCGTCCGAGTCGAGCACGCGGATCTGGTCGCCACGGACCGTGACGGGGATGGGGACGGTCGCCTCGTACAGTTCGACCGTCACCTGATCCTTCCCTTCGTCGATGCGCTGGACGCGGGCCTTCTCGCCTTTGAACGGGCCGGCGATGAGTTCGACGATGTCGCCCTCGGCGATGCCCTCCACGTCCGGCGTCGGCGAGAGGAAGTGTTCCACCTCGGTCAACGAGGAGGTGCCGGGGACGATAGAGCGGGCGTGGGGAATCTCGTCCATCACGCGTTCGAGGACGGCGCTGTTGTCGGCTTCGACCATCACGTAACTCGTGAGCGAGTCGGGGGCGAGGACCGCGTGAATCTCGTCTTCCTCGCGGTTGGCGATCATGTCCGCGACGGTGCGCTCCTGACTGGCCGTGGTCTTGACGGCGAAGATGCTCATGTTACGCGCCTCCGGGGAGGAAGGTCATGACAGCGAAGATGACGAAACCGAGGAGGCCGATGAGAAAGATACCTGCGCCCGCGACCTTGGCGATTTGCGAGAACTCGTTCCACGACGGCGTGCTCGCCATCTTGAGCACGCGGACGTAGCTTGCGAGGTCGTACTTGACGTCCATAGCCGTCCTAGACGAGCCGGCTTTTTCTATCTATTGATAACATCGCGGGCGGCCGCGACGCCCGGGCGTTCTAAATGAGCGGCGTGCGAGGGTGCTCGGGAGAACGAATGGTCGAGAGCGAGCGGTCCGATGATCGGTGCCTGTTCTCGTTCGATCCGGACGCGTGGCGGGCGGAGACCGGACAGTCGAGTCCGCTCGACCGAACCCTCCTGAACGAGGCGGGAGTGTGGCGCTGTCCCCACGAGGCCCCGGCCGGCGCCGATCACTGCCTCTTTCACCAGCCGGTCGGCGCGAAAGACGACGAGGCCGTCAGGGAAGCGTTGCTCTCGAAGCTCGACGAGGTCGGCAGGGCGCCGAAGCAGTTCATCGGCGCCCGGTTCGGGACGCTCGATCTCGATCACGTGATCATCGAGTGCCGCGACAACCACCGGATCGACCTCCGACACGCCCGATTCGAGGGGGAGACGAGCCTGCGGTACGCAATCGTTCGCCAACCGCTCTCGCTCGAAGGCGCACAGTTCCGGCAGCGCCCGCTCTTCACGGAGGCGACGTTCGACGGCGAAGTGTATCTCGGGAAGGCCAGATTCGAGTCGGCAGCCCGGTTCGTCGAAGCCGACTTCTCGGCCGGCGTGTGGGGGTACAAGGCGACGTTCGCGGAAGCGAACTTCCACATGGCCCGGTTCGGCGGCCCGGTCGACTTCAGCGAGGCCACCTTCCGCAAGGCACACTTCCGCGAAGCGACGTTCGAGACGGTCGCACGGTTCAAACTCACCACCTTCTCGCACGCGACCTTCTCGGGGTCCCGGTTCGGCGACCGGGTGTACTTCGACGAGGCCACCGTGCCCGAGCGGGTGAACCTGCAGAAGACGGCCGTCGACGCCTCGGCGTCGTTCGAGGACCTCGACCTCGCGGCCGACAGTTGCTGTATCGACCTGAGCGAGGCGGCAGTGCCGGACGGTCGGCTCTACCTCCCGAGAGACGGGACGCTCGTGTACGACCTGACCGACGCCCGACTCGGGGACGTCGAGCTGACCGAGGCGGACCCCCCGACCGACCTCTTCGACCACTTCCGGTTCCTCTATACGACGTTCGACGGGTTCGACTTCGGCAACTACCGCGCGGCGCTCCACGCCGCCGACTGGCGCCTCCACGACGTGATCGAGGTTCCGGGTCTCGCGTGCCGGGCGTTGCCGCCATCGGACGGCGACCTAGAGGGGACGTACCTCAAGGCGAAAAACGGCGCCAACGAGATCGGAGACACCAAAGCCGCGGCCGAGTTCTTCCGGAAAGAGATGCTCTACCGGCGCGAGCAGTACCGCCCGACCGTGATGGATCGGTCGGCAGACGTTCGCTCACGGGTGGCTGCCGCCGGTCGGTGGGGGGCCAACACGCTCCTGAACGTCACCGCCGGCTACGGGGAGCGCCCGTCCAGAGTGATCGGCGTGTCGGTCGGCACGATCCTCCTGTTCAGTGTCGTCTTCGCCGTCGTCCAACCCGCGGCACCGTACGAGACGCCGATTGGCTACCTCATCCTCAGCCTCGAATCGTTCATCACGCTCGTGCTGGGTGGGGCGGAGGACGTGGGAAGTCCGTGGATCAGGCTCCTCGCACAGATCGAGGGGTTCGTCGGAGCCTTCCTCATCGCCCTGTTCGTCTTCACGCTCACACGGTCGATCCACCGCTGACGACGCGAGAAACGAGAATCGCTGACGACGACCGAGAGAATCGCTGACGACGACCGAGAGAATCGACCGCTACTCCACGTAGTCGATGTCGTCGGCCGGTTCGGGTGCCTGAGCGTCCTCGCCCCGGCCGTAGATCTGTGGCGACTCGACGCCGGTGACGACGATCATCGTCCGCATCGTGCCGTCGAGCTCCTCGTCGATGGAGGTGCCCCAGATGATGCGGGCGTCGGGGTCGATCCGGTCGTAAATCTCCTCGACGACGCCCTCGGCCTCCTCGATGGCCATGTCGGTGCCGCCGGTGACGTTGACGAGCGCCGAGTTGGCGCCGGAGATGTCCACGTCGAGCAGTGGCGACCGAAGGGCGGAGCGCACCGAGTCCTGTGCCTTCTGCTCGGAGTCGCTCTCGCCGAGGCCGATCATGGCCACGCCGCCTTTCTCCATCACCGTCTTCACGTCGGCGAAGTCGAGGTTGACGAGGCCGGGCTTGGTGATGAGTTCGGTGATGCCCTTGACCGAGCGCATCAGCACCTCGTCGGACACCTTGAACGCCTGCCGGACGGGGAGTTTGCCCACAGAGTCGAGCAGGCGGTCGTTGGGCACGACGATGACGGTGTCGGCCACGTCGCGCAGGCGTTCGAGGCCAGCCTCGGCGTTGGTGCGCCGAACCTCGCCCTCCGCGGTAAAGGGCGTCGTCACGATGGCGATGGTGAGTGCGCCGGACTCGCGGGCCGCTTCGGCGACGACGGGCGCGGAGCCAGTGCCGGTTCCCCCACCCAGCCCGGCCGTGACGAACACCATGTCAGAGCCCTCGATGGCGCCGTAGATGTCCTCCTGACTCTCGATGGCCGCCTCCTCGCCGACCTGCGGGAGCGAACCTGCTCCCCTACCGCCGGTCTTCTCCTCGCCCATCAGAATCTTGGTGTCCGCTTCCACGTCCACCAGATGCTGCACGTCGGTGTTGGCGGCGACGAGGTTGGCCCCCTTGATCCCCTCTTCCGCCATGCGGTTGACCGTGTTGCCGCCGGCGCCCCCACAGCCGACGACCGTGATGTCGGTCTGGAGGTCCTCCAACACGTCTTGGAGTTCCTCGTCGGTCATCTTGCCGGTGCGATTCGAACCGTCGTTCGACGCGTCGGGCGCAGGTTCTCGGGTAGCGTCCATGTCGGCCGCGGCCCCATCCCCCGGCTCCTCGGCATCCTCGATTGCATCCTCCACGATGGAGTCCATGGTATGCCCACGCCTTTCGAAGGCAACCACATTATCTTTCCGCCCGTTGTCACGCGCGCGTCTGACGCTTGGTCGAATCACCCCACAGCCAGCGTCATGCGTGCGTCAGACAATGATAAATTTCCTTACGTTTCTGCCGTGGCCGCCGGGAACCGGTCGACCCGCTCCGTCCGCACCGACTCGGGGTCGATACGCTCGCCGTCCACCTCGACCGTCTGCCCGTCGGCGAGACGGCCGAAGGCCGGTCCCTCGGGCACGCCGAGTTCGCGGGCGGCCGCCGGATCGAACGCTCCCGTCCGGGCGACCACCTCGCTGCCCTCGCGCCGCACGTCGTCGTACGAGTCGCGGAGCACGGCCGCCAGCGCGTCGGTCAGGGCGTCGGCCGCGGCGGCCGGATCGTCGGCCGGCAGAGCGACCCGGCCACGCGGACGGGTGCCGCCCTCGGTGGTTTCGAAGGCGACGGCCACCCCCGCGACGGCCGCGCGCGTCGCGTCGGCGTCGACGCCGTGGGCCGCGTCGACGAGTCGGGTCGGGAGGTCGGTGACGACGACGGCGTCGGCGGGGGTCCTGTCTCCACCTACCGCGGGGACGACGTTCCCGAACCGGAGACCCTCGCTCACGGTGGCCATCCGCGCCTCGACCGCCTCGACGACGGGGAGGGGATGGGCGCTCGTCTCCTGTAACCACGTCTCTGAGACGACGCGGCAGCCGAGGTCGGTGAGGACGTTCGTGAGCCCCGGCCGATCCCCTTCGACGAGGGCGTACTCGGTGGCGCTCGCGTCCATCGCCCGCCGGAGCACGTCGCGGTTAGCGGCGGGGTTGCCCATCGCCTCCAGTCCCCAGTCGGCGGCGACGTGGCCGACGGCCCACGCCGTCTCGCGGACCACACGGCCGAACCGGGGTGCGTAGTGGCCACCGCCGAAGCCCGCGACCTGTTTCTCCCGGTCCGCGTCGACGCCACGCAGGTCGAGGACGGCGCGGGCGACGGCGCGTGCACCCTCGGGGTCGTCCCACTGCTCCTCGCCGCTTCCGAGTTCGACGAACATCGACGGAACGCCCACGTCGGTCGGGCCGTGGTGGGTACATTCGGTGCCAACCTCGTAGTCGTCGGGGGCGTGTCGATCCAGCGCCGCGACAGCTTCGGCGGCCGCGTTGGGGCAGGCGCGGGCGAACTGTCCCGGTTCGCCGCCGTACTCCGCGTCGCCGAAGTTGCCCGTGAAGTGGGCGGTCAGGAGCGGCCCCGTCTCGCCCGAGTGGCGGGAGACGACGATCAGGAGGTCGGGGTCGTCGAAGGCGGCGTCCGGACGGTCCAGATAGATGTGGAGATCGTCGAAGGTTCGGAGGGAGAAGCCGTCGGTCCGGTAATAGACCCCGCCGCCGTCGGCGTCGGGGCGGGTGTCGTCGGTTCGTTCGGTCCAGTCACCGATATCGAGCAACGCCTCCCCGATGTGTTCGGAGGCGCTGTCGGCACGGCTGACGACGAGTGCGATCACGCCCGGCAGGTCGGCAGGGGCGGCGAATAACACTGTCGACTGTAAGTGCGTCGATGGGGAACGCTTATTCCGGCAGGCCGTGGAGGCAGGCCTATGAAAGTGCTCGTGCCCGTCGACGGATCGGAGTGTAGCATGCGCGCGCTCGGCTTCGCGGCCGACTTCGCGAAGCGATTCGACGCGACACTCGACGTCGTCCACTTCACCGACTCGCCGGGAGCAGATACCCAGCGGCTGAAAGGGAAGGTATCGGAGGTGCTGGAAGCCGAAGGGCTGGAGGGCGAGACGGAGGTCATCGGCGACGTTCGCCTCGACAACCTCAAAGCCTCCGATCAGGTCGGGAAGGACATCCTCGAACTGGTCGAGGAACGCGGCTACGACCACGTCGTCATGGGCCACCACGGCACTGGGCGGATCGGCAAACTCCTCCTCGGCAGTGCCGCCAATACGGTGTCGAAGTCGGGGAAAGTGCCCACGACTATCGTCCCCTGACACGCCGCTCACCCGCAACCACAGCCGCCTCGTCTCCGAATCGGCGGTAGCAGACGAGGATGAAACGGTTTAACTACTTCCCTCTGAAACCGCCGAGCAACAATGACCGCCAGTCCGCTGACGCTGGTCGTCGGGCAACTGTTGCCCCCGACGGTGACGAACGTCATACTACTCGTGCTGTCGTTCTTGCTGTTGCTGCTCGGCGCCGAAATCTTCACCAACGGTGTGGAGTGGCTCGGCCACCGTCTC
>Ga0207733_100286_pt1 | contig 41904 bp, 41 predicted proteins | sample A23P3SouthBayCA_FD_187735 | JGI IMG/M metagenome (GOLD analysis project Ga0207733, IMG submission 187735) | Aerobic enrichment media microbial communities from Eden Landing Ponds, California, USA - A23 P3 (SPAdes) | ecosystem: Environmental > Aquatic > Marine > Unclassified | place: Emeryville...
GGCGATCGCCGCCACCAGCACCATCGCGATGAACACGATGAGCGTCCCGATCCCGACCTGCCCGCGCTCTTCCTCGTCCGTGATGAATTCGAACATTGTCTCTTCAGTTGCTCCCAGCTCTGGGATATCAACACGTACCGGGATCGTCGTATAGTATCTGTCTCCTCAACTATCATCGGTGATTTCTCTGTGAGCGTGAACCGACGGATACTCGGTCCCGAGCGCCGACCCGTCGAACGGATCCCGATGTCGGACACTACGCGTCTCGTCGTCGTCTGCGGACTCCCGGGCGCCGGGAAATCGACAGTCGCGGCGGCGGTCGCCGACCGGCTCGACGCCGCGATCGTTCGCACCGACGTGGTCCGAAAGGAGCTGTTCCCCGACCCGTCCTACACGGACGAGGAGTCGAGCCGGACGTACGAGGCCGTGTTCGACCGCGCGAGTGAACGCCTCGAGGCGGGTGACTCGGTCGTCCTCGACGGGACGTTCCGTCGTGGGGTCCGCCGACGGGAGGCACGCGACCTCGCCGAGCGGCGGAACGTCGCGCTCCGGCTGGTTCGAGTACGCTGCGACGAGCAGACCGCGAAGGACCGGATCCGGTCGCGAGCGGACGATCCGTCGGACGCGGACGTCGGGGTGTACGATCTGCTCCGCGAGGAGTTCGAGCCGGTCGAGGACCCCGTCGTCGTCGACAACTCGGGCGACCTCGATTCGACGCTCGACCGGGTGCGGGCGTTGTTCTGACGGCCCGGAACGACACCGCGAGACCGAAGGCTTTTGCTCGGTGCATTGCTCGCGTGCACCGATGAGAGCACGCGCGGTCGAGTTGGTCCTCGCGGGCGTTCTCCTGTTCGGGTTGACCGTCGCCGGAAGCGCGCTGGTCGCCCCGGACCGTTCGACCGCCGCCGTCGACGACGGCACCGAGCGGCACACGCTCGTGGGATCACAGGGGGGTGGTCCCGGGTGGCACGAACACGGCAGCGCCTACCTGCTCGACGGCACCGACATCGAGTGGCGTGAGGACTCCGCGGACAGCTACTTCGACGTGCAGCGGCTCTCGGACGGCCGCGTGCTCGCGGGGTTCATGGACAGCGGGTACGAGGAGTGTGGCCAGTACGAGTCGCCGTGTGCCCACACCGGAATTCGGCTGATCGATCCCGACGCGGACGGCGGCGCGACGGTCGTCGAGGAGTACGGTTTCCCCGTGCGCTCACAGTCGAACAGCGAGATCCACGACGCGGAGCCGCTCCCGGGCGGCGGGTTCGCCATGACCGACATGGACAACGAGCGGATCATGGTCGTGGAGAACGGCGAGGTGACGTGGACGTGGAACGCCTCCACCGTCTACGACGCCCCCGACGATCCCACCCGCACCGACTGGCTCCACATCAACGACATCGACCGCATCGGCGACGATCGGTTCCTGGTCTCCGTGCGAAACGCGAACCAGTTGGTGGTCGTCGAGCGAACCGACGACGGCGGCAGCGAAGTCGTGGAGGTGATCAACGCCGACGAGGAGGGCTCCGCCGACGACTCCTGCACCGGGAACGGACAACTGCGCGACACCGACGGCGACGGCGACGTACGCTGTGGCGACCCGTCGATCCTCAACCACCAGCACAACCCGCAGTGGCTCGGCGAGGGCGCGGTCCTCGTGGCCGACTCCGACAACGACCGCGTCGTCGAACTTCACCGGAGCGACGACGGCGACTGGGAGATCGCGTGGGTGGTCAGGAGCGTCGACGGCCGATCGCTCCACTGGCCGCGCGACGCCGACCGACTGGAGAACGGCCACACGCTGATCACGGACACGTTGAACAAGCGGGTCGTCGAGATCGACGAGAACGGGACCGCGGTCTGGACGTACCCGACCGAGCGCATCCCGTACGAGGCGGACCGCGTCCCGCGGGAGTTCCAGGGGAGCGAGCGGGACCTCCCCCTGGCGACGAGCGACGGCGTGACCTTCGGCGAGCGGTCGAGCGAGTCCGGGATCCCGGTCCTCTCCACGCTCGTCGTCGGCGTCCGCGCGGCCGCGCCGTGGGCGCCGGTGTGGTTCGGCGAGGCGCAGGTCGCGCTCACGCTCGTGTCGCTGGCGCTCGTGCTCGCGGGGGGCGCCTCCGCGGTGCGGACGCGTCTCGGTCGCTGACGAGGGGAGTTCTGGCACGCTTTTGCCGGCGCGCGTGAACGCGAAGGTACAACATGAGCGACGACTCCGACGACGACCTCGCGTGGGAGACGCTCGACAGCGACATCGACTACTCGTGTCCCGGCTTCGACGTCCGGCGCGACGACGTCCGGCTCCCCGACGGCACCGAGACGGACTTCCACTACCTCGAGGAGCCGCCGGCGGTGGTGATCCTCCCGTTGACTCCCGACGGCGACGTGGTGCTCGTCGAGGAGTGGCGCCAGGCCGTCGGGCGGGTGAATCGCGGCCTCCCCGCCGGCGGCGTCGAGGACGACGACGCGGACCTCGCCGCGGCCGCGCGACGGGAACTCCGCGAGGAGACCGGGTACGAGGCCGAGTCGATCGAGCGGTTCCACGCGGTCGAACCCGCGAACGGCTTCGCCAACTCCGTGCACCACTACTTCCTCGCGCGCGGGTGCACCCCGTCCGCGACGGCGGATCTGGACTTCAACGAGAGCATTCGCCCGACGACGGCCGACTACGCCCGTTTCCGCGACGCGGTGTTCGCCGGCGACGTCCGCGACGGCCGTACCGTCCTCGGCGTGTCGATGTATGAACACGCACGCGATGGGACCGGCCCGGAATGACCGGGCACGGGGTGGTCGATGCGAGGTGACCGACGTCGGGTGACCGAGCCGACCACGACGGGACGACGTGGACGCCGTCGCTGGGTCAGGTCTTTCAGGGTGGCACCCGGAGGTCAGGTATGGTCTCGCTCGGCCCGATCCAGACGCTGACCGCGTGGTTCCGGTCGCTCGACCCGCGGATACAGGCCCTCGTCGTCGCGCCCGCGATCGGGTTCTCCGGCATCGTCGCCGCGGGAGCCATCGTCCTCGTCGTGTTCATCGCGCTCGGCCTCGTCGGCTATCAACCGTCGCCGCTGCTGCTCATCGGCCTGTCGCTCGTGCTCGTGCAAGGGATCTCCTTCGGCGGCGTCGCCTCGGCGTACCTGATTCGAACGGGGCGGTCGCCGCTGTCGCTGTTCGGCGTTCCCACGCTTCGCGACGTCGTCGTCGCCGTCGGCGGCTTCTTCGGGTCGTTGATGATCCTGGCCGCGGCGAGCACGCTCGTCCAGCAGGCCGGCGCCCCGACGGCGGAGAACTCCGTCGCCCAGATCGGCGCCGAGAACCCCGAGGTGCTGCTGCTGCTCATTCCCGCCGCGTTCGTTTTCATCGGTCCCGGCGAGGAGATCCTGTTCCGCGGCGTCGTCCAGAGCCGGCTCCGCGAGGCGTTCTCGCCGTGGGTCGCGATCCCGCTCGCGAGCGTCATCTTCGGCGCGGTCCACTACGTCGCGCTCACCGGTGCCGCGCCCGGGCGGATCGTCACGATCGGCATCCTCTCGACGCTGACGCTCGTGTTCGGCGCGACGTACGAGTACACCGACAACCTCGTCGTCCCGTCGTTCATCCACGGCGCCTACGACGCGGTGCTGTTCGCCGGGCTGTACGTGGTTGTCGTGTACGGTCCCGAGGCGGGTTCTCCCACCGAGACTGCGTCCCTCGTCCTCGCGGACGTGTTCGCGCTGCTTCCGGCGCTCTGACTGCCGGCGCACTTCTCTCTCGCCGCTCCGGGGGCGCTCTCTCGTCCCTCGAAATCGCGGATCGGACGAACGTTCTTCCGTGATCCCGGGTCCACTCCGGGCCACCCGTGCACTGAACCGCCGCGGGGCGTGCCGCGACGCGACGACACGCCCGTCCCGTGGCCGCCGGTCTCCGGCCGTCGCCGCCGACCGCCTCGACCGGATCGATCGCGTGTCGTCCGTTCGCTACAACCGCCACAACCGCGAGCGTCGAGCGCCTCGCGACCGCCGAGCGGAACCCTTACTCGCGCGCCCCGGGAACCTCGGCCATGCGCGAGCACTTCGAGATCCGGGACCACGACGCGGCCGGCCGCATCGGGGAGCTGACCGTCCCCCGTGCGGGCGTTACCGTCGAGACTCCCGCTCTCCTCCCGGTGATCAATCCCAACATCGAGACGATCGATCCGGGTCGACTCCGCTCGGAGTTCGGCGCCGACATGCTGATCACCAACTCCTACATCATCCGCACGACGGACGACGTACGCGAGCGGGCGCTGGAGGAGGGGCTCCACGAGCTGCTCGGGTTCGACGGCGCGATCATGACCGACTCCGGGAGCTTCCAGCTCGCCGAGTACGGCGAGATCGACACCACGACGACCGAGATCCTGGAGTTCCAGCGCGACATCGGCAGCGACGTGGGAACCCCGGTCGACATCCCCACCCCGCCGGACGCGAGCCGCGAGCAGGCCGAGTCGGATCTGGCGGTGACGCGCCAGGCGCTCGCCGACGCCGAGGCGGTCGACGTCGGCGACATGCTGGTGAACGCGCCCGTGCAGGGGAGCACGTATCCGGACCTCCGCGAGCGGGCGGGTCGAGAGGCCGCGGCGACCGACCTCGACGTGTTCCCCGTCGGCGCAGTCGTGCCGATGATGAACGGCTACCGCTACGGCGACATGGTCGACGCCGTCGCCGCCGCCAAGCGCGGACTCGCGGAGGACTGTCCAGTCCACCTGTTCGGCGCGGGTCACCCGATGATGTTCGCCCTCGCGGTCGCGCTCGGCTGTGACCTGTTCGACTCCGCGGCGTACGCGCTGATGGCGCGGGACGGCCGCTACCTCACGGTCTCGGGAACGGAGCAGTTGGCGGACCTCGACTACCTCCCGTGTTCGTGCCCCATCTGCCACGAGCACACGCCCGAGGACCTTCGGGCGGTCGACGCGGACGAACGGGAGTCATTGCTCGCCGAGCACAACCTCCACGTCACCTTCGAGGAGCTACGCCGGGTGAAGCAGGCGATCCGCGACGGCGACCTGCTGGAACTCGTCGAGAAGCGCGCCCGCGGCCATCCCGCGATGGTCGACGGCTACCGCGCGCTGCTGGACCACGCCGATCAACTGGAGCGCATCGACAGCGCCTCCAAGGGGACGTTCTTCGGACTCTCCGACGAGTCCGCGCGGCGACCCGAGGTCGGTCGCCACCACGAGCGTCTCGCCCGCCTGTCGGCGCCCGACTCCCTGCTGTGCACCGAGTACGGAACGCCCTCCGACCACGATTACGACGAGGTCTGGCGCGTCGTGCCGCCGTTCGGTCCGTTCCCCCGTGCGCTCTCGGAGACGTACCCGCTGACCGCCGAGGTGCCCGACCGCACCGACGCGGGCGCCGAGCGCGCCGCCGCCGAGGGGCTCCGCGCGCTCGTCGAGGCGAACCCTGGAACCGACGTCACACTCGCGCACGAGGGTTGGGACGACGACGCGCTCGGGATCGTTCCGGAGTCGGTGACGCTGGAAACTTTGCACGCCGATTCGGACCGGGCGGACGCCGACACACGCACCGATGGAGACGCGGATTCGACGGACGCCGACGCCGACCGATCCGCCGAATCCCGAAGCGAAAGCGAATAACGCCCGGGCCGCACACCTCGGGGCATGACCGATCACTTCGAGATCCACGAGCGGGATGGGGCGGCCCGTCTCGGGGAACTCCGCCTCGATACGCCCCTCACGACCCCGGCACTCGCGGACGACGTCGTCCGCGACGCCGGGTCGCTGTGGAACGCCGAGCGCGACGTTCCGGCGGACGACGACGCCGCCCTTACGGTCCTCCCGCACCGCGCGTACCCCGCCGGAACCCGCGAGGAGGTCGTCGACGCGTTCGCCCCCGACTACGCCGAGTCGGCCGCCGCCGTCGACGGGGCAACCGCCGCCGTGATCACCGGCGACGCGCCGGACGCGGGCGGCGCCGCCGAGGCGTCCGTGGACGCGTACGTGCTCTCGAACGCGCAGGGCGTCGTCGGCCACGCCTCGGCGTTCGCCGACGCGGTGATCGACGTGCGCGAGGCGGTTCCCGCCGACACCGCGCTCTATCTCTCGGGCGTCGCCACGCCGCTGAACGTCGCGACGCTCGCGTACGCCGGCGTCGACCTCGTCGACGCGAAGCGGGCGCGGGTCAAGGGGTCACAGGGGAAGTACCTCACCGACGAGGGGGAGCGGTTTCTGGAGGACTTGAACGAACTCCCCTGCTCGTGTCCCGCCTGTCAGGGACCGCGCGAGGAGTTCGACCGCGCCGCCTGCGAGGAACACAACGTCAACGCGCTGGAGGCCGAACTCCGGCGCGTCCGCCGTCGCATCCGCGAGGGCCGCCTCCGCGACTACGTCGAGGGGCAGGCCCGACACGAGCAGTGGCTCACCGCGGCGTTCCGCGAGTTGGACCAGCAGTACAGCTACGTTGAGGAACGCGCGCCCGTCGCGCGCAACAACGAGCTCGCGGCGGCGACGAGCGACACGATCCGCCGTCCCGAGATCCAGCGGTTCGCCCAGCGCGTGAGCGAGCGCTACGTCAACCGCTTCCGCAATCCGCTCGTGCTGGTGCCGTGTTCGGCGCGCAAGCCGTACTCCGAGAGCCAGAGCCACGGGCAGTTCCACGACGCCATCCAGTTCCGCGCGCACCTCGCGTCGATGACCTCGCCCATCGGCGTCGTCCCGCAGGAACTCGAACTCACCTATCCCGCCCAGCACTACGACACCGTCGTCACGGGTCGGTGGAGCGAGGACGAGAAGGGGTTCGTCGCCGAGGTGCTCCGGCGGTACCTCGAACGGAACGAGTACCCCCGCGTCATCGCGCACGTCCCCGAGGACGGCTACCGAGAGATCTGCGAGCGCGTCGAGGCGCAGGTCGACGTGCCCTTCGAGTACACCGTCGAGGACCACCCGACGACCACCGAGTCCATCGGGAACCTCATGTCCACGCTCGACGGCGAGTTGAAGTACACGAAGCGGGAGCGCCAGCACAACACGGTTCGCGCCATCGCGGACTACATGCTCGGCGACGGCGCCGGCGACGACCTGTTCGACGAGTTGAACACGCGCTCGCGGTACCCCAAGCTTCAGGTCCGCGACGACGACGAGGAACTGCTCGCGACGATGGTTCCGACCTACGGCGCACTGGCGTTCACCCTCGCGGGCGCCCGCCGCTGGGTCGACAGCGACGCGCCCACCAAGTCGGTGGAGATCGACTCGTTCGTCCCCCAGGGGAGCGTCCTCGCGCCGGGCGTCGTCGACGCGGACGACGACATCCGCGTCGGCGACGAGGTCGTCATCGAGGGACCGCGGGCGTTCGCCGTCGGCCGCGCGGAGATGCACGGCGCGGAGATACGCTCGTCGACACGGGGTATCGCGGTCGACGTGCGTCACAGCGAGGAGTTGTAGGCGACTCGACCCCGCCGACGCCCGGGGGTCGAGTCCTCAGATCTCCTCCCAGTCGACGCGGTCGCGGTACTCCTCGCGCAACAGGTGACACTTGATTCCGTGGCCGTCGCTCGGCTCGTGGACCGCCGGCTCCTCCTGTTCGCAGACGTCGCCGATCTTGTGCGGACACCGCGGGTGGAACCGACAGCCCGACGGTACGTTCGAGGGGTCGGGCACGTCGCCCTCGAGGACGATCCGGTCGTCGGCGTCGGCCCGCCCCGGGATCGCGGACAGGAGCGCCTCCGTGTACGGATTGTACGGCGGCGCGAACACCTCGCCGGTCGTTCCCGTCTCGACCAGCTCACCGAGATACATCACCGCGACGCGGTCGCAGACGTGCTCGATCACCGAGAGGTTGTGACTGATGAACAGGTACGACAGCCCCAGGTCCTCCTGCAGGTCGGACAGGAGGTTGAGGATCTGCGCTTGGATCGAGACGTCGAGCCCCGACACCGGTTCGTCGAGGACGATCAGCTCGGGGTTGACCGCCAGCGCCCGCGCGATGGCGACGCGCTGCTGTTGCCCGCCCGAGAGGTCGCCCGGCTTTCGCTCCAAGTGGCGCTCGTCCAGCCCGACCTCGGTGACCAACTCTCTCGCGCGCTCGCGTCGTTCGTCGCCGTCCGCGATGCCGTGGAGCTTCATCGGGCGGCGGAGGATCTGCCCGACCGTCCGTCGTGGGTTGAGGCTCGACTGCGGGTTCTGGAACACCACCTGCAGGTCGCGGCGAACCTCACGGAGTTCGGCCTTCGAGGCGGCCGTGATGTCGCGGCCCTGGTAGACGACGGTCCCCTCGGTCGGCTCGTGGAGCCGGAGGATGGCCCGCGCGGCCGTGGACTTGCCGCAGCCGGACTCGCCGACGAGTCCGAGCGTCTCCCCGGCGTCGATCTCGAGGTCGATCCCGTCGACGGCCCGCACGGTCTCGCCGCGCCCGAGGAGGTCGTCGAGGACGTTCCCGGTCTCGAAGTGCTTCTTCAACCCGGTCGCAGAGAGGACGGGCCCGTCACGGCCGTCCCTGACGCCGTCAGCGTCCGGGACGCTCGGGGTCGCGCTGTCGGTCGCGGTCGCGCGCCAGGAGAGCGTCCGCGGTTCGTGGTCGTAGGTGTACTCGATGTCGTCGATCTCCTCGTGGCGGTAACAGGCGACCTCGCGGTTGCCGCCGTCGACGGCGACGGACTCGAGGTCCGGGTGGGCCGTCCGGCAGTCTTCGGTCGCCCCGGGGCACCGGTCGGCGTACTTGCAGCCGCGGAACTCGCCGGTGAGGTCCGGCATCGTTCCCTCGATGACCCGCAGGCGACCGGGGGCCGCCGATCGCTCCCCAACCACGTCGGCGTCGAGGCCCGGATTGCTCGCCAGTAACCCCTTCGTGTACGGGTGGTGCGGTTCGGCGAACATCGATTCGACCCGGCCCGACTCGACGACGCTCCCGGCGTACATCACGAGCACGCGGTCGCATACCTCGCGGACGACGCCGAGGTCGTGGGTGATGAACAGGACGCTCATCCCGAACTCGTCGCGGAGTTCGACCAGGAGGTCCAGGATCTGCGCCTGGATCGTCACGTCGAGGGCGGTCGTCGGCTCGTCCGCGACGAGCAGGTCGGGCTCGCTCGCGATCGCGATCCCGAAGACGATCCGCTGTTTCTGTCCGCCGGAGAACTGGTGGGGGTACTCGTCGTACCGGGCGGGCGCGTTCGGGATCCCGACGCGCTCCATGATCTCGACCGTTCGCTCCTTCACCGCCGTCCCCGACAGCGAGGGGTCGTTGCTCCGGACGGCCTCGGCGACCTGTTTCCCGACGGTCATCGTGGGGTTGAGCGTGCCGGTCGGGTCCTGGAACACCATGCTCGCGTCCGTCGCGCGGAACTCGCGGAGTTCCGCCTCGTTCATCGAGCGCACGTCCCGTCCGTCGAAGTCGACGGTGCCGCCGACGATCTCCCCCGGAGCGTCGATGAGCCGGAGGATCGACTCGGCGGTCGCGCTCTTTCCCGCCCCTGACTCGCCGACGATCCCGACGATCTCGCCGTGGTCGAGGTGGAGGTCGACCCCGTCGACGGCCCGGACGGTCCCCTCCTCCGTCCGGAACTCCGTCTCCAGCCCCCGGACGGTGAGCAGGCGGTCGGCGGTGGTCGTCGCGGTCGTGTTCGGTGCTGCGTCTGTCGACGGTGTGGGTTGACTACTCATCGGTGACTCCGAATTCGCTGCTTGCGTCCGGATCAAGCACGTCGCGGATGCCGTCCCCGAAGAGGTTGAAGCCGAGGACCGTCACGGCGATGCCGACCCCCGGGAATATCGCCATCCACGGTGCCTGCGTGAGGTACTGCTTCGCCTGCTGGAGCATCAGCCCCCACGACGGCGTCGGGGGCTGGGCGCCGAGCCCGAGGAACGACAGCCCCGCGGCCGCCAGGATGGCGAAGGAGATGCTGATGCTCGCCTGGACGATGATCGGTGCGGCCGCGTTGGGCAACACCTCTCTGAAGAGGACGTACGAGTCCCGCTCGCCCAGCGCGCGGGCGGCTTCGACGAACTCCTCTTGGGAGACGGAGATCGCCTCCGACCTGGTCACCCGCGCGAAGTAGGGGATGTACACAAGCCCGAGCGCAAGGATCGCGTTGTTGAGCGTCGGGCCGATCACCGCCGTGATCGTCATCGCGACGAGGATCGGCGGGAAACTCATCAGCACGTCCATCGTCCGCATGACGGCGTCGTCGACCGCGCCGCCGGCGTAGCCGGCCAACCCGCCCAGCGGGACGCCGAACGCCGAGGCGATCGCGACGCTCGACAGTCCCACATAGAGGCTGATACGCACGCCCAGCAGCGTCCGAGAGAGCATGTCGCGACCGAAGTTGTCGGTCCCGAACGGGTGCTCCGCGCTCGGGGCGGCAAAGCGGTTCTGAATGTCGACCTGGTTGGCCGCCTCTTGGGATATCAGCATCGGGGAGACGATCGCCAGGACGACCAGCGCGGCGATGAGTGAGAGGCCGACGACGGCCTTCGTGTTGTGCCGGACGCTCCGAGCGAGCCTGTAGAGCCGCTCGCGCTGGTACTCGTCGACGAATCGAGCGGTACCGGTCTCGGCGGCCATCAGCCCTCACCTCCGGCGACGACGCGCGGGTCGATGACCGCATACAGCAGGTCGACCACGAGGTTGCTGGTCATGAACACGACCGCGATCGTGAGCACGGACCCTTGGATCAGCGGCGCGTCGCGGTTGAGCAGGGCGTTGAACGCGAGCCGGCCGAGCCCGGGGTACGCGAACAGCTGCTCGATGATGATGATCCCGCCGAACAGGAACCCCAGTTGGAACCCGATCACGGTCAACACCGGGAGGAACGCGTTCCGGAGCGCGTGCCGGAGGACGATCCGCCGGTTCGAGAGGCCCTTCATGCGCGCGAGGTCGATGTACCCCGACCGGAGTTCCTCGATGAGCGACGATCGGGTCATCCGTGTGATGTGAGCCATCAGGCTGAATCCGAGGGCGCCCGCCGGCAGGAGGACGTGTGCGAACGCCTCCCCGAGGTCCTCCGTCGGGCTCACGTACCCGGACGGTGGCAACAGCGAGGCGTACCGCGCGATCAGGAGAATGAGCAGCATCCCCCAGAAGAAGTTCGGCAGGCTGATCCCGGTGAACGCGGCGACGCTCGTCAGGAAGTCCTTCCAGGTGTTCTGTTCGACGGCGGCGAGGATCCCCATCGGGATGGCGACGATGACCGCGATGGTCAACGCCGTGAACGCGAGGAACGCGCTCGCGGGGAACCGCTGAGCGATGAGCGTCGCGACCGGGTCGCCGAACCGCAGCGATCGGCCCAGATCGCCCTGGAGAACGCCGACGATCCAGTCGATGTATCTGACGTACACGGGCTGGTTGAGTCCGAGTTGCTGTCGGAGCACCTCCACCTGCTCCTGGCTCCCGCTGGTCCCCAAGATCATCACCGCCACGTCGCCCGGGAGAACGTTCACGAGCGCGAACGTGATCACCGAGGCGCCGAACAGCGTCCCGACGAGGAAGACGAGTCGCCGGGTTGCATAGCGTGTCAGGCTCATGTGGCGGGTCGGTTCACTCCTGATCCATCCACACTCGACCGAAGCCGAGTTCGCTGTTGTTCGGTGAGAGCACCGTTTCCAGCCCGTTGACGTGATCTTTCGCGGCCAGCGTCCCGTCGCGGAACCACAGCATCACGTCCGGAACGTCCTCGTGGATGATCGACTGCGCCTCCTGGTACAGCGGGATCGCCTCCTCGCGACCCGAGGCCTGCGCGGCGTCGGCGACGGCCTGGTCGTACTCGTCGCTGGCGTAGCCGCGGAAGTTGAACGAGCCCCCGCTGGTCCACAGGGACGTGTACAGGTACGCGGGCTCCCAGAAGGTGAAGAAGTTCACCATCGAGAGGGTGAAGTCCCCGTTCGCGAACACCTGCGAGAGCCAGTCGCTCCACTGGAGCTGCTGGATCTCCACGCTCAGGCCCGCCTGCTGGAAGAACTGCTGCATGAGCGTCGCGGCGTCGACGTGCCACGGGTAGTTCGTGGTCACCTTGAACGTGAGGTCGAACTCGCCGACGTCGTACTGCGACTGCTCGAACAGCTCGGCCGCCCGGTCGAAGTCCTGCTCTCGTGGGGAGATGTCCTCGTTGCGGAAGGCGCTGTTCGGGAAACTCGGGCTCGCCGTCGGCTGGCCGTTCCCGTACAGGGCGCCCTCGACGAGCGCCTGCTTGTCGATGCAGAAATCGACGGCCTTCCGGAAGTCCGGGTCGTCGAAGGGCGGCTCCGTGTTGTTCATGTTGAGGAACGCCCACGACAGCGGCGACCACGTCCGGGTGTCGATGTCGTCGCCGTCGTTCCCGACCACGTCGTTGATGTCGTCGAGCGGGATGTCGTTGATGAGGTCGTAGTTCCCCTCCTGGATCCCCGTGAGCCGGCTGTCGGGGTCGGTGACGGTGCGCTCCTCGACGGCGTCGAGGTACGGCCCCTCGCCCCAGTAGTCGTCGAACGCTTCCAGCTCCGCTCGGTTCCCCTGCTGGCGCATGACGAACTGGAACGGGCCCGTGCCGATCGGCTCGTCGCCGATCGTGTCGCCCGAGTCCGCCGGGACGATGGACGTCCCCGAGAACGCGAGCTGCCGCAGGAGCGGCTGGTACCGCTCGGACTGGTTGAGGACGACGGTGTACTCGTCCTCGACCTCGACGGAGTCGGTCGACCCGAAGACGAACTGCATGATCGCGCCCGTCTCGGGGTCGGCGATGCGGTCGAAGCTGTACTTCACGTCCTCGGCGGTGAGCTCCGTCCCGTCGTGGAACGTCACGCCCTCGCGGAGCGTGAACGTGTACGTCATGAGGTCGTCGCTGACCTCCCAGTCGGTCGCGAGCCCGGGACTCGTGACGTCCGGGTCGGTGGACAGCTCCAGGTCACTCGTCAGCCCGACGAGCGGGTCGTACACGCTGTTGAGGAAGCGCCCGGTGCTGGCGGTCGCGGTCTGGTGGATGTCGAGGTTCTGCGTCACCTCGCTGTGGCCCCAGACGAGCGTGCCGCCCTCCTGGATCTCGCCGGGGTCGGCAGTGGTCGTCTCGCCGCCGCCCCCGTCGCCGTCGTCGCCGCCGGCCGAGTCGGTCGGTTCCGCGGTGTCGCTGCCGCCGCCGGCGCAGCCGGCTATCGCGGTCATGCCGCCGGCGCCCGCGAGGCCGGTTGCCTTCAGGAAGCGGCGGCGCTGCACGTCTGTCAGGTCGGAGTCGGTGTTGTCGGTCATCTGTCGGGTGTGTTAGTACTTCAGTCCGAACTCGAGTATCTCGTCGGGGTACTCCCCGAGCATCTCGTCGGTCGACGCGGGCAGGTCGGCCTCCGTCTGCTTGCCCAACTCGAACGCCTCGCGGAGGTCGTCGACCGGGTCCTCGGAGTTGTCGATGCGGAGGTTGTGGTACAGCTTGGGGTCGGGCGAGTGGACGAGCAACGCGGCGCTGATCTTCCCGCGCTTGTCGCCGCCGGCGCCCTGACCGGCTTCGAGGGCGGTCATGAGCCGCTCGGCGAGCTCCCCCTCGGCCTCCTGAAAGGTTTCGCTGATGTCCTCGATCACGTCGCCGTTCGCGAGCATGTTGCCGGCGACCGTGTGGTCGTCGCGCTCGAGGTGGCCGACCCAGTCGACGCAGTCGTCGCCGCTGAAGGCGAACGTCCGACCGTCGCCGTCGATGCCGTGGAGCTGTCGGTAGCCCGCGTGCTCGTCGTCCTCCAGTAACGCGTCACACGCCGTCGGCACGCTCACGCCGCGGTCCGCGAGGTCGACGGCGTTTGCGCCGTGGGACACCTCGACGAACGACTGGGTCGCCACGGCGGCGTTCTCGCTCACGAACGGGCACAGCGCCCCGACACCGACCAGCGCGGTGCTGACGGCGACGCCGAACTCGTCGGCCTCGGGATCGCGGGCCGCGATCGAGAACGTCCCCGGAACGAACCCCCCCGGTTCGTCCGCTTCCGTGTCACTAGTTTCCATGTGTCATCACAGCATGTCAACTATCTCCGAGGTGGATAAACGATTGGGTCTGGAACTATATCGCCGGATCCAGTCGAGATCATTGAATTCATATTCGGATCACATTTCGATCGTCCGGTTATTTACGGCGCTTGCCAAATATGTCCGGTGTGACGTTGAAGCCCCCAGCCGAGGCTGGAGATGCCGCTGCTCGACGGCGGAGCCGAGTCGCGCGAGGAGCAGTCGCGACAGTCCGGTCCCGCGGTCGCGTCGTACACGCGAAACGCGGTTGACACCGACGACGCAAGGGCCCCGACGCGAGCAATCGACACCGAGCCGGTCGGCTGCGGTCTCGACGTGGCGTCCCTCAACCGTGCAGCGTGTGACCGGACTGTGGATCGAACATACCTGTTCCCTCGACGACGGACGCCGTCCGCGAGGCGAACGCATACAACCCAGCCCCCGCACCCTCGTGTATGACCGACGATCACGCGCCGGCGGGCACGCGCGTCGGCGTCGACGTGGGCGGCACGTTCACCGACCTCGTGACGGTCCGGGACGGGCACGTTCACGTCGACAAGACGCCATCGACTCCGGACTCGCCCGACGAGGGTGTCGTGACTGGGCTTCGCGGACTCGACGCGCCCCTCGCCGAGGTGGACTTCCTCGGCCACGGAACGACCGTCGCGACCAACGCCGTGCTGGAGGGGGAGTGGGCCGACACCGCGTTGCTCACGACCGAGGGGTTCCGTGACGCCGTCGAGATCGGCCGACAGACGCGTCCCGACATCTACGACTTCGAGGCGACGAAGCCCGACCCGGTCGTCCCTCGGGACCGTCGATTCGAGGTTCCGGAACGGGTCGACGAACGCGGCGAGGTGCTCCGTGAGCTGGACGAGGCCGCCGTCCGCGACCGCGCCGACGACCTCCGGACGTCGGGGATCGACAGCGTCGCCGTCTCCCTCCTGTTCTCCTTCGAGCACCCGGCCCACGAGCGTCGCGTCCGGGAGATCCTCCGCGAGGAGGGTGTCGACGCGAGCGTCTCGCTGTCGTCGGACGTGCTCCCCGAGATCCGCGAGTACGAGCGCACCCTGACGACCGCGATGAACGCCGCGCTCAAGCCGGTGATGGACGCCTACCTCGGATCGCTTGCCGACGCCGTCGGCGACCTCGGCGTCGACGCGCCCCTGCGCGTGATGGGATCGAACGGCGGGCTGATGGCCGCGGAGGCGTCCCGCGAGCGTCCAGTGAACACCCTGCTGTCCGGGCCGGCGGCGGGCGTCCGCGGCGCGACCCACGTCGCCGGCCGCCGCGGCGTCGACGACCTGATCACGATGGACATGGGCGGCACCTCCTGTGACGTGAGCCTCGTGCGCGACGGCGACCCGCTCGTGACGACCGACACGGAGGTGGGCGACTACCCCGTCTCGGTCCCGACCGTCGACATCCACACCGTCGGCGCCGGCGGCGGCTCCGTCGGCTACGTCGACACGGGCGGCGCCCTGCGCGTCGGCCCACGGTCGGCGGGCGCCGACCCGGGACCCGTCTGCTACGGCCGCGGGGGGACCGAGCCCACCGTCACCGACGCCCACCTCGTGCTCGGCCGGATCGATCCCTCGGCGTTCCTCCCGGACGCGCTCGGCCGCGACGACGACCGCGTCCGCGACGCCTTCGCCCCGCTGGCGGAGGCCGTCGCCGGCGACCCCGACGCGACCGAGGCCGCCGCCCGCGGCCTGCTCGACGTGGCGAACGCGAACATGCGCCGCGCGCTCCGGGTCGTCAGCGTCGAACGGGGCTACGACCCCCGCGAGTTCGCGCTCGTCGCCTTCGGCGGTGCCGGCCCCCTCCACGCGACCGCGCTGGCCGATGGACTCGACGTTCCCGAGGTGATCGTCCCGCGGGCAGCCGGCGTCCTCTCCGCGCTGGGACTGCTCATCAGCGACGTGGTGTACGACTACTCCACCTCGATGGTGCGCCGCTGGGACGACGTCGACCCGGCGGCCCTCCGCGACGCCTACGAGTCGTTCGAGGCGGAGGGCCGCGCGGAACTCCGGGACGCCGGTCGCGAGGCCGACGAACTCGCGTTCGAGCGAACGCTCGATCTGCGCTACGCCGGGCAGTCGTTCGACCTGTCGGTGCCGGTCGAGGGCGACCTCGACCCCGACGAGCTCGCCGCCGTCGAGGAACGGTTCCACGCGGCCCACGAGCGGCGGTACGGTCACGCCTCCCCGGGAGAGCCGGTGGAACTCGTGACCGTCCGCCTGCGGGCCCGCGGCCTCGTGGAGCCGCCCGACCTCACGGCCGAGGAGCGCGACGGCGACCCGGACGACGCGATCGCGGGGGATCGCCGTGTCGGGTTCGCGGACGGCGACCGCGACACGCCGGTGTACGACCGGACACGCCTGCCGACGGACGCGGCGTTCGATGGCCCCGCCGTTGTCGAGGGGAGCGAGAGCACCGTCGTCGTCCACCCGGGCCAGCGCGCCCGAGTCGACGGCGACGCCAATCTGGTCGTCGAGACCCGGGGTGACGGCGAATGAGCGATCCCGCTCCCGCCGGCGTCGACTCGGTCACCCTCGAAGTGATCCGCAACGGCTGCGAGGCGGTCGCCGAGGAGATGAACGCGACGCTCGTGCGGACGGGCTACTCGCCGAACATCAAGGAACGACGGGACTGTTCGACGGCGCTGTTCGACGCCGACGGCGAGATGATCGCGCAGGCGGAGACGATGCCGGTCCACCTCGGGGCGATGCCGTACTCCGTCGCCGCGGCGGTCGAGGCGTTCCCGCCCGAGTCGCTCTCGCCGGGCGACTCGATCCTCCTGAACGACCCGTTCCGGGGCGGCGCGCACCTCCCGGACCTGACCCTCGTCACGCCGATCCACGACGACGCCGGCGAGGAGGTTATCGCGTTCGCGGCCAACCGCGCGCACCACGCCGACATCGGCGGTTCCACCGCGGGCTCGGTCGCGGCCGACTCGACCGAGATCTATCAGGAGGGCCTGCGCATCCCGCCGGTGAAGTTCGAGGCCGGAACGGGGGCGGTCGCCGACGACGGCACCCCCGAGGGCGAGGTGCGCGAGGACGTGCTCTCGATGATACTCGCGAACGTCCGCACCCCCGAGGAGCGCCGCGGCGACCTCCGGGCGCAGATGGCCGCGAACGCGACGGGGCGGCGACGGTTCCGCGACCTCGCCGCCGAGCACGGCGCGGACCTGGCGCCGGCGCTGGAGGAGATCAAGGACTACTCCGAGCGCCGGATGCGCGCCGAGATCGCGGAGTTGCCCGACGGAACCTACGAGTTCGCGGACGCGCTCGACGACGACGGCCGCGGCAACGAGGGCCTCGCGGTCGAGGTGGCGCTCACCGTCGACGGCGACGAGGTGACCGTCGACTTCGCCGGCACCGCCGACCAGACCGAGGGGCCGATCAACGCCGTGCTCGCGGTGACCGCGTCGGCGACGTACTACGCGGTCCGCTGCGTGACGGATCCGGACATCCCGCCGAACCACGGCTGCTACCGCCCGATAGAGGTCGTCGCCCCGGAGGGAACCATCGTGAACCCTCGACCGCCGGCGGCCGTCGTCGGCGGGAACCTGGAGACGAGCCAGCGCGTCACCGACGTGGTGCTCGGCGCGCTCGCGGCGGCCGCCCCCGAGGCCGTCGCCGCCGCGGGACAGGGAACGATGAACAACGTCACGCTCGGCGGAACGGACCCCCGAGGGGACGAGCCGACGCCGTACGCGTTCTACGAGACGCAGGGCGGCGGCTTCGGCGGCCGTGCGAGCGGCGACGGGATGGACGGCGTCCACGTCCACATGAGCAACACGCTGAACACGCCCGCGGAGGTGCTGGAGACGGCCTACCCGCTCCGGATCGAGCGCTACGAGCTCCGCCCGGACTCCGGCGGCGCGGGCGAGCACCGCGGCGGGCTCGGCCTCCGGCGCGACATCCGCGTGCGCGGGCACACCGCCCGCTTCAGCCTGCTCGCCGAGCGCCACGAGTCGCACCCGTACGGGCTCGGCGGCGGCGGCGAGGGGGCGAACGGCGCCGCCTTCCTCGTGGACGAGTCGGGCGACGAACTGGAGAAACTGCCCGCGAAACACACCCGCGATCTCCCCGCGGGCACCGTCGTCAGCGTCCGCACGCCGGGGGGCGGCGCCTACGGCGACCCGGCCGACCGCCCCGAGGAGGCCATCGAGCGCGACCTCCGACTCGGGAAGGTGACCCCGGAGCGCGCCCGCGAGCAGTACGGCCGCGGGTCGGACGACGGGGACCGGAACGGGCGGGACGACGAACGCGACGGCGACGACTGACCGGTCGTCGCGGTTCGGCGGGTCCCGCGAACCGGCACCCCACCGCCGGCGTGCGACGCTCGGCGCGCCCGGCCGGCGAACGGACCGGACGGCGTCACGAACGGGGGGCCTTCGGCCCGTTCGCGAACGCCGTTCACCGTGACGGCGCTCGCTCCCGCGACTCAGGCTACCGCGGCAGGAAGGGTTTAGCCGTCGCCGACACACGGCTCCGACATGCTCGAGGAAGGCGACGAGGCTCCCGAGGTCACCGCACCGATGGCGACGCCCGAGGCCGCACGGGCGACCGACCGCGGATCCTACACCGGCGACGACGTGAGCGAGTTCTCGCTGGGCGACGCGCTCGAGGACGGCCCCGTGGTTCTCGCCTTCTATCCCGGCGTGTTCTCGCGCACCTGTACGCAGGAGCTGTGTGAGCTCCGCGATTGGAAGGACGACCTCTCGGACCTGGACGCGCCGCTGTACGGCGTCAGCGTCGATTCGCCGTGGTCGCTGCTGGCGTTCATCGACGAGTACGACATCCGATACCCGCTCGTGTCGGGGTTCAACAACGACGTGATCGCCGACTTCGGGGTGCGACGCGAGGCGTCGATCATGCGAGGGATCGCGAACCGCTCCGTGTTCGTGATCGACCCCGACGGAACGGTGACGTACACCTGGAGGGCGACGGAGCCGCTGACGTTCCCCGACACCGACGAGGTGGAGGCGGCGGTCGCGTCGGCCGCGGCGGAGTAGCCGTTCGTCGCCCGGACCCGACGCTCCACGGCCCGGCCCGCGAACCCGACGCTCTCGGCGTCCCCGTCCCGCCCCGTCCCGTCTCCGTCCATCCCACTTCATACCGATCCGGCGCGGCCGCGATCGCGACGGCGACGGGCGGAAGCTTTGTGTGCCGGGGAGCGAGTATCCGCGGACGATGCCCTCCACTACACGCGGACTCGGACGCCTCGACAGACAGATCGCGTTCGCGCTCGCGGCCGGCGTCGTCGCGGGCGTCGTCGTCGTCGGACAGGGACTCGCAACGACGCTGATCGACCTCTCTCGCGACACGGTCTGGCTGATCACCGCCGCCAGCGCGGTGTCGACGCTCGCGAGCGCGATCGCGGCGGGCGCCGCGGGCTACGCCGCCGGCATGGGCGACACGAGAACGGAGACGGTCCTGCGAACCGCCGTCGTGTTCGCGGGCGTCGCGGTGGCCGTCTTCGCCGCTGCGACGGTCGGGTTCGGTCTCCTCGGCTCGGACACGACGGCCGGTCGGCCGCTGGTCGCGGCCGTGGGCATCGCCGAGCGGGCGGTCCCGTTCGTCGCCGGTGGCGTCGCGGGCGCCGCGCTCTCGCTGGCCCGTGGCGCAAGCTACTCGGCGGCCGACCCGAACTGACGGACATGCCCATCGAACCGGAGGACGCCCTCCCGACCGAGGGACTCGTCTGTGTCGTCGGCGCCGGCGGCAAGAAGACGACCCTGTACACGCTCGCGAACCGCCTCGACCGCGCGGTCGTCACCGCGACGGTCCGCATCCCCATCTTCGACGACCACGTCGCGCGCGTCGTCGTTGACCCCGAGGCGGTCCCCGCGTTGGAGCGCCATGCCGCGGACGCTGACGCCGCCGACTGGCCGCTCGGGCTGGTCCCCGAGCGGGAGCGCGACGACCGCTACCTCGGCTACGAGGTCGACGTCGTCGACGACCTCGCGGCCGCCCACGACGGCCCGGTGCTCGTGAAGGCCGACGGCGCGCGGATGCGAGAGTTCAAGGCACCCGACGACCGCGAGCCGCAGGTGCCCGCCGGCGCCGACGCAGTCGTGCCGATCGCCTCCGCCCACGCCGTCGGCGAGCCCCTGACCGAGGAGCGCGTCCATCGTCCGGAGCGCGTGGCGGCGGTCGCGGACATGGCGGTGGGGGAGGAGATCACGGCCGAGGCGGTCGGCCGCGTGCTCGCCTCGCTCGAGGGCGGACTGAAGGACGTCCCACCGGACGCCGAGGTCGTCGCGCTGGTGAACAAGGTGGACGACGCCGACGACGAGGTCGCGGCTCGCGAGGTCGCCCGCGCGGCGTTCGAGGCCGACGAGGCGGGTCGGCTCGACCGCGTGGTGCTCGCGGCGCTCGGCGAGGGGCGGATCGTCGACGTGATCGGCGCGTAGCTACCGGCGGGCGAACGCCTCGGCGGCCGCCTCGAACTCCTCGTGGGTGTTGAGGTTCTCGAAGCTCCGGTCGTCGACGCCCAGCGCTGCCAGGTCGTCGGCGCCGACCGTCTCGTAGTCCAACTCGAACAGCGGCGCGATGATCTTGCGGTCGCCGCGCGAGAGCGCGTCCTCGCAGGCGTCGGCCATCGGCCCGGCGCGGTACGCCGCGTGGGTGGTCTGGAACCACTCGTCGTCGACGCGCGGGACGACGGCGTCGGGCGGGTCGCCCCTGCCGTCCCGGTCGAGCCGGTCGAACAGCGTCGCCACGAGGTCGGGGTCGACGAACGGCATGTCGCAGGCGACGACGAACGCCGGGGCGTCGCGCCCGCCGGCCGCGTCGGCGCCGCCCGCCCACGCCTCCACCGCCCGGAGTCCGGTACGGATGCCGGCGGTCGGTCCCTCGTCCGGCTCGGGGTCCTCGGCGTAGCGGACGGGGTTCGGATACCCGGCCATCGCGTCCTCGATGGCCTCGCGCTGGTCGCTCCGGCAGTTGACGACCAGCCGATCCGTCGCGTCGGCGACCCGGTCGGCGACGCGGCGGATCATCGGCGTGCCGGCCAGATCGGCGACGGCCTTGTCGCGGTCGCCGAAGCGAGTCGAGCGCCCGCCGGCGACGACGACGGCGTACCGTGGCATGTCCCGTGGTGCGTGGCGCCGTGTGAAAACGCCTGCGGGCGCGACGCCCGACCCAGCGCGCCTCGCCCACTGGCAAACCCTTATCGGCGTCGACTGTCTCGGGAGTGACGATGACACGGACCCGGGTGCTCGACGTCGACCTCTCGGCCGGGACCGTCGCGTTCGAGCCGGTGCCCGCGGAGTGGCGACGCCGCTACCTCGGCGGCAAGGGGCTCGGCGCACGGTACCTGTACGAGGAACTGTCGCCCGGGGCCGACCCGCGCGGCCCAGAGAACCTCCTCGGGTTCATGCTCGGCCCGCTGTCGGGCGCGCTCCCGGGTGAGTCGCGCTACGCCGCGGTGACGAAGTCGCCGCTGACGGGCGCGTTCCTCGACTCCTACTCCGGGGGGACGTTCCCGGATCGACTCGCCGGGTCGCTCCCCGACTGTCTCGGGGTGTTGGTGACGGGCGCGGCCGAGGAGCCGACCGCGCTCGTCGTCGGCGACGGCGAGCCCCGGCTCGAACCGGCGGGCGACCTCGCGGGCGCGGATACGGTCGCCACCGCGGAGGCGTACCCGGATGCGGCGGTCGCGTGCGTCGGCCCCGCCGGGGAGTCGGCGGTCGCGTACGCGACCATCGCCTCCGACGCCGGCGACCACCACGCGGGTCGCGGCGGCGCGGGCGCGGTGATGGGGTCGAAGAACCTCAAGGCGGTCGTCGCCCACGGTGACTCGCCGGACGTGCCCGACGAGCTCGCGGCGCTGCGCGAGACGTACGCCGACGCGTTCGCGACCGACGACACCGGCAAGTGGCAGACGGCCGGCGAGACGCTGGAGTCGATCGACTTCGCCGCGGAGGTGGGTGTGCTGCCCGCGAACGGCTGGCGCGACACCGCAAACGAGGTCGACGGCATCGGGATCGAGGCGGCCACCGAGGCGGCCGCCGGCCGCGAGCACCCCGAGAAGGACGTGCCCGGCGGCTTCCGCGTCGAGACCGACGACGGCGAGACGGTACCTCGCGGCGCCGCTCCCATGACCCTCGGGGCGGGGCTGGGGATGGACGACTTCGACGCGGTCGCGGCGCTGGGCGAGGCGTGCGATCGTCTCGGCGTCGACGTGATCACCGCCGGCAACGCCGTCGCGTGGGCCGTGCGCGCCGGCGAGGCCGACTTCGACTTCGGCGATGAGGAGGGCACTCGCGCCCTCCTCGAACGGATCGCCCGCCGGGACGACGGGGACGCCCTCGCCGACGCGCTCGCGGAGGGCGTCGACGCCGCCGCCGAGCGGTACGGCGGGGACGAGTACGTGCCGACGGTGAAGTCGATGGAGCTGCCCGCCTACGACCCCCGGGGCGCGCTCGGGATGGCGCTGGCGTACGCGACCGCCGACCGCGGCGGCTGTCACCGTCGCGCGCGTCCCATCGAGGAGGAAGTGTTCCGGGAGGACTGGGACACCGCCCGTCGCGTCGAGGCGGTCGTCGGCGCGCAGAACGCCCGCGCGGTGCTGTGGAGCCTCGTCGTCGACGACTTCGCCGGTGAGACACTGTGGGACGACCTCGGCGCGGAGTGGCTCGACGCGCTCGGCGTCCCGCACGACGACCCCCGCCACGTCGGCGACCGCGTGTGGACGCTCGTGCGGCTGTTCAACACCCGCGAGGGGTTCGACCGCGGCGACGACACGCTCCCGCCGCAGTTCGCCGACCCGCTCCCGGCCGGGGACGCGCCCGCGGCCGGCCGCGCCGTCGACGGCGAGGCGTTCGAGCGGCTCCTCGACGCCTACTACGCCGCCCGCGGGTGGGATGACCGGGGGGTCCCGACGGCCGAACGCTGTGAGGCGCTGGGGCTCCCGACCGACGCGATCGACCGACGCACCGACCGTCCGCAAGCGGACGACTGACTTCCCCACCGATGCCAGACAAGATCGATCTCGACGAACTCGACGTACAGTCCGACGACGACGAGCGACCCGACCGCGGCGACTGGTTCTGGGGCGACGACGGCGGTGACGCCGAGGCGCCACCCGATGACGCCGATCCGGTCGACCCCGAGGGCGCGGAAGCGACCGCCGCGGCGGGTACGTCCGACGCGACCGACGGCTGGCGCTCGGGCGCCGCCCGCGCGGACGAGTTGGGCGCGAACGAGTCGGAGCCGACGGAGTACGACGACGACCTCGGCGCGGATCTGGAGTCGTCGACGCCGCGGGTGCCGTACGCGGACGACGACAAGCCCGTCGGCATCCCCCGCGAGGGCGGCGGCGGCGGCGGCGTCCCGGCGGACGCGCGCGACGAGGAGACGCAGAGCCAGCCCGAGGCGACGGGCCCCCACGGCGAGACGAAAAGCGAAATGACCATGGCGCTGTCGTACCGGGCGATCCGGTCGCTGTCGAACCTCCACGCCGCGCTCGCGGACGCCGAGACGTGGACCGACTACGTCGGCATCGTCGGCGACGTGGACGCCCACGTGATCAACAAGTACCAGCGGGACAACCGGCTGGATCTGGACTTCTTCAACGGCACCGGAACCGGCCCGAGCGAGCGACTCGAGGAGGTCGGCCCGAACTCGATGTTCTACGCCGACCGGATGGTGCTGGTCGGCGTCGAGTCGGCGGGCGAGCGCGCGTGGGCCGAGCGCGCCGGCTGGGAGTTCGTTCCGTTGGCGGAGGCCGCCGAGTCGTCGGGGTGGGCGATCGACGGGGACGAGGACGCTACTGTCGACACCGGCGACGCCGACGAGAAGTGAGCGGGGATCCGTCACCGTCTCCCATCGCCGAACGGAGGTACACTTTTCATGATCCACGTTCGACGCTATCGCCATGGGACTTCGAAACGCGATATCACAGAGCTGGCTGCTGACCGCGATGGCGACCGGGATCGGCGCGTGGTGCGCGTACATCGCGGTGCAGACGTTCGTCCTGAGCGAGAACATGTGGGCGTTCTCCGGCTCGTACGTCGGCCAGAACGCGGTCGGCGGGCTCGCGGGCGTCGCGGTGCTCGCGGCGCTCGTCGCGCTGCTTCTCGTCTACCTCGGCGAACTGGGCGAGTCTGACCCCGCGCCGCGGGCGTGGCCGCCCGAGGAGTGAGCCGCGGCGCGACAGTCGGCGGGGTCGATCGCTCGAGGGACAAGGCTAACACCCGGGATTCCGTTCGTTCGTTCATGCAGTACGAGTGCGTCGACTGCGGCACGATGACGCGTATCGGCCCCCCCGAGGAGGAGGTCCGCCGGGAGTGTCCGGTGTGTGAGACGGTGACGCTGTGGGAGCCGGCCTTCGAGGGACAGGGGGTGTCGTTCTGATGGCCGTCTCCTTCGAGCCGAGCGACCGGCTCCTCGCGGCCGCGAGCGAGTGGGCCGACCAGCGCATGATGGAGGACGACCGAGCGCTGGAGGTGAAGGTCGAACAGGCGCTGTTGGAGATCGAACACCTCGTCTCCGGCGCCACGGAGGTCACCTTCGAACTCGAGGAGGAGGGCGAGCGCGTCCGGTTCTCCCCGAGCGACGACCTCGAGACGTTCCTCGAGCGGCAGTCCGAGGAGTCCGGGCTGTCGGTCGAGCGGCTGCTGAGACTCCACGTCGACCTGTTCTCGAACGTGTTCCTCGAGGAGGACGCCGAGCGGCCGCCGAACGCGCCGCCGACCGAGTAGCGGCCCGACCCCACGCGTTCGCGAGTCGCTCGACCGTCCCGACGCCTCCACCGATTCCCGGTCGGCGGGAACCACCCCGCCCCGATTTTTCACAGCCCCCCATAGACCCACATGGGTGAAGACTGATGCCGGCAACGAAAACTGGGACCGATCCGCTCGCTCGATTGAACCGGACCGAAACCGAGACGGAGGCGATCGTCGGCGCCCTCCTCGCCGTGGGGATCGCCGGACACGTCGCGCTCGGCATCGCCGCGCTCACGTTCCTCGCGGGGGTGCTTCCGGCGCTGTTGTGACTTCGATCGGCGCGTGACCGGGAAAACGTTCTCGAATCGATGCGTCCGTACGACGTGGGCCACGACGGGACAACAGTTAACTTCTCGAATCCTGATCTGAGATACATGGCAACGGAGGACACCGGCTGGCGACCGAAGGGCGGACTGGATGAGTACAAGGGCCACAAGGTCTGGGAGTACGAGAGCGGCCCCCACGAGGAGAACCGCCGCGAGAGCGAGGGCGAAGTCGAGATCGACGACGCCGTCGACGACGAGTAGCCGCCAAGACCGGCGCTTCAGGGTCGTCCCGCCGCGCCGCTTGCACGTTTCCTCCGGCCGATCAGGTGATCGTGAGCGGGAACGCCCGCTTCTCCCGGGGCGGGACGACGAAGTTGGCCCGCGACCGGGTAGTGATAAACTCGAGGATGCCGTTGTTCTCGCGGTCGGTGATGTCCGGGTGGTCGTCGCGGAGGTACCAGCCGTTCATCGACTTCCGCGTTCGCCGGAAGTGCGCGAGCTCGCGCTGGTAGCTGAGGAAGTGGACGCCCGTCCGCCCGTGGTCGACGGTGTTGAAGTCCCGCCGGAGCACGAGCGGCTCGCCGTCGCGGCGGACGCGCGCGACCTTCTCGTGGTGGCCGACGCTGCCGTGGTCGCGGGCGTGCTCGCGCACCGCGTCGGCGAACGGCACGTCCGTCCCGAGGTCGGCCACGTCCTCGGGGGTGAACCCGGACGAGAACATCTTCCCGACCCGACCCCCCTCGTCGAGGGAGAACCACGACGGGAGGTCGAACGTGATGTGCGAGAGGTGGGCGGTGGTGCCGCCGGCCAGCGGGCCGTCCTCGATGGCGACGCGGTCCTCGCTCGCCTGCGACCCCTCCCGGCCCGAGAAGAAGCCGGAGAACATCGGCGCGTCGGCCTCCAGTCCCTCCACGTCGACGTGATCCGCGGGGAGGCCCTCCCCGAGGAAGCCCGTCCGGCGGTCGCGGCGGCGGAACACGCCGTCGAGGGTGTGCTCCACCGGCTCGCCGTTCAGCTCGTCTCGCGAGCCGAACAGCGCGCTCTCGGCGGCCGCGAGATGTGACTGCACGTCCGACTCGAGGACGAGCATCGCGTCGAACCGCTGGAGCGCCTCGTCGTCGGTGCGGGTGAGCACCTCGGGGTGTTCGATGGGGACGCGCCCGAGCACGCCGTTGTCGTCGAAGTACGTCGAACCCCACGCGAGCGCGTGAAACAGCCCGTCCGGGGTCCAGTCGTACGCCGCCTCGACGGTGCGGAGCGCGTGCTCGACCGTTTCAGCAGCCTCCTCCGAGGGGTCACGCTTGAGATCCAACAGGAGGATACGTCGGTGGCGCGCCTGGAGCTCGTTGCCGTCGGCGTCGCGACGGAGCACGTCGTTCTGTGCGAACTGTCTGCTCGGGACCGGATGCGGGTTGGCGTCGAGCGGGAGTCCGGGCGGCGCGCCGGTCGCGCAGCCGGCGACGCCGATCCCGGCCGCGACCGCGAGCTTCCCCAGCATGCTCCGTCTGGACGGCATTCTAACGCGTATCACGGTTCACGCGGGCAAAAGCGTTCGGTCGCCACCGACTCGGGTACCGGGTCGCGTCGGCGACGGTCGACCTCGACACAAACGCTATGAGTCCGCGGACCGACCGATCTCTCGTCATGGGCGGAACACACGCGAACCTCCCGCTCGCGCTGGGTCCCGCGTTCGTGGTGCTCGGCGTCGGCGTGCTCGTTCTCGCGCTGGCGACGTACGACGCGTACCGATCGTACGACGCGGCGGGGGGTGGGGTCGATGAGTAGTCCGACCGCGCCCGCCGAGGACGGCGCCCGCCCGGGGACGGCCGCCGACGACGCAGGCGACGGCCGCGGCCGCCTCGCCGGCGCGCTGTACTGGGTCCGGGTCGGCGCGTACACGCTCGCCTCGCTGCTCGCGCTCTCGTTGCTCGTGGTGGGCACCGTGGCCGTCATCGCGGAGGTCAAGGGAACCTGGCACTGGGCGATCCACCTCGAGTCGACGATCAGCTACATGGGCATCCTGATGGGAGGGCTGCTCGCGCTGTTGGTCCCGTTGCTCCTCGTCTCGCTGACCGCGCGGGTGGTGTACGATGTCTGACCGACGCTCCAGGGTGGTCAGTCGTCTCTCGGGGGTGTGGTTCGCGCGGGCGTTCGCGGCGCTGTCGGTGCTCGGCCTCCTCGTGACGGTCGCCGGCGTCGCCGCGATGGCGATCGCAGCCGAGTCGATCGGCCGGAAGACGTGGGGCGCGTACTTCGCGATGGAGCAGGCGATGGCGATCGGCACGCCCGTCGCCGTCGCCTTCGCGGGGCTGTCGGTGCTTGGCGGGTTCGCGGTCGTGTACACGACGGATCGGTCGTCCGGCGCGTCGGCGGGGCGGCCGTCGGACGACTGAGACGAGGCGGGCGCACGACCGGAGAAGCGAGACCGCGTCGCCCGTCGGATTCGGCCCCCCTTATGCCATCTGCGCGACGATCTCGTCCTCGAACTCGACGAGGCCCGCCAGGATATCCGCGGCCGCCAGAAACAGGGGTTCGTCCGTCTCCTCGTGGATGTCAGCGACGGCGTCGTCGACCCACGTCATGAGGTGGTTGTCGAGGAACACGCGCTCGTATCCGAACGTCTCCTCCAGTCCCTCGCGCTGCTTGGTGACGAGCCACCGCAGGAACGCGAGCTCGACGGCGACGAAGTCGTCCTCCTCGGGGTACTCCTCGTCCTCGGGCGGCGTCCAGCCGGCGGCGCCGTAGCTGGCCTCCACCTCCGCGAGCCCCTCGCCGATGAACTCCGTGTCCTCGCGGTAGTTCGTCTCGTGCAGCAGGACCGGCGGCCGCGGGCCGACGAACACCTCGGTGTACTTCCGGCGAAGTTCGGTGTGGAGCTCCTCGACGTCGTCGCCCTCGTGGGCGTCGACGAACGTCCGGACGTGTTCGAATCCGGCGTCGAGGTGGTCGTTGACGTTGTCCTCGGGGGTTCGCATGTCGCCCGAGAGGAGGTGCGAGAGGAACTCCTCGGTCGGCGCGTCGTGGAACACCTCGATACAGAAGTCGATCAGTTCGATCCGGGCGTCGTAGACGGCGAGTTCGTCGGTGCTCATGGTGTCTGTGTGGGGTGGGAGTGTGGGCGGTCGGCCCTCAACGGTTGTCGAACAGCAACTGCGCGCGGCAGTCGCCGCAGTACTCGAAGACGCTGTGCTCGGAGTCGGGCGCGATGCCCTCGACGAGGCCGCCGACCTCCGACTGGATGTGCTCGGCGGAGGCCGCAGAGGTGAACGGGTCGCCGCAGCGGGCGCACTCCAGCATCTCGCCGTCGTGAACCGTCTCCCAGCGCGGGTCGTCGTCGGCGACGGCGCCCTCGCCGGCCGTCCGGTTCTCGGGCAGTCGCGAGAGGTCGAGCCCCCGCTCCATGGTGATCGCGGTCTCGGGACAGCCCTCCTCACAGAGCTCGCAGTTGACGCAGTCCTCGTGGTTGAACTGGAGGTTCCCGTCGTCGGTCCGCCGGATGGCGTCCGTCGGGCACAGCGTCGAACACGTCGGCGTGAGGTTGCAGGCGTCGGAGACGGACATCACGCCGAAGTCCTTCAACCCGCGGATGGTCTCGCGCTCGGGCTCGGCGAACTCCAGGATCCGTCGCACCGACTCGAGCGTCCAGTCGTGGCTGTTGAACGCGGGGTTGGGCTTGTCCTCGCGGACGACGCCGGTCGCGCGGTGCTCGCCCTCGGGGACGGGCGTCGGGTCCAGCGTCAGCTCCGTGAACCGGCTGATCTCCTCGGCGAACGCGCCGGGTTCGTGCGGGTCGGGCGCGAAGAACCCGACGCGCTCGCCCAGGCCCAGATCGCTCGTCGCGCGGTTGAGTCGCTCGACGAGTTCGGCCTTCGGGTCCGGTCCGGAGTGGAGGCACGAGCCCCCGCAGCCGACGATGGCGACGCCGGCCGCGCCCGCGGCGAGCGCGTGCATGACGTGTCCCTCGCCGACGGTGTCGGTGCAGTTCACCTCCACCGGGAGCACCGGGGGATAGGTGATGTCCTCGCCGGCGGCCGCGCGCCGGCCGTACTCGTCGAGGGCCGCGGCGGCGCGCTCGTCGCAGGTGAACGCGACGACGGGCGTCTCGATGCCGCCGTCGCCTCCGGTGAACGGCCAGATGCCGCCCTCGTCGGTCTCGCGGCTGAGCAGCGCCTCGACCTCGCGGGCGATCCGCTCGTTCGACGGCTCCCGCAGCGACGTCGCGCCGGTCGGGCACGACGAGGTGCATGCGCCGCAGTTCTCGCAGGCGGTCAGGTCGAACTCGACCTCGTCGACCGCGGGACGGTCGACGGCCTCGTGCGGACAGGCGTCGACGCAGGCGGTACAGCCCTCTTGGCCCGAGTCGCCCGCGGCGCACACGTCCATGTCGAGATCGAGGTACTTCGGCTTCTCGACCCCGCCCAACAGCGACTCCACGGAGGCGATCGTTCCGGCGTCGACCGGGCCGGTGTAGTAGCCGATTCGACCGGCCCGCGCGGTCGACGTGCCCGCGGGGTCGACGACCTGATCGGCGTCGACGGTTCGCGTGACACCCGAGAGGTCGATCGCGTCGGTGGGACAGCAGTCGGTCCACTCGCCCTCCGGGGCGTCGGGGTGGATGTCGACGGGGCGTCGCGTCACCATCCCGTCGGGTCCCTCCTTCACGCACTTCATACAGGAGATACAGTCGTCGGTGACGCGCGCCTCCACCTGCGCCTCGAACTCGCCGAACCGACCCTCGACGGCGACGAGGCGGCCGCGTTCGACGCTCACGTCCGAGAGGTCGGCGTCCGCGTCGGCGTACTCCGCGCCGTCCGCGAGCAGCGTCACGTCGGCGGTGTCGGCGAGCGCGGCCGCGGTCTCGGCGTCGCCGACGACGAGGACGTCCTCGCCGGCCTCCCGCGAAACGGTGCGCGTGGCGGCCTCGTACTCGATGCCGGTTCTGCGGGCGTTGATCAGTCGCGCGGTCTTGTCGGTGGCGTCGTCGCGCTCGTGGACCCAGCCGGCCCGCTCGCGGTGGTCGACGTAGGCGGCCGCGTCCGGATGGAGCCCGTTGCGCTCGACGAGGTCGTCGAACTTCGCTTTACAGCCGTCGTCGCAGGCGCCCACGATCAGTTGGTCGAGGTCGTACTCGTCGATCAGCCCGTCGACGGCGGGAAGTGCGTCCCGACACAGTTGCTCCGACGACGCGACCACGTCGACGTCGCGGACCCCGTCGCGGACCGACTCCAGATCCACGTCGCATGTTCCCCCGCACGAACAGACGAATGCCCCGACGTTCATCGTCGGAGTCAACGGGGTGGCGCTTATATGCCTTGCGCAGGGGGATCGTGGGACGGCCGTATCCCGGGTGATCTTTCCGGTTGTTTTAGGGGGGCCAAAATAATCCAGGCACGTTCGTGCCGAAGATTAAAGAAGGTCGATTACGTGCATCGTGACGATAGCCCACCAACCAGTGGTGAATGTCAACATAATACAATGAGCACGGAACCGGTCTCACTGGACCTAGACAGACGGTCGTTCATGAAGGCGAGCGCGTTGGCCGGCGCGGTCGCCCTCGGTGGCGGCGGTGCCGGACAGGCGCTGGCGCAGAGCGACGACGGGGAAACGGACGGAACGGGCACAGATCACAACGAGCTGACGAAGACGATCTGCAACTACTGTTCGGTCGGATGCGGCTTCCACGGCGAGAAGAAAGGCGACGCGTTCGTCGGCATGGAGCCGTGGGAGGACCACCCGATCAACAACGGATCGCTCTGCTCGAAGGGGGCCGGCATCTACGAGACGGAGCACTCCGAAAAGCGACTGAAGTCGCCGATGCGAAGAGTCGAGGGCGGCTGGGAGAAGCTCTCGTGGGACGAGGCGTACTCCACGGTCTCCGACGAGCTGACCCGGATCAAAGACGAGTACGGCGCCGACAGCACGATGTGGCTCGGGAGTGCGCACCACTCCAACGAGGAGTCGTACGCGTTCCGGAAGCTCGCGTCGCTGTTCGGCACCAACAACGTCGACCACCAGGCCCGTATCTGCCACTCGACGACGGTCGCCGGCCTCGCGAACACGTGGGGCTACGGGGCGATGACCAACACGATCAACGATTATCGGAACTTCGATATGAATCTGATAATCGGACAGAACCCCGCCGAGGCCCACCCGATCGCGATGCAACACATCCTGGAGGGCCAGAAGCGCGGCGGGAAGATCGTCGTCGTCGAGCCGCGGTTCACGAAGACCGCGGCCCACGCCGACTACTTCTACCGCCTGCGTCCCGGCACGGACGTGGCGCTGATGATGGGCGTCATCAAGCAGCTCCGCGACCGCGGCGAGCTGGACGACGAGATGCTGGAGGGTCGCGTGCAGGCGTGGCCCGACGTCGAGGACGACCTCGACACGTACGACATCGAGACGGTGTCGGACATCACGTGGCTCTCGACCGACGAGATCGAGGAGCTGACCGACCTGGTGGCCGAGCACAGCCCCAAGATGCAGATCGAGTGGGCGATGGGCGGGACCCAGCACAACAACGGGACCCAGAACATCCGCTCGTACGCGCTGACCTCGCTGGCCTCGGGGTCGGCCGCCCAGTCGGGCGGCGGTCTACAGGTTATGCGCGGCCACGCGAACGTCCAGGGGGCGACCGACCTCGCGGTCGCGAGCCACATCCTGCCGGGCTACTACTCGGTCGGTTCCCCCGGCTCGTGGCAGTGGTGGTGCGACGTCTGGTCGCGCACGCCACAGACCTCCGGTACCATCGAGTTCGAGGAGCTGTACGACGAGTACGGCACGATGCCGGCGGAGAAGTACGTCCGGCAGTCGACGAACGCCGAGAACGCCGACGACATCGACGAGTCGTTCCCGGGGGAGAACTCGATGATGTTCCAGAAGGGCCTGACGGTGGCCCGCTGGTTCGACGCCGCGCTCCCGCAGGAGGATCGGCTCAACGAGACGCCGATCTATCAGCCGAACGAACTGAAGGCGGCGATCGTGTGGGGCCACTCGCTGAACTCCATCTCCGAGATGGAGAAACAGCGGAAGGCGATCGAGAATCTCGACCTGCTGGTCGTCGTGGACGTGTTCCCGTCTGTGGCGTCGGTGTTGGCCGACGTGGACCAGTCCGACACGGAGGTCGTTCTGCTTGCGGCCTCCAGTCAGTACGAGCACTATCGCTCGCTGACGAACTCCCACCGCGCGACTCAGTGGTCCGAGCCGGTTCGCTCGCCGGGTCACAACTCCCGCCCGGACCTGCGAATCATGCAGGAGCTGGCGGGGCACCTCGGCATGGGCGAGCACTTCGACTGGGGTTCGGGTCCGGCGCTGTACAACGGCAAGTCGACGTACGAGTCCGTCATCAGGGAGTTCAACCTCGGGATGCGGACCATCGGCTACTGCCAGGACCCCGAGCGACTGCAGCAACATCTGGAGTACGACTACGCCTTCTCCACCGAGGACACGATGGCCGACGCGCCCGGCACGCCCGTCGACGGCGAGTACTGGATGCTCCCGTGGCCGTGCTGGGGCGAGGGGCACCCGGGGACGCCGATCCTCTGGAACGACGACATGGACCCCAGAAACGGGGGACAGGACTTCCGCACCCGGTGGGGCGTACAGGCACCCACGCCCGAGGACTGGGAGGAGATGTCGACCGACGAGCCGTACCCGATGCAGACGACGTACGACGAACAGGGCGAGGAGGGACTCAGCCTGCTGCGTGACTCGTACGAGCCAGAGTGGTGGGACGGTACGATCGAGGGCGTTCCGCAGTACCCCGGCTTCGCGACGACGATGCCGGACGACCCGTACAACGCGGACGCGCTGACCGTCCCGTACGAGTACGCGCTCCGTGAGGACACCTCGGTCGCGGACGCCGCCGAGGCGATGAACCAGAAGTACGACTGGGCCGACTACGACCTGGAGTTCTACGGACAGTTCGACAACCCGCAGCCGGACGCGCCGACCGGGCGCGGCCGCGCCCGCGGCGTCGTCTGGAGCTTCCTCGACACCACGCCCGTCCACCGCGAGCCGATCGAGAGCCCGCGGCCGGACCTGGTCGAGCAGTGGCCCGCGAACGGCCAACAGCGGAACTTCTACCGCCTCGACCAGAACAACAGCACGACCCAACAGGAGTCCATGCAGCGGCTCACCGACGCCGGCGCGTTCGACGAGGCGTCGACCGACGGCGAGTGGACGATCCTCACGAGCGGCCGACAGGTCGAGCACCAGGGCGGCGGCTCCGAGACGCGCTCGAACAAGCACACCGCCGACCTCCAGCCGCACATGTACGTGGAGATCAACCCCGACATGGCCGAGCGACTGGACGTCGACGGGGGCGACCTCGTGGTCGCCTCGACGACCGACCGCGGGTCGATCCTGCTGAAGGCGCGCGTCACCCACCGTCCGAACGACAGCGAGACGTTCTTCCCGTTCCACTGGGGCGGGATGTTCAAGGGCGAGTCGCTGGAGGACCGCTACCCCGACGGCACCGTGCCGTACGCGATCGGGGAGTCGGTGAACGCGATCACCTCCCGCGGTTACGACGTGGAGACGCAGATGCAGGAGACGAAGGCGTCGATGGTCCGGATCCAGAAGGCGACTCCCTCCGTCGTGGAGGAGCTGTCGATGCGCCCCGTCGAGGAGGACGGCCTCTCCGACAACGTGGTCGACGTCGAGCGCTACGAGTTCCCGCAGGACCGCGACGGCTTCGGCCGGCAGAAGGACTTCGACGTCCGCGACAACAGCACGGTGCAGTGATTCCCAATGGCAACTAACGAAACCAGCAAGCAGGTGATGGGTCAGGGGGTGATGAGCACCGGCGACGATGCTCGGATCTTCCCGGACGTGGAAGCCTGCATCGACTGCGGGGGCTGTGTCGTCGCGTGCAAGCGCACGTGGGACGTGCCCAGGGACGAACAGCGCATCAGCATCTCGACGATGCTGGAGGGACAGCAGGCGGAGCCGATGGAGCGGTACAACACCAACAGCGGGGGCGCGCTCGGACAGGAGGACGCCTCGCCCGGCGAGACGGCGATCCCGATGCAGTGTTACCACTGCGAGGAGGCGCCGTGTGTCTCCGTGTGTCCGACGGACTCGCTGATCAAGAAGGACAACGGGTTCGTGGACGTCCGCGACAACCTCTGTGTCGGCTGTCAGTACTGCCTGTCCGCGTGCCCGTTCGGCGCGCCGCAGTTCCCCGGCTCCGACGAGGGTGCCGCGCGGCTGTTCGGCAACGGCGGCACGATGGACAAGTGTACGATGTGCGAGGAGCGTCAGGACGTCGGCAAGGGTCCGGCCTGCGCCGAAGAGTGTGCGACCGACGCGCTGCTGGTGGGCGACGCCGAGGAGATCTCGAACGAGCTCGACCGGCGCGGCTCGGACTCGTTCTTCAACGACGTCGCCATGAACATCATCTTCGGCGAGGACGCCGACGAGTTCGAGGGGAGTAACGCATGAGCTACCGAGAACACCTCCCGGAGACCGAGGGCTACCCGCGTGCGGCGATCGCGATCAACGCGCTCATCGCGCTCGCGGTGACGGCGCTGATCCTGTGGTGGGCGGCGGACTTCGCGGTGTTCTACGAGGAGCTGTTCCGCATCCAGCCCATCGCCGAGGGAGCCAACGCCGGCGTCGGGTCCGACTGGACCGCCGGGAACCAGATCGCGTGGCTCGACTTCATGATCGCGATCACGCACGCGGCCGACGTGATCATGGGCGTGTTCATCCTGTTCATGGTGTTCCTCCACTGGGGCGCGTTCCGCCGGCTCGCCGGCCGGATGCGCCACCCCGGCGACTCCGACTCCAGCGCCGTCGCCGCCGACGGCGGGCAGGTCGCGGACGCCGACGCCCCGGCGGACGCCGCTGGCGACGGGACCGTGGACGACGCTGCCGCGACCGACGGAGGTGAGGCCCGATGACGCAACTCGATCACGGGAAGTTCAGCAAGATGACGACCACGTTCCACACGCTGTTGGCGCTGGACGTGTTCGTCCTGTTCTTCTCGGGATACAGCCTCATGTTCAACGACGAGCTGTGGTGGATGGTCGGTCTCATGGGCGGCGCCCAGGGGGTCTCCGCGGTCCACCGCATCGCGGGCGGCGGGCTGCTCACGCTCATCGTCTTCTGGATGCTGATGATGGTGACGACGGACACCGGTCGCGGGAACTTCCGGGAGATCCTGCCGTCGAAGGGGGACTTCGACGCGTTCATCCAGGACGTGCAGTTCCTCCTGGGCAGCGCCGACGAGCGCCACCCGAACGCCCGCCAGTTCGCGGGCGGGACGGCCGACGAGATCCCGCTGCTCACCTACATCGGCAAGGGCGTCGTGTTCATCTTCGCCGCCGAGCTGACGCTGTTGACGATCTCCGGCCTCCTGATCTGGTCGAAGACCGGCGTGATGGACATCATGGCGACGAAGACCGCCGCCGCGGCGTTCGTCACGTTCCACGGCCTGCTGGGCGTCATCATGCTGATGGGGGTCATGTTCCACATCTTCGAGCACGGCTTCCACCCGGCGCTGTACCCCGTCGAGGTGAAGGCGTTCATCCCGAAGTCGATGATCCCCGAGGAGCACGACGACGACACCGAGGGAACGGGCATCGAGCTGCTCGAACTCGCTCCCTCCTGGAACATGGCGTCGACGGTCGTCGGCGCGATGACCGTGATCGGGATCGTGTCGGTCCTGCTCGGCAGCCTCTTCGACGAGGGGTACCCCGTCCCGCGTGAGATCGCGATCGGCGGGGGGCCGACCGACATCCTGCTGACCGTCGGCATCAACATGGGCGTGTTCGTGCTGCTGCTCGGACTCGTCCTGCAGATGTACGGCAACCTCCTGCGGGTCCGCTGGCAGAAGCAGCTGGAGCAGGAGGCGTCGGAACCGACGACCGCCGCCGACGGCGGACACGTCGAGTCCGACGACTGAGGCGGGCATCGGCCCGCGCCGCACGGACTCTTTCTCGCTCCGCGTTCGACGTCGATGACCGATCGAGCGCCCACGTTCCCCATCGTCGTGTCTGCTCTCGACGGCGACGGGCGCGACGCTCGCGGGTGGCGGGTACCGGCTCGAGAACGGGATTGTTGAGCCCGGTTCGAGCCACCGACCGAGAACGGTCGGAGTAGGCGACGTGATCCGGTCAGGCGTCGACGCCGAGACGCAGCGCCTCCTCGCTCAAGTCGACCGTCACGTCGTTGTTGGTGTGGGTGTTGATCTGCTCCACGTTGCGCGTGAGCACCTCGAGAATGTCCTTCGGCTCGGGGTACACGAGCATGTTGCCGTCGTCGTCCTCCATCACGAGTTGGGTGTCCGACAGCTGGATCTGGTTCCCCTCGATGCTGGCGATGACCGCGGGCAGCGCCTGGGCGGCGCCGCTGTCGCCCTCGGTCACCTTCGTGATGTAGATGCTGTCCAGTCCGATGAGGTCCTTGTACTCGCGGACGGTCTCGGCGCACTCGATCATATCGTTCGACACCTTGGTCTTCGACGGGTTGCCGTGCTCCCCGGCGAGACAGTGCTTGCAGACGCGCAGCTCCATTCGCATACCCCGGCGTCGGCGGCCCGTCCGGATATATATTCGCCCCGCGGCACCGACCCCGGACACGTCGCCGTCCCCGGAACGGCGGTGGGTCGGTACGGAGTTTTATTAGGCGCCGGAGAGACCCGCGGACCATGGTCTCGGCACTCCTCAATACGGTGTACAGCGTCGTAGTGCTCGTCGTGGCGCTCGTCGGGCTGGCGATCGTCCTGCGCATCGGCGGCACGGGCGGGGAAGGATCGATGCGCATGGAATGGACCGCGGTGGCGGTGGCGCTGTTCGTCATCGGACTCGTCGCCAGCACCCTGGGGTACATCTGATCCCACCGTCGGTCGGGACCGGTCCGCGGGGGTAAGCGATGCTCCGAAACGCCCACGAGTGCGACCGCTGCGGGGAGACGATCCGGCCCGGCGACGAGTACGCCGCGATCGACGGGATCGCCCCCGAGGGCGCCGTTCGCGCCCTGCTGTGTGTGTCGTGTGCGGGATCGCTGTCGCGGTTTCTCGACGGGGAGTGAACGACGTTCGGTCGGTCGAGCCGTCCCCTCCGATGCGGGGCCGGCTGCGGCGGTTGGAGCAGAGACGAGGGCGGGCGATTCGCCCGACGGAAGCCTTTACTCGCGTCCGCCGCACTCCGGGACATGGACGTGGATCTGGATCTCGCCATCCCTCGCGGCGTGCTCGAATCGCTCCCAGACGACGACGGCGCCGCCGAGCAGGACATCCGACGCGCCGTCGCGGGCTACAGACAGGCCCTGGAGGACGGCTTCGGCGACGCGGACGACGAGTCGGAGGCCGCCGCGGTCGCGGTCGACTTCCTCGAGTACGCCGAGGAGCGCGCGGAGATCTACGACGAGTTCGTGCCGGAACTGCGCGCGTGGGGGCAGTCGCCCATCTACGCCATCGCGTGGCGGGACCTCTACATCGAGTTGGCCGCGCAGGTGTACGAGGTCGACTGGCTCGCCGAGCGCATCGGACGGGAACGGAACTACCGGTTGGTCGACGACGGGATCCGGTTCGGGAAGGACTGATCGGGTTTCGTCGGGCGTTCTCGTGGCACTCCACTCCCGCCAGCGACGGTGACGACAACGGCGACGACCGCGAGGCAGTCGGCCTCTTTCAGTCCCGCCCGCGGCCCGGACTGGCTCTCGTCGCGACCGGACTGACCCGCGAACAGCCGCGGTCAGTCGGGTGGTCGGCGGACCGATTCAATCGTCCGCGGTCGCCGCGTCGCCCGTGCGTTCCGCGCGCTCGCGCTCGCTGAGGAGGGGCGTCCCGTCGGCCTTCGGGCCGAGCGTCGGCCCGAACGGCGGACCATCGTCGGGATCGATCCGGCGACGGTCGCGGTAGTCCGTCGACCGTTCGACGGGTATCCGGCCGACCGAGGTGATCAACTCGACGTAGTCGTCGAAGCTGCGGAACTCCCCGTAGGAGCCGCCCGCGCGCTTGGTGATCTCCTCGGAGAGGATGGTACCCATGAAGTCGTTCGCGCCACACGAGAGCGTCTTCAGCGCCTTCTCGTCGCCGTACTTCACCCACGATGTCTGGACGTTCTCGACGTTGTCGAGGAACAGCCGGGAGACGGCGATGAGGAGTTCGTCCTCGGCGTCGCTCGCGCCGCCGTCGACGACGCCGTGCTCGTACAGCGGCGTGCGCTCGTGGACGAAGGAGAGCGGGACGAACTCCGTGATCCCGCCGGTACGGTCCTGCAGGTCGCGCACCCGCTTCAGGTGTATCGCGCGATGCATCTCGTTGTCGACGTGGCCGTACATGATCGTGGCCGTGGTGTCGAGCCCGGCGGCCATCGCGCCCTCCATCGCGTCGATCCATCCTTGGGTGTCGATCTTCCCCGGGCAGATCACGTCGCGTACCTCGTCGACGAGGATCTCCGCGGCCGTCCCGGGCGCCGAGTCGAGGCCGGCGTCCGCGAGCGTCCGGTACACTTCCTCGTAGTCCCAGTCGGTGCCGCGGCGGGCGTGGTACGCCTCCTCGGGGGTCATCGAGTGGAGGTGGACGCCGTCCACGCTCATCGCGTCCATCTGTTCGACGTAGGTGTCGGGGTCGGTCGCGTACGTCTCCGGCGGCTTGTAGTTCACCGCGCGGGCGGCGTCCTCGACGCCGCGCAGGACCTCGTGATGCTCGTCGTTCAGCGCGAACGCCGGGTGGAGTCCCGAGACGGACGTGACCTCGTAGATCCCCCGATCGACGGCCGCCCGGACCGCCGCGCGCGATTCCGACGGCGTCTTCGTGAAGCCGGCGTGCTCGCCGTCGTGGTCGGCCTCGAACTGGTGGGCGGTGTCCTTGAAGTTGCAGAACAGACAGCCCGTGTTGCAGGCGGTGGTGACGTTGTTGTTGAGGTTCGCGACGAACGTCACCTCGTCGCCGACGACCTCGGCCCGCCGGCGGTCGGCCGCCTCCAGCACCGCCTCCTTGCGCCCGCGGTCGATCCCCTCGGCGTCGGTGCCGGTCGTCAGCAGTTCGACCGCGTCGTCGACCGTCAGGCGAGTCCCGTCGCGAGCCTTCGCCAGCGCGTTCTCGAACGACTGGTCGGTCTCCGGGACGTGCTCGAACCCGAGGTCGTCGGGGTCGAGGTCGGCCGCTGACGGTCGCGTCATCGTGGTATCGGTGTCGGCACGGCGTGAAAAACGGGGCGGTCGCGGCCATCAGGGCGTCACGCTCGAACGTGCTCCAGTATCTGGAGGAACCGGAACGCCAGTTCGTTCCGCTGTGCGTACGTCGAGGCCGCCGCCGCCCGCAGCTCGTCGATCCGGTCCGCGTACCCGTCGTTGACGACCAACTCGAGTTCGGCGTCCGCGCGCGCGCCGAACTCGGTCGCGACCTCTCGGAGGGCGGCCTCGGACGCCGGGGGAACGTTCGGGCTCCAGAACTGGAAGCGATGCGTCTCGGCGGACCCGAACACGCGGTCGACGTACCGCTGCGCGCGCTCGAACTTCCTCGCCACCCGCTCGCCGTTCTCCTCGGCGGTGCCGTAGCCGAGGCCCCGCAGGTGGGTCGCGACCTCGCAGGTGACGACCTCCCGGTCGCCGCTCGGCTGGATACCGATCACGTCGACTTCCATCTGTTCGCCCTCCAGCGGGGAGTGCTGTCCGTACGCGACGACCTCGCACTCCTCGATCAGTTTGAGGTATGCGCCGACCAACATCTCGCCCGCCCTCGGCTGCGTGGCCATGGCCGAACGCTCTCGGCGGCCGGAGTAAACGTGTCGGCAGGTCACACGCCGGTCGCTCCCGCGTGAGATCCGTCTCATCGACGCGTTGATGCCCGATCGGACGTATCTGTGAGACAATGACACTCGAGTCGGGCGAGACGGCTGGACGGCTGGACCCACCCCGCCACGACGTGGACTTCCTTATGAACCTGGAACTGGAGGGGGAGGTGAGCCTCGAGGACGCCGACCGCGACGAGCACGCGACCGACTACACGACCGACGACGCCGACGCGGTTCGCCCCGACGCGGTCGTGTACCCGGAGTCGACCGCGGACGTGGCGGCCGTCGTCGCCGCCGCGGACGAGCGCGGCGTCCCCGTGACGGCGTACGCCGCGGGAACCGGGCTGGAGGACGGCGCGGTCCCGTCACACGCGGGGATCAGCCTCGACATGACCCGGATGGACGAGGTCCACGATATCCGTCCCGACGATCTTCAGGTCGACGTGGGCCCCGGCGCCGTCGGCACCGACGTGGACGAGGCGATCGCGAGACACGGCCTGTTCTTCCCGCCGCTGCCCTCCTCGGGCGACATCTCCACGATCGGCGGGATGATCGCGACCGACGCGTCGGGGATGCAGACGGTCAAGTACGGCGAGGTGGCCGACTGGGTGCTCGAACTGGAGGTCGTCCTCGCGGACGGTTCGGTGACGACCGTGGGGTCGAAGGCCGCGAAGTCGTCCTCCGGCTACAACCTGAAGGAGCTGCTGATCGGCAGCGAGGGGACCCTCGGGATCGTCACGCGCGCCACGCTCGAACTCGCGGGCAGACCTGAGCAGGTCAGGGGCGGTCGGGCCACCTTCCCGACGCTCGACGACGCCACGGCCGCCATCTCCGACGCCGTCACCGCCGGCGTCGACGTGGCGAAGATCGAGCTGTTCGACGTCGAGACGGCGATGCTCGCCAACGCCTACAGCGACGCCGCCCTCCCCGAGCGCCCGATGGTGTTCGTGGAGTTCCACGCGAACCACGGGATCGACGAGGAGATCGACTTCTGTCGGGCCGTCTTCGAGGCCCACGGCGTCGAGGCGTTCGAGATGGCCGGCGGCGAGCGGATGGACGAACTCTGGCAGGCGCGCAAGGACATCACCTACGCGGCGGAGGCGTACGACCCCGGCCGCGAGATGGGACAGCCCGGCGACGTGACCGTCCCGATCGGGTCGTATCCGGAGATGATCCGGGCGGTGAAGGACGTCGCCGACGAGTACGACCTCTTCGTCCCGTGCTTCGGCCACGCCGGCGACGGCAACCTCCACTACTTCGTCCTGCAGAACCCGGACGACCCGGAGGAGGTCGAGCGCGCGGAGGCCGCCTACGGCGAGTTGGTCGAGCGCGCCCTGGATCTGGGCGGCACCGCCACCGGCGAACACGGCATCGGCGCGGGCAAACGGAAGTACTTGGAGCGGGAACACGGCCCCGCCGCGGTCGGGGCGATGCGCGCGGTCAAGGCGGCGCTCGACCCGAACGGGACGCTGAACCCGGGGAAGGTCGTGTCGGACCCGTAAGCGAGGACTGACGGCCGGAGCGCGGCGGATACCCCGCGGCGCACAGGCCGCCCGGCGGGCGGACCTTCGACGACTCACCCCTCCCGCAGCACGGACTCCCCGGCGAGGAGCCGGTCGAACGCCGAGTGGTGCTGCTCCGCCCGCTCCGCTCGCGCCCGCGTGGGCTCCCCTCGCATCTCGGCGTCGAGGTGTCGCGCGAGGCGGACCCGACCGAGGAGTTCGTACAGCCGCCGGCGGGTCGGGGCGTTCGGGAGCCCGCCGTACCCCGAGCGGAACGCCGACCGGAGGTCCGCCCCGGTCCCGCGAGCGGTCCGATACCCCGTCGTGAGCAGCGTCTCCGCCATCACCGCGTCCCACAGCGGATCGGCCGCCGTCGGGAGTTCCCAGTCGAGCACCGCGGCGGTCGCCCGGTCGGCGTCGGGGTCGACGCGGAGGTTGTCGAGTCGGTAGTCGCCGTGGACGAGCGCCGGTTCGACGGCGTCGACGTCGACATCGTCGAGAAGTCGGTCGAACGCCGCCGCGAGCGCGTCGCGGCGGTCCGCGAACGGCGTCCCCCGAAGCGCCGCCAGTTGGCGGTCGATCGACCCGCGAACCGACTCGGCGAACGGCCTCGGCTCGACGACAGCCAGCCCGTCGGGACCGTCCGGGTCGGGGGACCCGTCGGACGCCTCCGTTCCGACGCCGACGCGACCGAACGCGGGGAACGAAACGCCGTGCACGGCCGCGAGG